>Ga0233438_10003342_pt1 | contig 14929 bp, 5 predicted proteins | sample SI_123_September_FD_182720 | JGI IMG/M metagenome (GOLD analysis project Ga0233438, IMG submission 182720) | Seawater microbial communities from Saanich Inlet, British Columbia, Canada - SI_123_September2016_10_MG | ecosystem: Environmental > Aquatic > Marine > Inlet | place: Canada: British...
TGATTGGTGAAACGTTAGAACAACATTGTGAAATCGAGTTTAATAAATTACGTGCAACAGCGTTTCAAAATGCCTATTTTGAAAAGGATAACGATGCATCAGGAGGTACAAAAGGAGACTATGTTTTCAAAGAAACAGACCGCAATAGTAATGAGATTGTGTCTATCATGTTTGAGATGAAAAATGAAGGAGATGAAACCGCTACTAAAAAGAAAAATGAAGATTTCTTTGCCAAATTAGACAAAGATAGAAGAGATAAAGGTTGCGAATATGCTGTATTGGTTTCTTTATTAGAGTCTGATAATGAGTTTTATAACACAGGTATAGTAGATGTTTCTCACAAATACGAAAAGATGTATGTCATAAGACCACAATTTTTTATTCCTATCATAAGTCTATTACGTAATGCCGGTATGAAGTCTTTACAGTATAAAGAAGAGTTAGCTATTATGCGAAACCAAAATATTGACATTACTAATTTTGAGGATAAAATTAACGAATTTAAAACGGGGTTTGCTAGAAATTACGACTTAGCAAGTCGCCAATTTGGAGATGCTATAAAGGAAATAGACAAAACAATGAACCATCTACAAAAAACCAAAGAGGCTTTATTATCTTCGGTAAATAATTTACGCTTAGCAAACAATAAAGCAGATGATTTAACAATTAAAAAGTTAACCTATGGGAATTCTACAATGAAGGAGAAATTTGAGGGGCTTAAAAACAAAACTTACTAAAAGATTCATATGGATATTTTAAAAGGAAATATAGTCAAGAATATTATTGCTACTGAACCAGTAGAAATTACTTCAATACAAGATTTTGGGACTGATGTTAGTATTGAATATACTGGTGTTAATACAAAACAGAATGGTGATATAATTTTATCTAAAGATGAATTAGATAGGCTTAAATTAATTTCTCAAAAAGGATCATTTGATTTTAGTGGAGATCCAGCAAAGTTTACTCTATATACTGAAGCGGAAAGAATAAAGTCCGCATTTCAGTTTGACCCTTTGTTTGCGGTCAATTGTAGCGTAGTAGATCCTTTACCTCATCAGGTAGAAGCTGTATATAAATATATGCTTCCGTTACCAAGAATGCGTTTTTTATTAGCAGATGATACTGGAGCTGGAAAAACGATTATGACTGGACTTTTAATAAAAGAATTAATTCTTAGAGGTTTAATTGAACGTATTCTTATTATCACACCTGGTGGTTTAACAAAGCAATGGCAAGAAGATGAAATGGGATTAAAATTTAATTTTCAATTTAAGTTAGTTGATAGACCTATTTTCAATTCTGATCCAAATATTTTTAATAATTCTAATAAACTAGTAACCTCTATAGATTTTATCAGAAATGAGGATGTTCTTAATGTGCTAAAGGACAGTACCTGGGATTTAATAGTAGTAGATGAAGCCCATAAACTATCTGCATATGACTACGGAACAAAAAGATATAGAAGTAAGCGATATGAAGCAATTGAGTTATTAGCACCCCAAACTGAGCATCTTTTATTGCTAACAGCAACACCCCATAGAGGAAGACAAGATACTTTTAGAAATTTATTACAACTCCTAGATAAAGATATCTTTTCCACCAATGAACTGGTGACTAATAGAATAAATAATGACAATGATGATGTCACGAATAAATTCTTCATTCGAAGACTAAAAGAGGATATGACTGATTGGCAAGGAGGTCCATTGTTTAAGCCAAGGCATACTAAGACAGTAGAATATAAGCTTACCGAAGTTGAAAAAAAATTATATGATCAAGTAACAAAATACTTAACTGTTAGAAGAGAAGAAGCAGCCGTACAAAATAACATTCATGTTTCTCTTGCCCTTATGGTGATGCAGCGTAGACTAACAAGTTCTATATATGCCATAATGCGAACATTGCAAAATAGATATAATGCTCTTAACGGACTAGTTGAGTTAATTCGTAAGAATCCAACGTTATGGAGTAAACGTATGGAATACGAAGTTGAATTCGATGATTATGATGATTATTCTGAATTATCTGATGATGAAAGAGAGTCTCTTGAAAGAATTTTTAGTGACCCAAGAAAATTTAAGCTTTTTACAACAGCAAAAAGTATACAGGATATTGAAGCTGAACGAAATCAGGTTTTAGGACTCAAGGAATTAGCTGAAGAACTTTATCATAACAATACCGAAGAACAAAAGTTAAAAAGATTGTGGCAATTCTTAACCGATGAAAATGTTTCTGGTGGTAGAAAGCTTGTATTATTTACAGAGCACAAAGACACATTAGATTACTTAGAGAAAAAACTAACCAACCAAGGCTATAAAGTTGAAACTATTTATGGACAAAAATCTGTGGATGAAAGACGCAAAGCACAAGATGAATTTGCAGGAGAAAGTCAAATTTTATTAGCTACAGATGCCGCTGGCGAGGGTATTAATCTACAGTTTTGTAATCTTTTGATTAATTGGGATATTCCTTGGAATCCAAATAGGCTTGAGCAGAGAATGGGAAGGATACACCGTTACGGTCAGAAAGAAGAAGTCTATGTATTTAATTTAGTTGCTCAAAATACAAGAGAAGGTAAGGTCATGAACAGGCTTTTGCAAAAACTTGATATTATCAGAGAACAAATAGGCAGTGACCGAGTTTATGATGTTATATCAGATGTTTTTCAAGGAGTAAATTTAGAGGATATATTAAAATCTACACTACAAGGAGAGGTAAATTCATTCAATAACGCTATTGATAATGATTTTACAACTGAAAATGTAAAAGATAAAATTAAAGCTCAGAAAGAAAAACTGGCTTGTAAAAGAATTGATTTTGAATCAGCAAAGAAGTTAATGGATGATTCATTGGAAAAACGATTAATACCAATTTATTTAGAGCGATTTTTTAAAAAATCTTTTATTAGTCTTGGAGGAGTAATTAAAATTGAAAACGATTTTATTCATTTAAAACAAATCCCAAAAAAAATTAAGGAACATTTAAAAGAGCAATTCAATATTGGATATGATATAACTAAAATGATGTTTACGTTTCATAAAGAGGTTTTTCTTGACAAAAAGAAAACAGGAAAGTATGAACGCCTATATTATTTAAATCCCGGTAATCCAATATATGATGCGACTGTAGAATTAGTACTTTCTGAATATAAAGAAGAAGTTTTAAAAGGGACTATATTAGTTTCGCCAGAAGAAAAAGATCCATATTTTGCCTACTTTGTCAGATCACAGATTACAGATAAAACTAAAAAAGAAAATATTACAGATGAAAAACTGGCATTAGTTTGCGGTAAAAATGATGAGTTAGACATTACATCTCCTGCCAAGTTGATTGATTTAGTCCCACCTGTAGAGTACGCAAAAAAAATTGACATACCAGAACCTGTTAGCGAAGAACAGATTGTTAGATGGAGTTTTGTAAACATTACTAATCCCCAATTTGAGGAGGCTAAAATTAAAGTAAAAGAGGATATTGAATTGAGAAAAGAATATTTAGACCAAGGAATTTCTTCCATGATACTAAATCACACCTTAGAATTAACAGATTTGAGAGAAAAGTTATTATTAGGGAATGATAAAGTACAAGATAAAGTTGAAAAATTAGAACAAAAGATCATTGAATTAGAGGAGAGAAAAGAAAAACGAATGTCTGAATTAGACCAGCGTATGCAGTTAAATAGAAAATCTCCAAAGGTGATAGGGTCAGCATATGTAGTTCCATTATCACAAGTAGAATATAACTCTCATTATGGTATGAGCAGGGATGATGAAGTTGAACAAATTGCTATGGATATTGCTATGAAATACGAAAAAGAAGAAGGTTGGTTATGTGAGGATGTAAGTAGTAAAAACCTTGGTTTTGATTTAAAATCTGTAGACCCTGAGTTGATTAAAAGATATATTGAAGTTAAAGGACGAGCGGCTGAAGGTCCAGTAATGATCTCTGAGAATGAAATGAACCGTTTGAAACAATTAGGTAAAACAGCATGGTTATATATTGTTAGCAATTGTAAATCTAATCCAACCTTGCATCGGGTTAACGATCCCGGTAATAATTTAAACTATAAAGAGTTATCAAAAGGGATACAATATTTAGTATCATTAAAAGAATGGAAATCAAAATCAAAAAATTAATATGACATCAGAAATAGTAATAAATATTGACCAATTTATTAAAGAAAGAAAAGGGTTGATTCAAGATAAATTCACATATTTACTAGCTATTTCAAAATCTAAATAGTTAGAAGAATGACCAAACCAAAAAAACTAATAGAAGTAGCAATGCCGGTAAAAGAAATATCGGCAGAAAGTGTAAGAGATAAATCCATACGCCATGGTCATATTTCTACTTTGCATTTATGGTGGGCAAGGCGGCCTTTACCGGTTTGTAGAGCGGTTGTGTTTGCAAGTTTGGTCCCCGATCCTTTGGATGAAAATTGCCCAGAACAATTCAAAAAAGCTGTTGAAATATTACTAGGTAAAAACAATGATTTACCAGGAGATCCTTATAAACCTTATAAAGATATACCACATACTGCGGTAGTAGATAAAATGGAGGATAATTTACGAAATAGGCTATTAATGTTTATTGGTAAATTTTCAGATAAGTATTTAGATAACGAAAAACTTGGGAAGAAAACGGCTTCAAAAGATCAAATGAATCAATTTTCTTTAATAACATGGGATAATAAGAACGAAGATAAAGTTATAGTTAGAGCACGGAAACTGATTTTTGTAAGTCACAATGCAAAAAATGGAAAAACGACAAAAGAATTATTATCAGAATACGATTGTTTAAATAAAGCTATAAAAAAAGCTGAATCAGATTTATATAACTATCCAAACAGGCATATTGAGACAAATGAGGTTAAACAATTAGAAAAAGCTAAAGATAAAGCTATAGCTACTTTTTTATCTAATATGCCAAAAGTATTTGATCCATTTGCAGGTGGTGGAGCAATTCCATTGGAGGCTTCGCGATTAGGGTGTAATAGTTATGGTAATGATATTAATCCTGTTGCGCATATTATTCAAAAAGGAAGCTGTGTGTTTCCACAAAAATTTGGAAAACAAATAACCTATTCAAAAGGTGAATTTGTTAAGATTTATGGTGATAAAGAATTGCAAAAACAACAGATTGAAGGCAATGTGTTTGGAGATGATGTGAATATAGCTAATCGTCTAGCATACGATGTAGAATTTTTTGCTAAAAAATTATTAAAAAAATCAGAAAAAGAAATAGGTCATTATTACCCTAAAGACAAAAACGGCAAACATTCTATTGCTTATTACTGGGTTCGTATTGGTAAATGCGCTAATCCTTCATGTTCTGCAGAAGTGCCTTTGTTGAGAGGCTTTTATTTGGTGAATAAAAGTGATAAAAAATTATATTTAAACCCTATTATTAAAAATAAGAATTTTGAATTTGAAATAAAATCTGGTTCTACTGATCGTGAATCGTGGATGCATAGAGCTAATCTTAAATGCCCTATTTGTTCGAATATTACTACAGTTAATAATTTAAAAGAACAATTTCATATTAAGAAGCCTGCTGTTAGATTGCTTGCAGTAATCGAAGAATCTTCAAAAGGAAAACAATATCGACTGCCAACAGAAAAAGAGATAGATTCTTCATTGTCTATTAATATTGATAGAACAAAATATCCTGATTCAATGGATAACGGAAACTATCGTGATTTAAAATTGCCTAAATGGGGTCATTACCTTTGGAGCGATATGTTTACCAATCGACAACTATTTGCTATGCAAACTTTTTTGGATCAGTTGGAGGTAATTAAAAAAGAACTAGGTGAAGATCTTTCAGAATATAATAAAGCAGTTATAGTTTATTTGGGCATTCTAATAGATAGAATAGCCCAGCAACAAACTTCATTTGGTTTAATAAAGCCTAATAGAGAAACATTTGCAAGCCCTTTTGGTAGACAGGCCATTCCGATGGTTTTCGATTTTCCCGAATCTAATCCATTTTGCCAATCTTCTGGAGGAGCTTTAAATCAACTTGATTGGATTTTGAGATATATTAATTCAGAAAGCTATGGGTTTGAAAGCAAGGTGAATCACGCTGCAAGTGGCGAGAAAAACCAATATGAAAGAAATGAGCTAAACGTTACAGTTACTGATCCACCATATTATGATGCAATTGCATATGCTGATTTATCTGACTTCTTTTATATCTGGATGAAGAAATCTATTCTGGACTTATATCCTTTGAATTTTGCAACACCTCAAACCCCTAAAAATGAAGAATGTACTGCTTTAAAACATCACCATAATGATAATATGGAACTAGCATTTAATCACTTCGAGGAAAAATTGCTTGAAATATTTTCAGCTATAGAATATCAAACCTCTGATATAGTTTCAATTATGTTTGCTCATCAAAGTACTAAAGCATGGACTACTCTGTGCAATTCTATTTTAGGAGCAAGAATGAATATAACAGGTAGCTGGGCAATGGACACTGAAATGCAAAATAGGAATTTAGCAATTTCAGGAAATGCTTTAGAGACATCTGTAACTGTCGCCTGTAAACCATCCACAAAATCGGATATTGGAGATTATAAAGAAGTTCAAAAAGAAATTTTAATTGTTATAAAAGATGAGGTAAAACTTCTTTACGAATTAGGGTTTAGAGGTGCAGATTTACTAACCGCTTGTTTTGGTCAGGCTGTTTCAGTATTTGGAAAATATGAATCAGTTGAAAAAGCAGATGGCTCAGGAGTTACAGTTGCAGAATTACTAGAAATGGCAAGAGAAGCTGCATTTGACGCCATTGTAAGTGATATAGACACTGATGAACTCACTAAATTTTATATTGGTTGGTTAAATCTTTTTGGTTTTTCAGAAGCAGTTCATGATGATGTAAGGCGCATATCACAAATAGGTTTGAGTGTAGATATTTCAGAGATTTACAGCCAAAATATTTTAGTTAAAAATGGAGATAAAGGCACGCTAGGTACAATGAAAGCTAGAATTACTCAAGACTCAAGATTAGGTCTCAGACCTGTTAATAATTCAGGTATTGATATTGCTCATCGTTTAATGTATTTATATCACCCAAAAAATGGTTCAAGAAGTGCTTTATTAGATTTCATTTCCGAAAAAGCACCAAATTCAGAATCTTCAGTTTGGCGGGTATTGAATTCATTGGCAGAACTATTACCAAAATCAAGCGATATGAATGACCGTGAATTAGCAGTTGGTTTATTGAGTAATCAAGAAAATTTAATTAGAGAAGCGAAAAATAGAGATGAAAAATCTGGTGTACAAGGTGCTTTAGATTTTGAATAAAAAACAAAAAAATGAGTGATAATAAAAGAAATAATTTAGATAGAGCTTTAGGTCAGTTTATAGAAGCGATGAGACTATTTGTGCCTTTGGAATTAGAAAAAGAGCATGGTGCTAATTGGAGTGACGTTTATTATAGTTGCCTAACAGATAATCAAAAAGTGTCATGGGATAGATCAATTGGTCAAGGAAAATCTCCTAATGAATTAATAGATTTTCATAATCTCAAGGGGTTGGCCTTAAATCAAAAACCATGGTTGCGAAAATTCTTTGGGCGAAGTACAAATAATTTACCAACGGAGTTTGGCAAGATTGCGGATGCTAGACATATGTTTGCACATTATGGAGATTGGGATGATGATACTGCAGAAGCTGCATTTATAAATATGATTATGATTGCTAAGAAAATTAGCATGTCAGAATTGGAGGAGGAAATAAGAAACCTTAAAGAGGATAAGAGTGTTGAGGAGCAAATTGCAGAAGTTCAAAGTAAAAAGAAAGAAGTTGAACCTGCTTTGACTGCTTGGTTTAATAATGTTAAACCACACTTAGATATCAGACAAGGCAACTTGGATGAGTCTGTGTTTGCTGCTGATTTGGCCGAGGTTTCTCTCGGTACTGGTAGAGCAGTTTACAACAACCAATCGTTATTTTTCGATAAAACCTATTTTACAGAAGGCTTAACAAATATTGCTGATAGAGTTATTAAAGGATTAAACGGAAATGAAGATGGAGAAAATCGTGTAATTTCATTACAAACAGGATTTGGTGGTGGTAAAACCCACACACTTATTTCATTATATCATTTAGCGAAAGCTGGTAAAAACATATCGCTAAACATAAAAGTTTTAGATAAGTTAAAAACGCAACCATCATTTGACCATGCTAACATTGCAGTATTCACAAATACTACTAACGATCCTACACAAGGCAGAACAGTAGACGGAATTCATATAAAAACAATTTGGGGAGAAATAGCTTATCAATTAGGAGGTAAGGAGTTATTTGAAAAAATAAGACCTAATGATGAAGCTAGAACAGCACCCAAAGGCCTCTTTTTTGAGATTTTACAATCAGCATCACCATGTTTAATTTTAATTGATGAATTAGCTGACTATTGTGTTGCATCTTCTGGTATTAAAGTTGGAGGTTCAACACTATCTGATCAAACTATAAGTTTTATGCAAGAATTTACAGAGGCAGTAGCAAAAGTAAAGGATAGCGTTGCTGTAATAACTCTTCCAGCAAGTGTGCAAGAGGTAGCCAACTCACCTCAGGCAGCAGCGATTCTTCAAAGTTTGGAAAATAGAGTAAAACGAGTAGGAGCTGATACAAAGCCCGTTGGAGAGGAAGAAATCATTGAAGTAATAAGACATCGTTTATTTGAAGGGATTGGAGATTCAGTAATAACAGAGGGTGTATTGCAATCATACAGTACTATGTATCAAAATCTTTGGTCTGAATTACCAAGCAGATGTACGAAAACTGAATATTTTAAAATGATGGAGCGTTCTTATCCTTTTCATCCCGAACTTATTAATATTTTTAAGAACAAATGGGCAAGTAATCCACAATTTCAAAGAACAAGAGGAGTATTAAGGTTATTAGCATCTGTTGTTTCTGATTTATGGAAACGAAGAAATAATTTGAACGGTAATCATACTTTAATACATCCATCTCATTTACATCTAGATAACCTGGATTCACTAACAGGTGAAATAAAGAAGCTCTACGGTATGGGCTATGATGCCGTTATTTCTTCTGATATTTGTGGTATTAACTCAAATGCTTATCAGATTGATCAAGACAAGCCTGCTTTTAAGGAATACGGATTAACTCAAGGAATATCAACTGCTGTATATTTAAATTCTTTTGGAAGTGAAGGTGTAAATAAAGGAGTTTCGGTGAAAGAATTGAAATTACAGCTCATTGTACCAGAAGGGTTTAATCATAATTCCATCAATAGTAGCTTAGATGAACTTCAAAACAAAGCATACTATTTATACTATTCTCAAACTGGAGCTTCAGAACAAAGGTTTTGGTATCATACTAAACCCAATTTAAATATTCTTGTAAATAATGCTCTATCTGACATAAAGGAAGACCGAGTTGATAGTGAGATATTAAATTTATTACAAGATAAAGCAGGCCGCATTTCAAAATTTAAAGCAATTGTTAATCCAAGTGGAGATATTCCTGAGCTCAAAACACCATCATTAATTATTCTTAAACCTTCTTTGTATCACAATGGAAATAAAGAATTAGAAAATACTATTAAAGAAATTGCACTTAAAAAAGGAAATTCTAATAGAATTTATAGAAATACAATGTTATTTCTTTCATTATCTTCCAATAGTAGATCTATGTTAGTCGTTGCGTTTAGGGAATACTTAGCATGCCTAAAGATTCGTGATGAATTTCAATCAACATTAGAACAGGACCAAAAAGTAGATCTTAAAAGTAGAATTGGAGATGCTAGTAATAAAATTCAAAAAGAATTAGTTACAGCTTATAATCAAGTTCACAAATATTCATCGTCAAATGGGATATCAACTAACGAACTACAACAGTTTTCGGAATCTTTAGATCGTCAAATTTCTAATACACTTTATGAAAAGCTTAAAGATGACGAATGGTTACTTGAAATGGTAGGTCATAATACTTTAAAGAAAAACAATTTACTTCCATCAGATGGTACTCCTATTCAAACTAAATCTGTGTTAGAGGCATTTTTGAGATATGATGATAAACCTATGATTTCCTCAAAAGCAGCAGTTCAAGATAGCTTAACAAAGTATTGTTACAATAAGCAATTTGCTATTGCTTCGAAATCTGGTGAATCTTGGACAAAAATGTATTTTGGTGAAACAATTTCGATGTTTGACGTAGATGATGAAACTTATTGGTTAGTATCTACTAAAGATTATGAAGCATGGATTGCCAGTCAATTACCTTCTGGTGGTTCAGAAACAGTAATAGAGCCATCAAGTCCAACTGATTTACCTTTTCCAGATCCACAACCAGAAGAGTCATCTGTGACTACAGAAAAAGTTTTAAAACAAATAACAATTTCTGGAACAGCAAATGCAGTGGCATTTAATCAATTGTTTAGTTCTTTTATTATGCCATTAAAAGAAAATGATGTTAAAATTGAATTTACAATTAAAGCTAAATCAAAGCCAAATTATCCATTAACAGAAAACAGTCAACAGTATAAAATTGTTAAGGAGTCTGCCAGTCAATTGGGATTTGATTTAGAGCAGAAAAAATAGAATTTGACGGAAAAAAATGTCGAACTACAAGAATCAATGATGTGTTGAGGTATATCTTACAGATAGACAAGGAGTTAGATGAAAATAAAAAGGGACAAATCTCAAAAAATATGAGTTTGTCCCGTGTGGTGGAGCCAAAGGGAGTGAAGTCGAACTATTTTGGTGTGGATTTATATAAAATAAAAAACCCACATCCATAAAAGGTTGCGGGTTCTACTGTGGAGACGCCGAGAACACAAATATAAAAAATCACTAAAGTTATAAGCATTTAATTTTATTGAGTTTTCTTTTTAACCTTAAAATCCAAACTAACATTAGAACAAAAATTATAGGCTCTACAATAACAAAAATCCAAATATTAATTTCTTTGTAGCTAAGACCAACTATGCCTCCAAGCCATCTCAAGAATTCTACACAAGCATCGAAAAGATTATCCATAGTTTAAAAATAAGAAATTAAAAAATAATTGATTTAAAATATTTGCTGTTATTTTTTTTTAAGAATGAAATCAATTGATAGCTTTTATTTAGAATTAAATTCGATTTCATTGGGATTTATCTTTAAATCTGATATGCGTTCTATATTAAATATTCTTTCTTCTTCGCGCATATAACAATAACCAAAAACACAAACTGAATTGTACATTCCCATTACCTTAAATCCTTTTGGTTTAATAGTTCTAAGACTTTCTATACCTCCTTCAAATTGTTTTGATTTATGGTAATTGAATTTTATATTTACCTCAAAATCAATAGCTAGTTGTATGCAAATTTTAATTGATTCTAAATCAGTTGATTTAATGTTTGATTCTTTAGAAGTAAAGCGTTCTTTTAGTGAATCTATTAGTTTATTTCTCAATAATAAAGCACTATTAGAATCAACTGTGTCTTTCTTTACTTTTATCTCAATATTTAAATGGTGAATAGATTTAAAAAAATACCCTAATTTCAAATATACTCTACCCAAGCATAAATTAACTGGACCCCAATTTGGTTTTAGCTTATTTAATTTCAACCAATATTCAAGTGATTTATTGTAGTTTTCTAAATCAAAATGTACACTACCACACGAATAATTAGCATATGCATTTGAACTGTCTTGGGCAATCGCCTTTTCGTAATTTATTAATGCGTTTTTTAAATCTGAATTTTGTTCATATGAACGCCCTAAATAATAATAAGAATCTAAGTTACCTTCTTGTAATGATATGTAGTTTTCAAAATACTCAATAGCTAATTTAAATTCTTCTTTATCATAATATTCATATGCTAAAATCTCAAAATCATTGGCTGTTATTTTTCTTGTATAATTACAATAATGATTATTGTTACATGCATAGAAATAGCCGAACTTACCATTTCTTTCAATTAATTTTCCAATATCACACCAATTACATTTAAGTTCTGTTATTTTTTCATTTACCTCAATTTCATCAATAAATTTTGAGGTATAATCATTGTTAACTAAAAAAGAAACATGCTTTTTGGCTCTTGTCATAGCAACATAAAACAATCTTCTTTCTTCACCATTAGGGAATTGGTCGGCTTTAGATAATAAAAAATTTAATAATGGGTCATCTGATATTTCAGAAGGAAAACCGTAAGTACCGGAACTACAATTGGTAACAATCACATAATCATCCTCAAGACCTTTCGACCTATGAGCTGTTAAAAACCTTATTTTAAGATTTGGAAACTCATTATAGATATACTCGTATTGATTACTAATTTTATTGTACAGCTCAATAAGAAAACTACCATTGAGGAAATTTCTTCTTTCAAAATCATAGCGACCTAATATTAAAACTGAAGCATCATTGTTCTCGCTTTTTTCTGCAATATGATCTAATGCACTTCTTAAAGCTAAATGTAGTTCTATGCTCTTTCTGTCTGGGTCTGAATACTTAAAAATAGAATATGGTACTTCTTCTGACTTGTGGTGGCTCTTTAGTTTTTTGGATATTTGATTTGGATTCTTTAAAATAAAATTACTTGACAGGTTGATAAGTTGATTGTCAAACCTGTAGGTGTATTCAATAAATGAGGTTTGAGTTACTCTGCTATAATTTGTGACTGTAGAGGATTTGAAATGTTTTTCAAAGTTTGTAAATAAGCCTATATCACTTCCAGCAAAACGATATATTGATTGCCAATCATCACCAACACAAAAAAGTTTTGTACTTGGTTTTTGGTCTAATAATGATTTAATTAATTGAAACCTTGCTTTGGATATATCTTGATATTCATCAATAATAATGTAATCGTATTGTGATTGGTATAAATTGTCTTGTATTACCTCTGTTGCGTTATTTATCATATCACTAAAATCAATTTCTTCTTCTTCAATAAGGTATTCTTGATATGAATGATATATTGGTTCAAATAATTCTAAAAACTTAATAGCTCGGTCATTATCTTCTTTAAATGCCCTCTTTTTCAGGTTTGATATAGCTTCATTATTTGATTTTAATAAAGTTAAAAATGTACCTAATAATTGAGTGAAATCACTAATATCTTCAGAGGCATTTTCTTTTAAAATTAGCCATAGTTTATCGTTTGATAAAGGATTAAAAACTACACCAACTTCTTCTAAATTCTTTTTTAGTTCTGGTAGTAGAATCCCTTTTTTCTGTTGCCAAGAATATGATTCTACTAAAGTTGTTGAATTATTTCTGTGCTCTTGACGTTTCCATTTAATACCTTCATTATAAACCTCTTTTGCAGATTTTCTATCTTTATCTTTAAACCAATCAGGTACATTCCAATTTTCATCTACTCCAAAATGCTCTATATAGACATCGTAATCAGGTAAATAAAAATCTGGTTTGTATTGACCAAATTGTTTACTTGCTGTTTTGTATGGATATTTATCTTCATACTCATAATTGATTCCATTCCTAAATAAAAATTTAGCTATAAAAACTTCTTCTTGGCTCTTTAATCGTTCTCTGTATCGTATAACCTGACCATTGCTACGTCTTTTTTCAACTATTTTGTAGCCTTCTAATTTTTGCTCGTTTAAATAGTTGTTATGTTCTGCATCCGTCACAAATTCTGCTATATCCTTGTAAGGTTTAAGATAGTAAGAAATAAAATCAATTAGTAAATTATAATACTCTTCACTCTCTTTAGCGTGGTCAATAAAGGAAGATATGCGTTCTAAATGTGATTTACCATTAGCATCATATATTGAAGGCTTTAAGTTATTTACTTGTGCTATTATATCTAAACCTAATTTATTAAAGGTTTTAACAGGTATGTCAATATTCATTTTATTAAAAATTCTATCTCGCATTTCATCTGCTGCTTTACGAGTAAATGAGATTAATAAAATTGATTGAGGATTTATATCTTGAATAGTTGTTAGATACTTTACTTTACCTGCAATTGTTGTAGTTTTTCCCGAACCTGCACCAGCAATCACTAACTGGTTATCTTCATCTATTATTACTGCTTTACGTTGCTGATTATCAAGTGATTTACCTTCTATATCACTTAATAAGCTATTAGTGTTTTTTAACTCAGAATCAATAAAATTTTCATTACGAGAATTTATAATAGATTCAATACTTTCATAAGTCTGTTTAAAAGTGTTAATCTTTTTTATCGATGATTCAAATTTATGTGGGTATTTATATTTTTTTGTTTTAATAAGGTTATATATATGTTTTGTTTCATTTTTAAAATTAAATATTTCAAAACTAGAGATGTATTTTCGTTTAAGCTTAAGTGTGTTAAATAGTTGATTAAACTCTTCGATTTTTGACAATATTGGTTTTAATTCCTTGCGTATTATTTCATCTTTTTTATTTAATAGTAAACCAAATAAGTAAAGAAACAGTAATAGCAAAATAGGAGCAACAATAAATTCCATTATCAATCTATTTTTAAGTTAAAACAATTTGTGTAAATAAATTATATCTATGTTTTAATTTGATTAAAAATAGAGATTTTCATAGCGTATGTTTAAACAAATATAATTTTTTCATTAGACTTTAATATTTTTTTTAAAAGAGGACTTTTTTAAATGAAGTGTTAAGACATCAAGGGCTACCCCTCCGCCACATTTTACAAGCCTAAACAAAATAGGGGATTTACATAAACGTTAATCCCTTGTTTATCATGGGCTAAAGAGGTTTTAGAGGTGTTAGAACACAAGACAAAAGAAATTACTTAAACTCTCCAGAAATAACAATAGAGTGATATTCTTATTAAAGTTAATCAGATTTTTTTAGCTTTTTTCTAAAACCTCTAAAGATGTCGTTAGTTGGAGCAATAATGAAGTTTTAATCGATATCGCTAAAATTTATTATATTTAAAAAAAAAATTGCAAAATCCAAAAAAAATT
>Ga0233438_10003343_pt1:0-5000 | contig 14926 bp, 6 predicted proteins | sample SI_123_September_FD_182720 | JGI IMG/M metagenome (GOLD analysis project Ga0233438, IMG submission 182720) | Seawater microbial communities from Saanich Inlet, British Columbia, Canada - SI_123_September2016_10_MG | ecosystem: Environmental > Aquatic > Marine > Inlet | place: Canada...
GACTGTGGTCCACTTTTGTGACTATTTGTAAAAAAAATTACAAGTGCCAGAAAGACAAAAATTGAAAATGCTCTCAGAGCCAGAGTTTTTGAGCTACAGGCTTCCTACTTTGCATGGTGTTCTATTGTGACCCAGGGAAGGTTCCCCCAAAGCTAGAACAAATTCCGGACATTTTTTAATTTTTTCCAAAATTTTGAGATTTCTCAATTTTAGGTCAGACCAATCTGGCTATGGGGGTAACATTTATAGTAAATGAAAACGCCAGTTTCGGATTGGGGTTCATGGCAAACACAACTGAACAGGGGGATTTCATTTTCCTGGCCACCAGGGATGCCATATGAGTTTTCAAAACAGGATTTTGGAAATGCAATGTCCTCGGCCTCTAGTTCGAGGCTGCACAAGTCTCAAAGCCTCAAACTAATAAAAAACGCATCGGAAACGGCTCTTTTTCCTATATGTAGGGAAGAAAAATTTAGTTGAATCTCAATTTTTCAAGCTGAATCTTAACTGATAAAGCACCCTAGGTATATGTTGTTGGTAAAGGCACATATATGCAGGCTACAGTTCACCGCATGAATTTAGCCAGGAAAGTATCTTTCCGGTCGTGGGCTAAGCATAAGGACGATAGAAAGTCTGTTGCGAACGCAGTTTGAGTAAAATCGAACCACCCGTACCCAGGTCCTTAACACCACCTAGAAAAGTCGATGCGAAAACTTGATTGAGTAACATCGGCCGTGGAACCCCAAAGTTTAGAAGAGGTTGTGATTGCGATAGCGAACGGGCCCCGTTGTCCTAATAGCAGCTCCTCCTGCACTGACTTTACCCCCGTGACGCTGACCTAGGCCTTGGGTATATGATGTATTGAAAGACACATGTACGCCGACTGTATTTCACCGCACGAAAAACAGTCACGAATGCTTTCACTGTCGTGCTTGAACAGAACGTAAACGGGACTCCCTAGTCATGTTCTGCCAGCGACGACGCCGAGGTTACCTGCATGAACCTTGGCACCACAATAGCGTCGAAGCGAAAACTTGATTGAGTAGCGTCGGCCGTGGACGGGGACCCAACAGCAGGGGCGGTGGTCTTTTGAAGGGCCCAATACGTTCCGACTGTCTTGTTCCCTGGTCGGTTCCAATGTCCGTGCGATCGTGTCTCTCTGCTTAGCCAGAAAATACATCTACGGACGGGAAATTTGTCGGTTGTCGGTGGGACCTCTGTCCCTCAATGAACGGGCGATCCTTCAGTCGGTCTCTGTTGTAACAAGCAAGTACAACTACCTCGACCGGACTGTGTCAGCGATCGTCGCTGCTCCAACTTGATATGGGCCCTGCGATCGTAAAAAGTCGCAGGTCTTTCTCTAGTTTCGGACAGCTACCTGGTTGATCCTGCCAGTAGTCATATGCTTGTCTCAAAGATTAAGCCATGCATGTCCAAGTACAAGCCTCACTAAGGTGAAACCGCGAATGGCTCATTAAATCACACCTAATCTACTGGATAGTTAACAGGTACTTGGATACCTGCGGTAATTCTGGAGCTAATACATGCGAAAAGCCTCGAACTTACGTGAGAGGTGCTTTTATTAGATCAAAACCAATCGGCTTCGGCTGTACTCTTGGTGACTCTGAATAACTTTGGGCTGATCGTATAGCCTTGCGCTGACGACATATCCTTCGAAGGTGTGCCCTATCAACTGTCGACTGTGGCATAGACGCCCACAGTGGTTTTGACGGGTAACGGGGAATCAGGGTTCGATTCCGGAGAGGGAGCCTTAAAAACGGCTACCACATCTAAGGAAGGCAGCAGGCACGCAAATTACCCAATGACCGAAGGTCGAGGTAGTGACGAAAAATAACGATAGAGGACTCATCCGAGGCCCTCTAATTGGAATGAGTACACTTTAAAACCGTCCCCGAGGATCTATTGGAGGGCAAGTCTGGTGCCAGCAGCCGCGGTAATTCCAGCTCCAATAGCGTATATTAAAGTTGTTGTGGTTAAAAAGCTCGTAGTTGGATCTCAACAGCCTTGAAGCGGTTAACTTTGTAGTTTTACTGCTTTATAGGCTGTGCTTTTGCTGGAGGTTTAGGGGTGCTCTTGATCGAGTGTCTCTGGATGCCAGCAGGTTTACTTTGAAAAAATTAGAGTGCTCAAAGCAGGCTAAAATGCCTGAATATTCGTGCATGGAATAATAGAATAGGATGTCGATCCTATTTTGTTGGTTTTCGGGACTCGACATAATGATAAATAGGGACAGTCGGGGGCATTTGTATTCAAACGACAGAGGTGAAATTCTTGGACCGTTTGAAGACAAACTACTGCGAAAGCATTTGCCAAGAATGTTTTCATTAATCAAGAACGAAAGTTAGAGGTTCGAAGGCGATTAGATACCGCCCTAGTTCTAACCATAAACGATGCCAGCTAGCGATCTGCCTGCGTTTTTACTGTAGACTGGGCAGGAAGCTTCCGGGAAACCAAAGCATTTGGGTTCCAGGGGAAGTATGGTTGCAAAGCTGAAACTTAAAGGAATTGACGGAAGGGCACCACCAGGAGTGGAGCCTGTGGCTTAATTTGACTCAACACGGGAAATCTCACCAGGCCCGGACACTGGAAGGATTGACAGATTGATAGCTCTTTCTTGATTCGGTGGGTGGTGGTGCATGGCCGTTCTTAGTTGGTGGAGTGATTTGTCTGGTTAATTCCGATAACGAACGAGACTCTGTCCTGCTAAATAGTTTCTACTTCTCTTTTGAGTAGAAATTTCTTCTTAGAGGGACTGGTGACTCTTAGTCACACGAGATTGAGCAATAACAGGTCTGTGATGCCCTTAGATGTTCTGGGCCGCACACGCGCTACACTGAATAGATCAGCGTGTCACCCTTCCCGAAAGGGACGGGTAAACGCTTGAACCCTATTCGTGGTAGGGATCGGGGCTTGCAATTGTTCCCCGTGAACCAGGAATTCCCAGTAGGCGCAAGTCATAAGCTTGCGTCGATTACGTCCCTGCCCTTTGTACACACCGCCCGTCGCTACTACCGATTGAACATTTTAGTGAGGTCCTCGGACTGTGAGCCAGGCGGGTCGCCCTGCCTGGTCTACGGGAAGACGACCAAACTGTAGTGTTTAGAGGAAGTAAAAGTCGTAACAAGGTTTCCGTAGGTGAACCTGCGGAAGGATCATTATCGGTTTGTCTTGCTTCTGCTAGATAAAATTGATATCTCTCGGGACTCTGCGACGCAAGTCGTAAGTTCTAGCGGTGCAACTTGTGTGTTGCTCCGGTCACATGGCTCAGGCCTGGCTGATTGCGTGTCGGCTGGTGTCTGTCCATGGCTGGCGTGGATTGTGATCTCCCCTTGTAGGGCTGTCAGCTTTCCATTTGTTAGCTTTTTAAGCACTCAGACTTTTCTGTCTGAAAACCAAATACAACACTATACAGTGGATCATTTGGCTCAGGGGTCGATGAAGAACGGAGCTAACTCTGAGATGCCGTGTGAACTGCAGGACACATGAACATCGACACTTTGAACGCATATTGCGGAAATAAGTTCGTCTTGTTTCCATACCTGTTTCAGGGTCGGTTTAACATCTATCAAGCAATTGCTTGCATTGGGTTGACGCTTTTGCGCAGCTCTAAGTTTTACTGACAGAGTTTCAGTCTCAACTCTTGGGAACTTGTGTCCTGGGTTGAATAGCTGGTCTCTACTTGGTGGTGCTACTCCATGTTGAATGTTGTAGCCTTTCATCTCACGACCTGAAATTAGGTAAGACTACGGGCCGAATTTAAGCATATTAATAAGCCCAGGAAAAGAAAACAACTGTGATTCCCTTAGTAATGGCGAATGAAACGGGAATAGGCCATCGCAGAACTGCAGGTCATCTTGGCCTCGCGGAATGTTGCGTTTGGGAGAGTCTCCTCACGGTCTGACTGACAAGTCAAAGTCCAACTTGACTGTGGCCACTGCCCATAGAGGGTGATAGGCCCGTAAGGCTGTCGGTTGACTGTGGCGACTTTTCCCTCGAGTCGGGTTGCTTGGGAGTGCAGCCCAAAGTGTGAGGTAAACTCCTCATAAGCCTAAATATTACCCTGAGACCGATAGCAAACAAGTACGGTGACGGAAGATTGAAAAGAACTTTGAAGAGAGAGTTCAATAGTACGTGAAACTGTGTGGTGGTAAACGGAGGGGTTCTCGAAGTTTCTGGAGGGAACTCAGCCTTGGAGTGGGGCTGTCTGGTTGTATCTGATCAGCAATGACAGTGCGGCTAGTCAGGCTCTGTTCACGGGTGCATTTCCCCTTCAGTTTACGGCAGGAACCGTTTAGTGCAGACCTAAGGCTCTGGGTGAAGTTATAGGCCTAGCTTGTAGCCCCGGATGTTCTGGCTTTGCGCTAGACGGGTAATTGAGGAGACTCGTATAGCGAGCAATGCTCTGTTGCAGTCTCCATCTCTCTGCCGAGTAGGTCGGTGGCCCCTCCGACCCGTCTTGAAACACGGACCAAGGAGTCTAACATGTATGCGAGCCATTGAGTTGACTAAACTTAAAGGCGTAGTGAAAGCAAAGAGTAGCTTGCTGCTCGAGGGAGGATCCGTAAGGCGCACTCCCGCGACTTCCCATTGACCTCGCTTCATGGGGAGTACGCAGAGCATAAATGTTGGGACCCGAAAGATGGTGAACTATGCCTGGCCAGGATGAAGTCAGGGGAAACCCTGATGGAGGTCCGTAGTGGTTCTGACGTGCAAATCGATCACCGGAGCTGGGTATAGGGGCGAAAGACTAATCGAACCATCTAGTAGCTGGTTCCTGCCGAAGTTTCCCTCAGGATAGCTGGTGCTCATATACGAGTTTCATCCGGTAAAGCGAATGATTAGAAGCATTGGGGGCGAAACGCCCTCAACTTATTCTCAAACTTTAAATGGGTGAGAAGTCTGTCTTGCTTGAGTGAAGTCAGACACTGAATCGGAGTGCCTAGTGGGCCATTTTTGGTAAGCAGAACTGGCGCTGTGGG
>Ga0233438_10003343_pt1:7500-12500 | contig 14926 bp, 6 predicted proteins | sample SI_123_September_FD_182720 | JGI IMG/M metagenome (GOLD analysis project Ga0233438, IMG submission 182720) | Seawater microbial communities from Saanich Inlet, British Columbia, Canada - SI_123_September2016_10_MG | ecosystem: Environmental > Aquatic > Marine > Inlet | place: Canada...
AACATTTTTCACCATAACACCTTTGTCCACAAAATTTGTTTCTGGTACTTTAACATTTTTGGGACTTTGAAAATTTTCACCATGCTTTATGGGTAACACCTTTGTCCACAACATTTTTTGAAATTTTTGTTTTGAACTTTTTTTTTCTCAAACAACTCACAGAATTTGTTTTCACAGTCTTCTGTGTTTAAAATTGTGGTGTTAGAAATTTTTGGGACTTGAACAATTTTCATCCATGACTGTGCCACCTTTGCTGTTTGGCCCAGTCCCCAACTTCTAAAATGTTCACCATAATGCATTATGGGTAACACCTTTGTCCACAAATTTTTCAAACTTTTTTATGGGGGTTAAAAAAAATTGAATCCTGCCTTCAGACAACTTACAGATACATTTCCTCTTGTTAAAAAATCCAAATCCTAACCTAACCTAACCTAACCTAACCTAACCTAACTTTAACCTAACTTGATCAAAATCCAGCCTAAGTTCTGAATTTTGTGGACAAAGGTGTTACCCACCACACATAATACAGTGGGACATACTTTTTTCAGATATATATACACAAAAATAAAAAAAACCACAAATCAGAGAAACCACCACCAAGCACCATAAGATTCAAAAACAAATACCAGTCAGAAACAGTTTTTGAATTTTAAAAATTCCAAGAGGTGGCTGAAATATCATGACGCAAAGTTCGCCCTTATGGTTACCATAACACAACGTCTACGGTCTTCGATCAAAGGGAGCCATTCCCCTATATGTGGAGCAGGGTCTGAGTACTCAGCTTCACAGGACTGGACAGCAGTTCAGGTGGTCTCAAGTGTTGGGATCGGAAACTGAAATCTGTGTCTAGTTTTTGAAGGTTGGTTCTACTGTCCGTGTGACTGCAACTCACGACCTAGTCTGAGTTTAAGTTTACGGATTGGAAAATCGTCAAGTGGCAACGGCTCCTAGTAGTCGTACGTCGTAACCGACTGTCTCTGATCGATAGCTTGGGTCTAGAGTGCAGCAATGCCTCTAGTTCCGATTGTCGTAATGAACAGTTATCTGGTTGATCCTGCCAGTAGTCATATGCTTGTCTCAAAGATTAAGCCATGCATGTCTAAGTACAAGCCTCACTAAGGTGAAACCGCGAATGGCTCATTAAATCACACCTAATCTACTGGATAGTAAAAAGTTACTTGGATAACTGCGGTAATTCTGGAGCTAATACATGCACAAAGCCGCGACTCACGAAGCGGCGCTTTTATTAGATCAAAACCAAACGGCTTCGGCTGTACTCATGGTGACTCTGAATAACTTTGGGCTGATCGCATAGCCTTGAGCTGGCGACATATCCTTCGAAGGTGTGCCCTATCAACTTTCGACTGTGGCATAGACGCCCACAGTGGTTTTGACGGGTAACGGGGAATCAGGGTTCGATTCCGGAGAGGGAGCCTTAAAAACGGCTACCACATCTAAGGAAGGCAGCAGGCACGCAAATTACCCAATGACCGAAGGTCGAGGTAGTGACGAAAAATAACGATAGAGGACTCATCCGAGGCCCTCTAATTGGAATGAGTACACTTTAAAACCGTCCCCGAGGATCTATTGGAGGGCAAGTCTGGTGCCAGCAGCCGCGGTAATTCCAGCTCCAATAGCGTATATTAAAGTTGTTGTGGTTAAAAAGCTCGTAGTTGGATCTCAACAGCCTTGAAGCGGTTAACTTTGTAGTTTTACTGCTTTATAGGCTGTGCTTTTGCTGGAGGTTTAGGGGTGCTCTTGATCGAGTGTCTCTGGATGCCAGCAGGTTTACTTTGAAAAAATTAGAGTGCTCAAAGCAGGCTAAAATGCCTGAATATTCGTGCATGGAATAATAGAATAGGATGTCGATCCTATTTTGTTGGTTTTCGGGACTCGACATAATGATAAATAGGGACAGTCGGGGGCATTTGTATTCAAACGACAGAGGTGAAATTCTTGGACCGTTTGAAGACAAACTACTGCGAAAGCATTTGCCAAGAATGTTTTCATTAATCAAGAACGAAAGTTAGAGGTTCGAAGGCGATTAGATACCGCCCTAGTTCTAACCATAAACGATGCCAGCTAGCGATCTGCCTGCGTTTTTACTGTAGACTGGGCAGGAAGCTTCCGGGAAACCAAAGCATTTGGGTTCCAGGGGAAGTATGGTTGCAAAGCTGAAACTTAAAGGAATTGACGGAAGGGCACCACCAGGAGTGGAGCCTGTGGCTTAATTTGACTCAACACGGGAAATCTCACCAGGCCCGGACACTGGAAGGATTGACAGATTGATAGCTCTTTCTTGATTCGGTGGGTGGTGGTGCATGGCCGTTCTTAGTTGGTGGAGTGATTTGTCTGGTTAATTCCGATAACGAACGAGACTCTGTCCTGCTAAATAGTTTCTACTTCTCTTTTGAGTAGAAATTTCTTCTTAGAGGGACTGGTGACTCTTAGTCACACGAGATTGAGCAATAACAGGTCTGTGATGCCCTTAGATGTTCTGGGCCGCACACGCGCTACACTGAATAGATCAGCGTGTCACCCTTCCCGAAAGGGACGGGTAAACGCTTGAACCCTATTCGTGGTAGGGATCGGGGCTTGCAATTGTTCCCCGTGAACCAGGAATTCCCAGTAGGCGCAAGTCATAAGCTTGCGTCGATTACGTCCCTGCCCTTTGTACACACCGCCCGTCGCTACTACCGATTGAACATTTTAGTGAGGTCCTCGGACTGTGAGCCAGGCGGGTCGCCCTGCCTGGTCTACGGGAAGACGACCAAACTGTAGTGTTTAGAGGAAGTAAAAGTCGTAACAAGGTTTCCGTAGGTGAACCTGCGGAAGGATCATTATCGGTTTGTCTTGCTTCTGCTAGATAAAATTGATATCTCTCGGGACTCTGCGACGCAAGTCGTAAGTTCTAGCGGTGCAACTTGTGTGTTGCTCCGGTCACATGGCTCAGGCCTGGCTGATTGCGTGTCGGCTGGTGTCTGTCCATGGCTGGCGTGGATTGTGATCTCCCCTTGTAGGGCTGTCAGCTTTCCATTTGTTAGCTTTTTAAGCACTCAGACTTTTCTGTCTGAAAACCAAATACAACACTATACAGTGGATCATTTGGCTCAGGGGTCGATGAAGAACGGAGCTAACTCTGAGATGCCGTGTGAACTGCAGGACACATGAACATCGACACTTTGAACGCATATTGCGGAAATAAGTTCGTCTTGTTTCCATACCTGTTTCAGGGTCGGTTTAACATCTATCAAGCAATTGCTTGCATTGGGTTGACGCTTTTGCGCAGCTCTAAGTTTTACTGACAGAGTTTCAGTCTCAACTCTTGGGAACTTGTGTCCTGGGTTGAATAGCTGGTCTCTACTTGGTGGTGCTACTCCATGTTGAATGTTGTAGCCTTTCATCTCACGACCTGAAATTAGGTAAGACTACGGGCCGAATTTAAGCATATTAATAAGCCCAGGAAAAGAAAACAACTGTGATTCCCTTAGTAATGGCGAATGAAACGGGAATAGGCCATCGCAGAACTGCAGGTCATCTTGGCCTCGCGGAATGTTGCGTTTGGGAGAGTCTCCTCACGGTCTGACTGACAAGTCAAAGTCCAACTTGACTGTGGCCACTGCCCATAGAGGGTGATAGGCCCGTAAGGCTGTCGGTTGACTGTGGCGACTTTTCCCTCGAGTCGGGTTGCTTGGGAGTGCAGCCCAAAGTGTGAGGTAAACTCCTCATAAGCCTAAATATTACCCTGAGACCGATAGCAAACAAGTACGGTGACGGAAGATTGAAAAGAACTTTGAAGAGAGAGTTCAATAGTACGTGAAACTGTGTGGTGGTAAACGGAGGGGTTCTCGAAGTTTCTGGAGGGAACTCAGCCTTGGAGTGGGGCTGTCTGGTTGTATCTGATCAGCAATGACAGTGCGGCTAGTCAGGCTCTGTTCACGGGTGCATTTCCCCTTCAGTTTACGGCAGGAACCGTTTAGTGCAGACCTAAGGCTCTGGGTGAAGTTATAGGCCTAGCTTGTAGCCCCGGATGTTCTGGCTTTGCGCTAGACGGGTAATTGAGGAGACTCGTATAGCGAGCAATGCTCTGTTGCAGTCTCCATCTCTCTGCCGAGTAGGTCGGTGGCCCCTCCGACCCGTCTTGAAACACGGACCAAGGAGTCTAACATGTATGCGAGCCATTGAGTTGACTAAACTTAAAGGCGTAGTGAAAGCAAAGAGTAGCTTGCTGCTCGAGGGAGGATCCGTAAGGCGCACTCCCGCGACTTCCCATTGACCTCGCTTCATGGGGAGTACGCAGAGCATAAATGTTGGGACCCGAAAGATGGTGAACTATGCCTGGCCAGGATGAAGTCAGGGGAAACCCTGATGGAGGTCCGTAGTGGTTCTGACGTGCAAATCGATCACCGGAGCTGGGTATAGGGGCGAAAGACTAATCGAACCATCTAGTAGCTGGTTCCTGCCGAAGTTTCCCTCAGGATAGCTGGTGCTCATATACGAGTTTCATCCGGTAAAGCGAATGATTAGAAGCATTGGGGGCGAAACGCCCTCAACTTATTCTCAAACTTTAAATGGGTGAGAAGTCTGTCTTGCTTGAGTGAAGTCAGACACTGAATCGGAGTGCCTAGTGGGCCATTTTTGGTAAGCAGAACTGGCGCTGTGGGATGAACCAAACGCAGAGTTAAAGTGCCAAAGTGGAAGCTCATCAGATCCCACGAAAGGTGTTGGTTGCTTAAAACAGCAGGACGGTGGCCATGGAAGTCGGAATCCGCTAAGGAGTGTGTAACAACTCACCTGCCGAAGCAACTAGCCCTGAAAATGGATGGCGCTAAAGCTTCCCACTTATACTCTGCCGTTCAGTTAGAGCTGGCCCTTGTGGTCCTGACAACTGAACGAGTAGGCAGGTCGCTCGGGTAGCGCAGAAGGCTCTGGGTGTGAACCTGGCTGGAGCTGCCCGAGGTGCAGATCTTGGTGGTAGTAGCAAATACTCCAGAGAGGCC
>Ga0233438_10003344_pt1 | contig 14926 bp, 9 predicted proteins | sample SI_123_September_FD_182720 | JGI IMG/M metagenome (GOLD analysis project Ga0233438, IMG submission 182720) | Seawater microbial communities from Saanich Inlet, British Columbia, Canada - SI_123_September2016_10_MG | ecosystem: Environmental > Aquatic > Marine > Inlet | place: Canada: British...
CTCACCTCACGTGCATTTCACAATGATCAGTTTAGTCAATTTGCAAAACTGGCTACTTCCTATTTTAGTTTTGACATGATGCTCCCCATGAATACGGGTGCAGAGGCAGTAGAAACTGCCATTAAGTTAGCCCGTAAGTGGGGTGTTCAGAAAAAAGGAATTTCCGAAAATCAGGCAGAAATTGTGGTTTGTCAAAATAACTTCCATGGAAGAACAACGACCATCGTTTCTTTCTCTTCTGACCCAGTTTCCCAAAAAGATTTTGGTCCATTTACACCAGGATTTATTACCATCCCATACAACGATCCAGTTGCACTCGAAAAGGTGTTCCAAGAGCGACCCAACGTCGTTGGTTTTTTGGTTGAGCCCATTCAAGGAGAAGCGGGTGTCAATACTCCAAGTGATGATTTTATGCGAAAGTCACAAGAGTTGTGCAATACATACAATGTCCTTTTAATGGCCGATGAGATCCAAACTGGGATTGGTCGAACGGGTTCGCTACTCGCTGTGTGTGGAGACTGCTCCTGTGAATCTTCTTGCATGCAACAAAAAGACACCTACGCGCGCCCTGATCTTTTGATTCTTGGTAAGGCCTTAGGAGGAGGAGTTTATCCTGTTTCTGCGGTATTGGCAGATCGGCATATTATGGAGGTAATCCAACCAGGTGAGCACGGCAGTACTTTTGGGGGTAACCCTGTTGCAAGTGCAGTTGGGATGGCGTCTTTAAAAGTTATACGGGATGGAAAACTTGCTCAAAATGCTCGTTACCTTGGGAAAATTTTCAGAAAACATCTAAACGATTATAAAAGCCAAAGTGACGTCCTTGTTGGGGTTCGTGGGCGTGGTTTACTTAACGCCGTCGTCATAAACGATAGTGAAGATGGATCTTTGGCTTGGGACATTTGCATGGCTTTTAAGAAAAAGGGGCTTTTGGCAAAACCCACACACGGGAATATCATTCGATTTGCTCCCCCATTGGTAATCGATGAAGCACAACTCTTGTCTTGTGTTCAGATAATCATTGACACCCTAGGTGAGTTTGAGCCTTCGTAACAATTGCATATGGACTCCATCTATCTCGACAATGCGGCTACAACTCCTGTACTTCCAGAAGTTGTCGAAAAAATGAAGGAGGTTTTGTCTGCTTCATTTGGAAATCCATCATCAATCCACAGTCAGGGGAGAACGGCAAAAAGCTTGATTGAAAACACAAGGAAATCCATATCCAAGGAGTTGGGTGCTTTGCCCAGCGAGATTATTTTCACTTCTGGTGGTACAGAGGGGGATAATATGGTTTTGCAAGGTGCTGTGCGTGGGCTTGGTATCGAGACAATCATCACCTCAAAAATCGAGCATCATGCTGTGATTCACGCAGTGGAAAACCTTGAACAATCGGATGATACCAATGTTCATTATGTGAAGGTTTCAAGCGATGGAAGTCCTGATTTGGCTGATCTTGAGCGACTTCTCCAGTACGACAACTCCAAGAAACTAGTGAGCTTGATGCATGTTAACAATGAGTTGGGAACAATTAGTGATTTAGAGGTAATCGGGAGTCTTTGCCGGCAAAACGGTGCGCTATTTCATTCCGATACGGTTCAATCGATCGGGCATTACCGGCTGAATCTACAAGAATTACCCATCGACTTTGCAGTTGCTGCAGCTCATAAGTTCCACGGTCCTAAAGGGATTGGCTTTGTGTTTATCCGAAAGGAAACAGGCTTGCAGAGCTTGCTTTTTGGAGGTAGTCAAGAAAGAGGTTTGCGCGCGGGCACTGAAAGCGTACACAATATCATTGGTTTAGGAGAGGCGTTTTCTCATGCGTATTCAAATTTGGATGCTGACAAATCTCAAATTGCAGATCTAAAAATGTATTGTGTCAATCAGCTCAAAAGCACATTTCCGGAGATGTCCTTTAATGGTTGTTGTGACGATTTGACAAAGAGTACATATACCATTGTGAATGCTAGAATTCCAATGACTCCAGAGAAAGCAAATCTTTTAGGATTTACACTTGATCTGAAAGGAATTTGTTGCTCAAAAGGAAGCGCCTGTCAAGCCGGTAGTGAAACAGGATCTCATGTTTTGAATCACATTCTTTCCAAAAAACAATTACAATCCCCATCTATTCGTATTTCGTTTTCTAAATTCAATACCAAAGAAGATATTGATCAACTTGTGGATGTGTTAAACAACTATATCAGCGCTTAAAACCCAGCACTCAATTTGAGATTAAACACCCGAGGGGTCATATAGTTTGGGATGCCAAATTGAGACTTGCTTGACACATCACGTACCCAAGTCATGGTGATCGCATTTTGCACGTCAAACACATTGAAAATTTCAAAACCAATCATCAAGTCTTTCAAAAATGGAACCTGAGACTTATTGCTGTCATTGACCACGTAAAAAATCCCCAAATCCGCTCGTTTATAGTCTCGAAGTCTTCCACTATAATCGTATGGATCGGCATAATTTGGTGCTCCACCGGGGAGACCAGAATTGTACACAAGATTCAAGTTCATTTTTAAAAACGGCATGGAGCGGACATAGTCCTGAAACAACATGGCAAACTTAAAGCGTTGGTCGGTTGGTCTTGGAATATATCCTCTGTTGTTTCTATTTTCTTCCGTTGACATGAGCCCCAAGCTTATCCACGACTCTGTTCCAGGTACAAACTCTCCATTTAATCGCAAGTCAAGTCCGTAAACAAATCCTTTGGTATCATTGTTCGCATCATAGCGAATTCGAACATTTTCAACAGTGTAGGCATTCAGATGATCCAAATGCTTATAGTAAAGCTCGGATTGGAATAAAAACGGTCGATCCCACATGGAGAATCGATATTCATTTCCAAGAGACAAATGGATTGATTTTTGTGCATCGACTTCAGGATTGATCATCCCATTTCTTGAGCGTAATTCGCGATAGAAAGGGGGCTGAGCATAAAGCCCAGTGGCAAATCGATATAGTATATGATCTTTATTTTTTGGACGAAAGCTAAATCGCATTCTGGGACTGGCAATATATTTGGCCTTTTCATTGTCCAACTGCCATCCTTGGCCACGGATTCCAGCCGTGAGCCAATACAACGTATTTCCCATAAGCCCTCGATGACTCCATTGAAAAAAGCTTGTCATGCGTTGAGTCTGGGTTTGATTTGTTGCTCGAACATAAGCGAAGGGGACAAGCGGACCTGTAAATAAGGTGTAGGGCTGGTCATTTGTTATTGAACCACTTGGCGGGCGAATCGAAAACCCAGCTGAATCGATAACTTCCCATTCTACCAAACGGTCATCGATATGTTCCCTTTTATACCCAATTCCCCAGTCCAGCTGATGATTGCCTTTGATGTGTTTTCCTCTAAGTTTTCCGTCGATGATCTGTGCACGGTAGTTATTTCGACCATGGGTGAGTTGCGAGCCAACCCCTTCAGTAAAAGTAACTTCTCCCAAGTCGTCGCCACCTATCGAAGTGTTGGGATCTCCCAAGCGATACTGCGCCAAAATATCAAAATGTTCGGTTTCAACCGATTGGTAGTTTGATAAAATCAGTCGAAAACTATTGTTGTTGTTTGGAATCCAAGTGGTTTTTAGTGCCCCTGTAAAGGCAGTGTACTTGTCTTTTTCGTTTCCATCATAGTATACCTTAAGTGCTTTTGGTTGTTCGATCGTGCCGAAGTTGGTTTGTCGTACCAATGGCTCATATCGATAGGTATTGACTGAAAAAGCGCCAAGAACGTTGAAGAACAATTGGTCAGAGTGGGCGTAGGTGATAAAGGTTTGTAGATCTGTAAAACTGGGATTAAAATTGGTTTCTGTTTCCTTCTTATCGACTAGTAAACCATTGTCTCGATAACGAAGCCCTGTAATCACACTCCACTTTTCTTTACCTAGAGACCAATTCAGGTGCCCACCCAATCGACTCAGTGATATTAGCGTTTGATTTTTAGAAAAACTCTTGTAGGTAATATCAAGAACAGACGATAGCTTATCGCCGTATGATGCTTCAAACCCACCAGCGGAAAACTGTACTTGCTGAATCATATCAGGGTTTAAAAAGCTCAAACCTTCTTGTTGGCCCGATCGAATCAGTTGAGCTCGATAAACTTCGATTTCATTCACGTAAACTAAGTTTTCGTCATAGTTTCCACCCCGAACAGCATACTGTGTGCTGAGCTCATTATTGGAATTGACACCCGGCAGACTAATCAATAGATTTTCCACGCCGGCATTTGCTCCAGAAATACTGCGAATCGTTTCTGGTGTCAAAGCCGTCATTCCTTTGATCACACGTTGCTGGTTTGCCTGTACAATAACTTCGGCAATTCGCTCTTTCGACTCGTTGACAACAGGATTAAACTCGTAGATTTCTCCTGGACCAAGTTTGAGTTTCACGATGCTATTTTGATATCCAATATGCTGAAAGATGACCTGGATGTCTTTGCTCGATTGAACTTGTAAGGAGTAAAATCCATTTGCATTCGAAGTGGTGCCATTACTTCCAGAAATAACCGACGCATTTTGAATCGGGACTTGATTGTTGTTGGTGATGATACCGCGCACAACGGCTTGTTGGGCCACGGAGTTACCAAAGATCAACGCACAAACAGCAATAATTAATTTAGCCTTCACTTTCTGTAAAATTCCAGTTCGTGGTTTGATTCATTTCCCACATTGTCAATAACGATAATTTTGAGCTTATGTTTTGCTCCTTCAAAAGAAAAATACTCATCAAAACTGAAAGTGATTTCCTTTTTCTTGGGTTCATATTCAAATAAGGCCCATTTGCCATCGATAGTTGCCTGATAAGAACGAACCCCAGTTTCTTTATCATCTATTGTAAAACGCAAGGTTTTAAAATTGGAAAGCCAACGTTGATCGTAGAGTTGAGATGGTTTTATGATTGGGGGGATGGTGTCTTGCGCGATGGTGTATGTTCCTGTTTTTTTGATTTTTGCTACAAAGTGATTGTCGCGTAGGGTTTTGCTGATGAAACCTTTCTTTCCGTTTTTTAATTGAATGCCTAGATAATGACCAACCACAGAGTCTGGTGCCATGACTTTGATTTGAATAGCTTTTCGCAAAGCGACATGATCTGCTTTGATTTGCAACTCGTTGTTGTCAAAACCAAGTACAAACTGATTACTGTCATAGACTGCATTTTTAGGGATATAAACTTCTGCACCATCATACATGAAGAGATAATCTCGATTTGACTCAATCTCTTTTCCTTCGGGTAGTTCCTCAGCAAGTACGGTGACCTCTTGTTCTTTTCCTTTAATGGGCACAAACAGGTATCGATTGTTATTATTGGCATCTGAAACTTTGATTTGGTAGGAATAATCTTTTCCGATTTCAACATCAATCAGTCCATCTCCTAGATGATCGAAAAAGTCCAATTCATTTCCTAGCGATCGGAATAGCTTTTGAATACGTTGCCTCGTACGACTGTATCGGGGGTAGTCAATCAGGGTGTTGAGATATTCAGAGTCTGAAAATCGAATTTTGGAAAACTGGAGACCTTTGATTTGGGTTCCGTTCAGCTTCGCAGTGATTGAATAGACCCCATTTTTATTATATGTATTGTCATGCCGGTCATAGGTCCCAATTCCCAATCCGATTTTTCCAATTGCTTCAATTGGATCTGCAGCATAAATACTATCATTAATTTTTTGAAAAGGGATTTGCAGTTCTTGTTTTGCGGAATTCACTATAGCATCTTCACTGATTGGGTAAGCAATTAGCGAGTGAATAACTGGTCTGACCGAATCTTGAATATCATAGTGAGACAATAAAGGATTGATCGGTTTTTGGGTTGTGGTTTCACGCAGTTCAAAGTGTAGATGAGGGCCAAATGATCCGCCAGTATTTCCTGAAAAGCCGATGATTTCGTTTTTAGTGACAGGCAGTTGTGTTGGTTCAAAAAACAGTTCTACTTCATAAGACTGATTGTTATATTGTTTTTTTCTGACTTCATTGATAATTGGAACAGAGAATTTTTTTAGATGCGCATAAACAGAAGTTTTGCCATCGGGGTGGTTGATGTAAATTGCTTTGCCATAGCCAGAAGTCGAAACCTTGACGCGTGACACATACCCATCGGAAACTGCTTTGAGGGGAAACCCTTCACGTCCTTGTGTTTTGATATCAATTCCGGCATGAATATTTGAGCTTCTCAGCTCTCCAAAAGTACCTGATAGGAAAATGGGAATGTCGATGGGAAGTGAATACGGGTGATGGTCATTATGTTGCGCACTAAGCAAAAATGAAATCCAAAAAAAGGCCAAAGTTGCCGTTGCACGCATGATGTAAAAATAAGCGTTTACTTGCAAAAGTAAAAGCCCGTATTCCTTGTTTTGATAGATGTATTCTTATACCTTTGAATATCGTTAATGCAATTTGAATGGCAAACACCTCTCAACTTGTTGACTCTATCGCGGATCGGTTACAAACTGTTGTTGAACAAATGAAGCAGCTGCAGCAAGAAAACCGATCATTACATGAACGATTAGAACATGCAAAACAAGAGTTGACACAAAAGCATGGGAGTATTCGTGAGTTGAAAATGAAACTGGAAGCCGCACAAACAGCCAAATCGATCAAAGGAGTTGGGCAAAGTAGTGCAAAAGCCAAAACACAAATTGACAAGCTCATTGGAGAGATCGATGCTTGTTTAGATGTTTTATCTCTATCTTAGAACCGATGCAAAAGATTAAAATCACAATTGGAGACCGCGTTTATCCTTTAAGTGTAACAGAAGGTCAAGAGGCATTTTTAAGAAATTCAGCCAAGCAAATCGATCATATGATGAATCACTACGAGCAGAATTATGCGGTACAGGACAAACAAGATGTACTCGCAATGTGTGCGTTACAGCTTGCACTTCAACTCCGGCAAGAGGAGACAAAAAGTAGTGAGAGCTCTGAGGAGATTGATAAAAAATTGCGTTCGATTGACACGTTGTTATCTGAGATAACATAGAATAAGAAACGTTCATTACAATATACTGCCTGCACTGGTTTTATTTTTGATAAACTCAACACTAATTTGATTAGAAGAGGTGAGTTTAAATTGCAAAAGCAAGCCACCTTTGAGTGGATCCTTGAACAATTTGGTAGCCTCAAACCTGTTTATTTCAGAGTTTATACAAAACTCTACTGGTGTGGGCTTTTTTGATTAATAATTGGTTGGAATTTTGTTTTTCTCAAACATCATATGGATCCATAAGATGAGAACGCCAAAGCCGACAGCCGTAATGATTAGAACTGAATTTAATAGTCCTTCAGTGCCAAAAGACAGCTTGACCAAAATCGTCGAAATCACAAACCCTGAATTGCGAATCACTTTGTTGAACTTGTCGGTATGCGTGAACGAAAACAACAACAACAACACATCGACAAGAATGAGGACGGTAAAGAATTCGTCAAAAAATAGATTATTGATATTTGCTAAATCTGTAATTTCTGATGGATTGATTAGCGTGGCATAGGCCCAAATTCCAAAAGCATAGATTGCCATTACAAGAAATAAAGGGACTAATATCAATGCGATGACTTTCTTTATTTGGATGAAGCGAATAATTTCAGGTCTAGTCTCTGTCAATTTGAGTAGTTTTCGCACCCGGTTTTTATTCATTTTGTAAAACAGATGAATCAAAATGAAAAGAATAATGGTTGCCAATAAATCGTAAGTGAACTGAAGATCTTCTTGAATACTAAACCAATTGTTACTGAGCTCGAGTTGCGACAAGTCCTTGTACAACCTTCGAATAACAATCAGCATGATAATTTCGTATTGTTTTCCAATATAGATGGTCATTGATTTGGGTAAATAATAAATCAATAGATAGACCTCATATAAAAGGATAAAAGAAAAAGGAGTGTAAATCGCTGCGATAGGGCTAGAAAAAAATCCAGAACTTTCATATTGATCCCCAAAGACCCCAAAATTATTAAGTAAAATTAAAATCAAGTGAACAACAAAACTGAAAATTGCAATGTTTATGATAATTCGTTCACTCAGTTTTTTTGTTTTTTCTGAGAAAACGTTTTCAATAAATGCTGTCATACTTTTTATTTTAACTCTTAAATGTATTAATTTTTTAATCATTGTTATATTTAAACAATATTTATTTAAATTATGACAATAATTTTATTAAATTAATTTTTATCTTAATCATATTGAAGATTATTTTTATAAATAAAACATATGGCATCTTTAGATCCTTATTCGGGTGTTCTTGGCTCAAGATTGGCAAAGCATTTATTGCGGCGTGCAACTTTTAATGTCACACAAGCACGCATAGCCCAATACGCAAACTACACTGTTGAGCAGGCGCTTAGCGATTTACTTGCAATAAGTAGCAAAAATCTTAATCAACCCATTCATTATGTCAATGGAAACTTGACTTTGCCCGCTCCATGGATAAATGATGACTCAACGTACGGCACAGTCAACACAGATAATGGTTCTGGATCTCAACGCCAGAACGATTTTGTATCATCTTGGTGGATGGATGAGGCCAGGCGTGACACCTCTTTGCGTTCAAAGATGACTTATTTTTTGTTCACCAATTTAACCGCACCTCAGAAAGACAATGGTGATAGTGCTTACTATTATGACTACCTCATGCTGCTTGAACATTTTTGTCTTTCAGATTGGAAAGAGCTTGTTTTTCAAGTTTCAATAAACCCACGAATGTTGGAGTTTTTGAATAACGATGAAAATACGGTTGAAAACCCCAACGAAAATTATGCTCGTGAGCTATTAGAACTTTATACCATAGGAGTTGGCAAGCCCATATATATTGACAGCGATGGTAATATCGGGTTTATAGGAGATCCGTTAAATTATTCTGAAAAAATAGATATTCCAGAAATTGCTAGAATTCTAACAGGGTGGAGGTTTGATAAAAAGCAACGTTCATCGATGCCATTAAATGGCAATGATAATGGCAATTTACCTACCGGATACGCAGTCCCAGCCAATCATGATTTTGGCGCAAAACGATTGAGTTCTTATTTCAACAATTATCAAATTGATACTTGGGATACCACTAATAAAAGTGAGAGTGTTAAAAAAGCACAAATGGAATCTGAGCTACGTGGTTTGATTGACAAAATTTTGGAACAAGATGAAACAGCAAAGTATATCTGTAGAAAACTATACCGATTTTTTGTTTCCAGAAATATTTCAGAAGAGATCGAAGATGGTATAATTGGTCCATTAGCAGCAACATTTAGAGCCAATTACAACCTGAAAGAGGTGATTACTCAACTCTTAAAGAGTAAGCATTTTTATGATGCTGATGACAGTGACTCTACGGATGAAATTATTGGAGGTTTAATCAAGTCACCATTGGATTTGGCTCTTCAAACGATCACATTACTACATTTTCCAGTCGCCGATCCAATTGAAAATGGGGAGCTTCATTACAAGACTTTTTATCAAAATAACCTCATCAATAATCTATTGGTTCAAAGTGCTCAACCTCCTTTTGGAGAAACAACAACACCTCCTGCTGGTTTCCCAGCTCAATACTCAGGGCCTAATTTTGATAGAAACTGGTTTAATTCCTCAACAATCATATACAGGTATAATATCTGTAAAAATGTATTATTTAAAAGTACTTTTAATTTTGATCCAACTGCTTTTATTCAGGAAGTTGTTTCTGACCCTTCAAATCCAGAGCTGATGTTGTCAGCCCTCACAGATATGATGTTTCCTGAAGCACCAAGCGATGAAAGAAAACAATACTTTATCGATACGTTTTTGTTTGACGGTGGGAGTTTGTTGCAAGAGGGGGACTCAAAGTATTACTATTGGGAATCTCTTTGGGGTGATTATCTTCGAGGGGTTAATGTGAGCACAGTCAAAAATATTCTAAAATCTTTGATTGAAGCTCTTTTTTGGTCACAAGAGTTCCAAACAACATAAGTACATAAACATGAAAAGAAGAAAATTTATTCAAATCTCATCAACTGGCTCTCTTGCTGGCTTTATGCTGAATGGCCATGTTGTGAATGCTTTTACAAGAACAAAACTTCTGAATAATATCTCAGAAGATGTAATTCGTGATCGTAGTATGGTAATGATTCAACTCAGTGGAGGGAATGACGGGCTAAACTCTGTGATTCCAAAAAATCAGTACGACAAATACGCGAGTATTCGCCCTACGATTCGGATCAAAGAATCAGGGACTAATGCTGGTATTGAACTGGATACTACTCTTGGTGTACAAGATCAAACTCTTCTTCATCCCAATTTACAAGCTTTTAAGGAACTGTGGGATGAAGGAAAACTCAACATCGTTCACGGGGTTGGCTATCCACAACTGAACAAGTCTCACTTTAGCGGTAGGGCTCTGATGTCCAAAGGCGGCGATGGAACAGATGAAAACAGCAACAAACCTGATGGTTGGATGGCACGATATCTTCATTCTGCTTTTGATCACACAACCTATCAAGACCCCTTAGGAATTCAGTTGGGGAATAAGAAACCCGCTGATGAATTTCACTCTGACGAAGAACACAAAATTGATATTAACTTATCGGGGCAAGATGCAGCTGGTTTTTATTCACAATTATCCAATATCGGAAATCCCCTTGCCAACTATGACGATATGACTTCAGAGTATATAGATAATATCAATTTTATCAACCGCATGGAGGCGACAGCCACCAATTATGCCGAAAGAATTAGTTCAGTATTCAATGCGGGATCTAATGCAGTGACATACCCCCAGTTTGATTTAGCCGATCAATTAAAGACCGTTGCTAGAATGATCTCTGGTGGTTCAAAGACCAAGATATTTTTACTTCGAATGGACGGCTTTGATAACCATGCAAATCAAGTCGATAGTCAAAGTAGTAGTCACCTTGGTAAGCACGCTGATCTGCTCAATGAGCTTAGCAAATCAATTATGGCGTTTCAAGATGATTTAGAGCAATTGGGGATAGACGAAAATGTCGTTACAACAACCTTTACTGAATTTGGCAGAAAACCAATTGAAAACGGAAATAAAGGAACTGATCACGGTAACCTTGGTCCTATGTTTGTGATTGGGACTGATGTTAATCCAGGATTTACCGGAACGCATTTGTCTCTGGAGAGATTTACCTATGGGGGTAATGTCAAACATTTTGATTTGGACATCCAAATGCAACACGATTACCGACAAGTTTATGCTTCTATTATTGGTGACTTTTTGGGAGCTTCTGATTCAACCATAATTAATACGGAATTTGATACCTATGATACAAATCGCTTAAACCTAATTTCAAGCCCAATTTTAAGTAATCCCTACGAAAAGACTCCGCAGGGGAATTTGCTAAAGATTGTACCAAACCCTGTTGTGAATGATATGATGATTCGGTTTCGTGGTTCGGAATGGGTGCGCGGCGGCATACAAATACACGATTTGCAAGGACGAATCGTTGAGGATTTGACAGTTGATTTTTCATCGGGAATAAATCAAATTCCATTGAATTTGTCTCATTTTTCTAAAGGACTATATGTGTTAAACGTAATCGATGATAGAAATCAAACGATTGCAACAGCGAAGTTTACCAAGCAATAGGGATAAACCCCTGTTAAAAAAAAGCCCACATTTCTGTGGGCTTTTTTCGTTTTACTAGAGTGACGACTAGAAGATATAACGCAATCCAAATTGCATCTGCCATCTCGATTGTAAACTCGAGTCATAAACGAATGAATCGACTAGGTCAGTATCAAACGTATAAGTTGGTACTCCATCTGTAACACTAACACCTACTGGCTGAATGGAAGTTGGCTGCTGTACAAGACCCCAGTCTGAACTGATTAGGTTTCCAAAGTTGAGGATATCCATGCTAAATTGAATCACATTGGTCTTCCCAGAGCTTCTTTGAATGCGGTAATCCTGCAAAAAGCGCACATCCCAACGGCTCGTCCATGGGCTGAGTGCTCCATAACGTTCCGCATATTTTCCTCTTCGGCTGTTCAAATACTCATCCTGTTCGATAAAAGCATTATATGCACTGGCATCTGCAGGATTGGCAAAATTCATTTGCGATATTTGAGAAGGAGTAGGAACATATAATAGATCGTTAATGCCACTTCCATCATTATTGATGTCTCCTCCATAAATGTAACTAAATCTGCCTCCTCGATTGTATTCGAATAAGGTAGTAATGGTTGTCCCCCATCGGTTATTTGACCCATAATTCCATGACTGGCTAGCAACACCAACTAAGCGATGTGTGTCTCCATATTTAGAAAACCCAAGAGTTTCAATGTTTGCATCACCAACAACTGGATTTCCAACAAATGCGTCACCTGTTATTTCAGCTTCAATAGAGTTAACATCTTGAGCATTTAAATAGCTGTATGCTAAGCTGGTGAAGAGTCCACTGTCAAATGTCTTTTGAAGTTTTAGAGAATAGTTCCAAATCCTACCGAGGTTTGAATTCGAAAAAGTAAACGCTCCATCACGATTAATGACATCATCATCTGTATAAATCGCGCGAGAATCTAATCCAACAAGCTTTGCACTTGGTTTTTTGAGACCCCAGTGCTGTACATGTGCACCATTGATATCTTTTGTGTAAGAAACATCAAGAGAAAGTACTAGACCATTGTCATAACTTTGGTCTAAACCAATATTAGTGCGCCAAACTTGCGGGAATTGATAGTCAGGATCAACCATGAGGTGATACCATGAATTCACGTTTTGAACTTGATTTCCAAGCCATACGAAAGGAAAACGTCCTGTAAAAAGTCCTGATCCTCCTCGAAGCTGTGTCGATTCGTCTCCATTGACATCATAGTTAAATCCAATACGAGGTGAAATCAACCACTTATCGGTTGGCATTTTTGTGTTATCCAATAATTGTACCTGTCCAGTATTTGGATTTACATAAGGAATGGTGGGATCGTTACAACAGTTTCGATCGATGTTTTCCTGTACTTTTTTATCCGTATCAAAGTACAAGGGTTTATCCATACGTAATCCATAAGTTAGTTTAAATTTATCATTGACAAACCACTCGTCTTGTACATAAAATGCCATTTGACCGACATTGGTTTCAGCAAGAGACCAACTATTGGCGTCAAAAGTTGATTTTGCTGTAGCAATTGCATCTCCAATTAGACCATTATTGATGGCATCTGAAAATTCGGATACTGAGCCAAATGCACCAAATGCACCAGCATATCCTCTATCATCTCCAAATCCATATGCTCCTAGGTTGAATGAGTTGTCAAACTCAAACTTTTCATAAGAGAATCCAAGAGTGTAGGTGTGATCTCCTTTGACATAGGTGAGATTATTTGTCAGTTGCATTACCTTTTGATCCAAACGGTTATTGATTGAGAATGGTTCATGTCCGACAATAATATAATTTGAACCAGCTCCATCTTGAATGGTCATTGCAGGAGCCGGGCTTGACATTGGGTTTCGGAAGTCATCAAAATGGGTGTAACCAACTTGTAGTTTATTTGAAACGGCACCACTGAGTGTAGAGTTCAACTCCATTTGAACGGAGTTCAACTTGTTATTGATTTGATATCCTGAGTTTTCAAATTGCAAAATCTGAGCATTCGGACCTCTAAATCCAAGTGCGGTAGGGTGCGCTGGCTTGTCCTTAGAAGCATCTAAGAAATTATAAATGAGTGCCATTCTATGGTTGTCATTGATGTTCCAGTCGAGCTTTACAATTCCTTTTGTAGAGCCAGCCTCATGAATAAAGCCCTCGTAGGCACCTGTATCATATCCCAATCCACTTAAAGCAGATTGTACAGCGATTAAATCGGATTCAGCAACACGAGATTCATTGATTCCTCCTGTTCCTCTTTGTGGTAACCATGATTGACCAAGATCCTCACGGGTGTCTTGTTCGAAGTTGGCAAAGAAAAACAGCTTGTTTTTGACGATTGGCCCACCGATGCTTACTCCTGTTTGAGACTGAAGAAGCTTGGGGACAAAAATACTTTGCCCCTTAATTTTAGAACCAGTCATGTCCTCATTTCTGTAAAAACCGTAAACAGTTCCTGTAAACTCGTTGGTACCACTTTTGGTAACTGCATTTACCGAAGCACCAGTAAACCCAGCCTGCGTAACATCATATGGTGCGGTTGAAACAGTAATCTGCTCGATCGCATCAATCGAAATGGGTTGGGCTTCTGTTTGCCCCCCTGGTGTTGCAGCATCCAAACCAAATGGATTGTTAAAAATTGCCCCGTCGAGGGAGTAATTATTAAACTGATCATTACGTCCACCAAACGAACCGTTACTTGCGGTTGGCTCGAGGCGCGTATAATCTGCAGCTGAACGGCTAATAGAAGGTAAGATGGCAAGCTGTCTTCGCCCTACGCTTGTTTGTGCTCCTGTGCGATCGCTACTAAACACATCCGATGCACTCGCCGTGACCACGACGTCGTCTAACTCTTGTGAGTCGGGAGTCATTGCCAAGGATATGGTTTCGCTTTTCCCTAGTGTGAGGTACACATCCTCAACGTTTTGTTGATTAAAGCCAATATAACTGATCTTAACCGTATAGGGTCCACCGACACGCATATTGACCATATTGAAGCGACCATCTTGATTGGTTACAACTCCATAGGTAGTCCCTGTTGGTACGTGCACAGCAACCACATTGGCTCCTTCAAGCTCCATGTTTGCATCGTCGACAACTACTCCAGATATCGATGATGTCGTTATTTGAGCAGAAATTAGTCCACTGACTAAAATCAGTAGAATATTTAGTTTTTTCATAAAAAATATTTATAGTTTAATTCTAAAATAGCGGATTACATTTAATAAAAAAAAAATTGTTGATAAATTGTAGAAAAAACAAAAAGCCAAGACTTTAAAAATTCGAAACATGTAATTTTCAAGAACTTAGGTTGCGGCTAAAACAAAAAATATACCAATTATTATTTTTGAA
>Ga0233438_10003355_pt1 | contig 14896 bp, 17 predicted proteins | sample SI_123_September_FD_182720 | JGI IMG/M metagenome (GOLD analysis project Ga0233438, IMG submission 182720) | Seawater microbial communities from Saanich Inlet, British Columbia, Canada - SI_123_September2016_10_MG | ecosystem: Environmental > Aquatic > Marine > Inlet | place: Canada: British...
TCTTAGTGCGGTAGAGCAGGGTGCCAGCGGTTTCTCTCATAAGCTAGTTATACAACTAAAGATCCAGCTTTGCAGATTTATATTTGCAAAGCTGGTATATGCAATTTATATCGCCTATCTACTATGGACACGATGGAGCTTTTATAGCATTATGAGCTCGGAATGAGTTATTTAGTAGCAATTTATGAGCTTGTTTGCAAAAAAAAGGACGACCAGATTTAGTGCCTGCTTGACACAGTGTATTTTGCTATTTCTGACGAGTCTTATCTTGCAATGTACTTTAATGCTGGAGGCCTCCGGACAGTCCAAGTACGAAAATGCGGCAATGCAATATTTGCGTCAGAGGCAATTTGATCTAGCCGCAAAATGCTGTGCAAAAGCGCTCGTACACGATCCAAAATCCCCGATCGCAATGCAAGTAAGGGGTAGTGTAGATTTTGAGCGTGGTGAGTTTGAGCAAGCAGTCAAAGATTTGCAATTAGGCCTGTCCAATGGACAAGATTATTTGCAAGGCGAGGGATACAACATTCTTGGCCGCAGCTACGCTGAGCTTCAAGACTTTAAAAATTCGCTTGCAGCCTTTGATGCAGGGATCAAACGCTATCCCGATTACGCCCATCTGCACTTTAGGCGAGGCATGCTTTTGGGATATCAAAAAGACTATAAGCAAGCACTAGCAGAAGTAGACAAGGCAATAGCCATGGGCAACCAATCTTGCTTTTGGATGCGCGAGCGTAGAGCTGATCTCTTAAGGCAAGCCGGTCAAATTGGCAGGTGGCTAAAAGAATTGGATTGGCTTATTAGCAAGGAGCCAAATATTTATAAATATAGATCTGATCGGGCGCAGGCTTACAAAATGCTGGGCAAAAATGGTTTGGCTGCTGAGGAAATGATCCAGGCGAATAAATTGCGTGCTGAGGGTTGGTAGGTTTATCAATGATCTTCAGTTATGTCCAGCAATAGACCATTGATATCTTCACCTGCGATAACCGCAGTTATCGAATGAGCCTTTTTGAGGCCAGGTGGCACTGCAAAAAAACTATCATCAAGGTCTTTAGTGCTAATAGATTTGGTATCTAACTGAATGCTCTCGCCCGAGACTGAGGGCGTATAGGCTTTGAGTATTACTCTCGCATAAGAGGGCGATAGATAAAAACCCTCGACAAAGCTAGCCGCACCGGGAGCAAAGGCAAAATCGCTTGATCCAATATAGGTCGATGAGGCCGTAATGCCTTTGCCTTTGGCGATTTTAGCCCGATAAATCGTTTCAGAGCCGTCTGAATAAGTCGGGTCTAGTTGACGCACCACTTTTATTGCCGATTTGCCCAGGTATTTTATTTTGGTGTGTTTGTAGTCATTAAATATGTGTCTTTTAGAAACCACCACATTTTCGAGACCTCGCGCCTGCCATTGAGCAGACTTAAAGTATGCGGCGTATTTGTCCTTGTTAAATACCGTGACATTCCATTTTGGTGCGGCCGCTACTATGGTGCAGTGATCGTTCATACAATCGATGCGCGCATGATTTGGGCCTATATATAAGGTCATTTTGCCGACTTTGGCATCCATTTGTTGGATGACTATACAGCGTTCTTTGTTTGCGGCTTGTACTTGATTTGCGACGCCCAGAGGGGCAATGATGCTGAGGCTTAGAGTAAAAAGCCAAGCCAAATTTTTTGCTACAGCAACTGTCCTCAGCGTAGTCATCACGTCTCCACTCGGGAACTAATTTTGAAATGATGGCATATTTGAGGAATAGGTGCAAAATCTATTTGCTTGATTTAAATAATCCCTTGCATGTTTCCCAAAGAGTCTTTTGCTTTTTTTGATTTGTTTCGACATTTAGACTGATCGTTAGTGGCCGACCGTCTAATGAGATGCTAGCAAGGTTAGCGTGCGCGCTCAAAGCTTCACCTCGAGATGTCATCTCTACTATGGCAAATCCTCTGGAGCGCCCGATGTCTGTCACGGGGATGTGTATAGATCTGACGCCACCATATTTAGAAAACAAATCTTGTAGAGTCTCTACTTCAAGCTCTAAAGGGATGTTTCCAACTAATAGTTTGGCACTCATGATTGATCCTCTTGTCCAATTGCGCACTTTCGCAATCCTGCAAGTATTATATACTATCTCTTGACTTTGAGTGCGCCCGCTCGTTTCATTATCAGTTTTACCAATCAGGGTCTGCGATGCCACAAACACCACATATAGAACGACACTTTACCGCTGGTCAGTCTGTCCGGGACATCGTCATTGGCATGTCGGATGGTTTGACCGTTCCTTTTGCCCTTGCAGCCGGCCTCAGCGGTGCAGTTAGCAATAGCGGGATCATTGTCACTGCCGGCCTGGCGGAAGTGGCCGCAGGCGCCATCGCTATGGGTTTGGGAGGATACTTGGCCACCAAAAGCGATCACGACCACTATTGCAAAGAAAAAGATCGTGAGTGGCGCGAAGTCCGTGAAATCCCGGAAGCAGAAAAGAAAGAAGTAAGCGAGATCTTTAGGCAATACGGCATGACAGATGAGGACATTCAACCGATACTAGTGGCCTTTCAAAAGCATCCAGATCATTGGGTCAATTTTATGATGCGCTTTGAGTTGGGGCTGGAGATGCCTGAGTCTGGACAAGCATTTCGTAGTGCTTTTACGATAGGCCTCGCTTATATTTTGGGAGGGATTATCCCGCTGATGCCTTACATGGTATTAAGAGATACGCAAAGCGCTTTAGGGACCTCGGTCGTCGTGACGATGATTGCTCTTGCGATTTTTGGCTATTTAAAAGGACGGTTTTCGAGTAATAGTCCTCTAAAAAGCTGCTGGCAAATGGTTTTGGTCGGAGGATTGGCTGCCGCAACGGCTTTTGGTATGACTGTATTGTTCAACCAATTTCACGCAATTTAGCCAGATAATTTATTCGCCACCAAAATTTTTGTAAGTCCGTATGTAATAGTTGGTCAGGTCAGTCCGCTAATCCGCATTTTGCAAGCTGCGCCTCAGCCATGATCCAATAGTCCAGAGATCTATTGTGGTGACGACCATCATTATGCCACAAAAAAAATGCCCGTTTTTGGATAGACTCTTGCGAGATTTTCGTTTCAGCCACAACCTGCGCAATGGGAGCATCACTCTTAGCTACGGCGGTCACCACTTCTTTTTTTTCGATAGTCTTTGCGGGAGCTTTTTTTCGTGTGGTTTTCTTTTGCATGACAATACTCCTGGTCACTAGTGCAAGCAATATTTTGCTGCGCTCATTATCAGGATGGTGTGCTTACGGTGTAAAGCCGCATACTAGATATGTTTTTGGTAGAGCGACCGCAAAGGCACTAGACAGCCAATCTTTCATTTTGAGACAACAAAAGATAGGGCTTCAAATTTCGACACTGATTTATTTTGTTGCTTCTGCCAGCATCTGCGGATCGACATCTTCAATATAGATCTTGCGAGGCTTGATCTTTAACTGTTGCCGCTTTAGTACCGTATCCGGGCCTTTCTCATGCATTTGGCGTCTCAATATGGTCCTATCTCCGGTCAGATAGTTTGTACTCTTGATCTCGCTCTCGCCAGAGCCCCTATCGTAATGGTCAAAGTCTGCACCAATCAAAGCCACCCGGCCTGCAGGATCGATGCGATAGCGTAGCGTCGAGTCGCATGCCTCACGCGATCCCCAGAGCTGTTTGATGATGATGACTTTGTTTTTGACTGTGAAATCGACGGAGTCATCTGCCGGATTGGAAAGCATGCCGCCACATGTGGTGCAGAGGAGAGTCCTGGCCGAGACTCCAACCAATCTGTACAAGTCCCCTTTTTTGACTACTACAGCCATGCCCCGGCCGCGCGGCTCCTCCGGCTTTTTCCCATTGTTTTCGATCAAAAACAATACGGCGTCTGGATAGGGATCGCTATCCAGATTGCCGACGTATTTTTGCGCGATGCGCCACCCAGGCGGTGCAAACTGTTCCAAGCGAGTTGCTTGCTTTGGTACCTTACTGGTATCGAGCGTGGCGGCATCTCCATCATCTGCTAAAGCTAGTGGCTGTGATACCAGCAACCACGGTAACGCCCAAGCTAATGACCTAAGCATGTACTTTTGCCAAAAACTGATTGATGAGACTGCCGATTGTTTCGCAGTCTTCTTCTAATGCAAAATGCCCCGTATCAAGCAGATGGTATTCGAGATTTTTTACGTCTCTCTTGTAGGGCTCAGCTCCTGCGGCAGGAAAGATCTCATCATTTTTGCCCCAAACGATGAGCATAGGCGGTTGATGCGTCCTAAAATACTCCTGCCACTGCGGGTAGAGCGGAGCGTTAGATCGGTAGTCGTGGAGCATATCCAGCTGTATTGCAGCGTTGCCCGGACGATCGAGACCGGTCTGATCATGAGACCAGGCGTCAGGACTGATGGCCTCGGGATTACGTACTCCATTTAGATACTGCCATTTGGTGGCATCAAGCGTGACTAAAAATGTCAGAGGTGCTGTAGTCGCCTCGGATCTATCAGCCCAAAACTCTTTGATCGGCTGCCAAAACTTGTTGTCGAGACCCTCGACATAGGCATTGCCGTTTTGCACGATGATGGCCTGGATGCGCTCCGGGTGTTTGGCAGCGATCCTGTAACCGATCGGCGCTCCATAGTCTTGTACGTACATGGCAAACTTGTCGAGGCCTATGGCGACAGTAAATTTGTCGATCAGGTCGGACATATTGTCAAAATTGTATTTATACTCTGTGGTCGCCGGCATGGAGCTATACCCATATCCGGGATAATCCGGCGCGATCACGTGATAATGATCGGCTAGCATGGGGATCAAATTGCGAAACATATGCGAAGACGATGGAAAACCATGCAGCAACAATACATTGGGCAGATCCTTTGATCCGGCCTCTCTATAAAAAATGTCCTGACCATCGATATTGATGGTGCGGTACGAGATAGCGTGGGCGCTGCGTGTGGCTGTCGATGTCATTTGCGATGCTCCTTAGATTTAGCGGTCTTTTAGAATTCCATTTTATAAACGCATCTCATTGCTGAGCTCGGCCATCCTCTCTGCTGGCGGAGCTTGTTCAAAAATCCCATTACTCTCCTCTCAACCCACCTATGTAGACACCGCCATGATATCGCAAGCTGTGCATCTGTAGGTGATACTTGGAAGGCTTGTATGCATTTGCTGGCTGGGTTCGGAGCTGGTTCTAAAGCTACTTGACTGATAGTTGCATATATAGATATGCTAATGTTTGCACAAATAAATTGGGGTCCTTATGCCTTATAGAGCTGTCGTCAGTGCCGAGTTGGCAAAACTCTTTGGTGTGCTTTCTCACCCAATGCGCATCCGCATAATCGAAGAGCTAAAAAAAGAAGATCTGACAGTAGGAGCTCTCAAGGACATTCTTGGTGCAACTCCCTCGGCGGTCTCCCAGCAGTTGGCTGTACTCCGGAGTCATCATCTTGTGGTAGAGATGAGACAGGGCAGAAATGTTTTTTATCACCTGCGGAGACCAGAATTGGCACAGTGGATCATGGAGGGAGTCAATTTTATCTCCCCTGATCCGTCCGAAGTGGAGCAGATGATGTCGGCAATCCAGAGCGCCAAGTCTGTATGGGGCGCCGAAAAACCTCTGGATAAGCGCAAAAAGCGCGGAGCATAGGTCTTTATGCCACTGCCCTATCTCAAACACGGCTTTAACCCAGCCATTCTTAAAACTTGCATATATGCAAACTTTTGAAAGTTAAAACATGTAAACATGGTTTGCTTTATTCATTGATGCGATAACGAGACTGCGTGCCGTTTTGTATCTATTTTGCGCTCTTTGGAAGCCCGCGACAAATAGTTTGACAGCGCGAGGCAATGAGATATACTTGCATGTATTGCAACTTCCAAATATTCAAATATTTGCACACGTCAGGGGTGATTATGTCAGCATCTTTTACCGCAAATGAGATACTTTACTCGACCAATAGTCACTTAAAGTCCGGGCATATTGACGAGGGTCGAGGAAGGGTCGTCTGGCACCTACAAGATATCGAGCCTGGTGATTGGTTTATAGCTATCCCATCGCAGTCCAAAGATCCTCACGATCAATTAGGATTGGCGATCGAACGCGGTGCTAGAGGTCTGATCGTCAATCGGAGGGCGCAGTACAAATCAGCTCCAAAAGATGCAACCATCATAGCGGTGCCGGACACTAAAGCGGCCTTGCTGGAGATGGTCCGTTATTGGCGGCATTGTGTCAAGCCAAAGGTCGTCGGTGTCACAGGTAGCTCCGGTAGGCGCGCAACAATGATTTTGCTCAGTCAGTTGCTGCAAGAAAATCCACGCAAGATGCACTGTGCTTTTATGAATGATCTAAATTGGCTCGGATGCGCAAAAGATGTACTGGCCATGCCGAGAGACACCGACTTGCTCATTTTTGAAGCTGGGGCTGTTGAGCGAGGTGACATTGCCAGGATCGGGGGAGCTCTAGATCCTGATCTGGCAGTCCTGACAGAGGTTCAACATCCTCTACCCTCGCCAGAGAGAGATGAGTTTTTTGCCGCGATGTATTGCGAGCTGCTTGAGACCCTACCCGAGCGCAGTCAGGACAATCTTGCTGCAGTCGTCTATGACAAAAATCCAGCCGTTCAGCGCAAGGTACAGGCCTTGAGCGATGTATTGGTGCAGAGATTTAGCCAAAGCGGCCTTTCCCTCGCTCACCGAGTTTCAGAAGGTGCGTTGAGCGCCTTGAGCAAAGAAATGGAATCATCTCTAGGTATCTCAGTGTCGCGTGCAGATCTATGGTGCGCCACAGAAGCAGCCAAAGCACTCGGGCTTTCACAAGAAGCGTTAGCACAAATGGTGCAGCTTCAAGCAGAGCCTGAGAGCGGTAATGAGGTCGAGGACTCGCTAAAGCAATTTGCTTAAACATTAAGCAGTGAGGAAATAATGAAGACACCATTTTTTTTGGCAAATGAGCTAGCTGCATTTTTGCTGCCTTTACTTGCAATCACTTTTGCTCTAGCTGTAGAAAGCAGATGGCGACGCAAAATACTTTTTGGGGGGCAATTGGCAGCTCTGCTCTGTGCCTTGATGGGATGGACGCTGGGGCTCATGCACGGGGCTAATCAGAAATTGTTTGATACGGGCTTTTTATCCTGGCGTCTTGATTTGCTGACTAGCAGCATCGTCCTTGGTATTACTTTTATTGCAGCCGTAGTGTTTGCATTTAGTGAGCGGTATCTAGGCGGAGACCCGAGCCGCGACAAATTTCTCTGCATGCTGTCCCTCCTAGCTCCGTGTGCTGCTTGCTTGGTTTTGACAGATAATCTGATCCTGGCATTTGTCTGCTGGCATCTTTTATCCGTCGGCCTCTGGCAGATCATGCTGCTCAATGCCGACAGTAGCAGGTCGGCTCAAACTGTTTTTAAATATCATCTATTCAGTGATCTTTTGTTTTTGTTGGCACTTGTATTGGTGGTGAGCAATATTCAGGACATGGCATTCAGCCACATGCAGGCCGTGTTGCCATCACTCAATAATTCTTTGAGAGTCTTTGGTCTTGCGATCCCGGTCAGCGTGGGTGCCTTCGCTAGCATTCTATTGGTCCTGTCGTTCAGCATCAAGTCAGCGATCTTTCCTTTCAATGGCTGGCTCCTCGCGACTTTAAATGCGCCGACGCCTCTTTCTGGTTTGTTGCATGCAGGAGTCGTCAATGTATCTGCTGTGATGGCATGGCGTCTTGCTCCCCTCCTGCAAGAACACCCTACGGTGCTTATAGCCTGGGGCTTGCTCGCCGCTCTGTCTGCACTGGTTGGTACTTTGTGTATGTCAGCACAACCAGATGTAAAAAAGAAACTCGTTTATTCGACAGTGGGACAGATGGGTTTTATGGCTTTGCAATGCGCTTCAGGAGCGATAGGTGCTGCTCTTTTTCACCTGCTGGCGCATGGTCTATTTAAGTGCTACATGTTTTTGCAATCGGGCAGCGCTGTTGCAGAAGGTCTCGACAAGCGCAAATTTGGCTCCGTCCAGGTTGATGCCGTGCATAGCGCGTCAAGTATATGGAGTAAGATTTTTGTGGTGGCACTAGGTGCAGCAGCCAGCATTGGTCTCTATGTCCTCTGTGTCAACAACGGTTTTACCGGCATTTCTGCCGCCATTACAGCATGCGCACTTTTTTGTGGAATGCCTGCACTGGAACGGATCGACTTTAAATACCTCTCTCTCTTTTGGATAACGGTTATGGGGATTGTGATGGGAGGAGGTCTACTCAGTAGTACATTCGAACATCTAGTCCAGGTTGGGGCGAGTGCGAACCAGTGGTTTTTGCCGCTTGTTCTGGCTTTGTTTGCTCTGATATCGATTGCTTTGCAGATCGGTCGAAATAGCAGTCTGGCCAAGGCATTGTATGTGCATAGTTTGAACGGCTTTTATGTGGATGAAATCTCGTCAGGGCGTTCAATAGCGATTGCGACTAGGCAGTAAAAGGAGTACAAAATGAAAGACAATAAAGTCGCTCTAGCTCAAAATCTTGATGATGCGATTAGTGAGGCGGCCGATTGCGTCAATGCCTTTTATCCACTGACCAATTTTATTGCATGCAACGCTCTCAAAGGCTGGGAAAATATCCCCTTTGCAGAAGCTATGCGCAAATCGAGGGAGCTCTTTGGGGCCAGAGGATTTTTAAAGCTCTCAGATTACCGGGCTATGTACGAAACAGGTAGGATTGCGCCCCAGGACCTCGAGGACGCTTTTCACCGGAGTCATAGTGATAAGCAAGAAAGGCAGCCTGGCGCATTCACTCGACTGAGTGTTTCTGAAATGCTCGACCAAGTGCACGGTACTGATCTGGTTGAAATCATAAATAAGCAGATGATCAAATGGTGTGGTGCATATTTAGATCGCACTCAGGCTCAGTGGCGTCCCAATGCCAAAGCGCAAGGCCTTTATGAATTTTGGAAAGACCTGGCAGGACATGACTTTTCGATGTGGTTGCGCGGGGTGTGGGACTGGTCGGATTCGGTTAGTGCTTTGCCTCAGCACTCCAGTTTAGCTCTCAATGAGCTTTTGACCGAGCTCCAAATCCAAGGCGATGTTGTAAGTCAGTATCTGCAAAGACATATAGCCAAATTGCCGGGTTTCGCCAGTCACCTCAAGTGGCTAGAAACAGAACAGATGCAAAAAGGCATCATGCGGGATTTTCTTGCCATCAGGCTGCATTACGAAAAAATGCTGGCAAATGCCTTATGTAAAAAACTCTACAAGAGTAGTGATCTTGCATGTGTTCGGTCGCTACTCGAGACAAAAATAGCATCAATGGGCACCGCAAATCTGGGTGATCATGATGATTATGAACCGGTTTGGCAAGAAGCTTACGAACTAAATTATCGCAACCAGCTTTTGTCTGCGCTTGACACCAAATCGACAGTGACAAACGATAACGCGGCCTGTCAATTGGTTTTTTGTATTGATGTGCGCTCTGAACCAATGCGCAGAAAACTGGAGCAGCTTGGTCCATACTCGACCTATGGTTTTGCTGGATTTTTTGGCATGGCCATGCGCCTCACCGAAATAGGAAGCGCTTTACCGATTGACCTCTGTCCTGTATTGATCAAGCCTCAAAAGCAGGTCGTCGAGACAGCCGCTGCTAACACAATCGCCAAGAGGATTAGCTGGCAAGCCTTAAAAGTTGGTGCACTACAATTGAAAAAGAAGCTCAAGTGCAACCTGGCTGGCGCTTTTGGACTAGTAGAGTTGCTTTGCGTTTGCTCTGCGGTGCCGCTTATAGCCAAAACATTTTCTCCATTTATGTCAAAAAGCTATTGGCGACAGATCGAACGATCGATTGCAGAGCCGCTTGATTCAAAGCTAGATTTGTCCGCTTTTTCATTAGATGACAAAGTCTCTATGGCAGCAGGGGCAATCGCAGGAATCGGCCTGGAGCAATTTGGCAAAGTCGTCGTGCTGTGTGGCCACAAAAGCTCATCGACAAATAATCCATTTGCTTCTTCGCTTGATTGTGGGGCTTGTGGTGGAAATGGTGGTGGATATAGCGCGAGGTTGGCGGCGCAAATCTTAAATGATAAAGCAGTGCGTGAGCAACTATCTCTAAAGGGCATCAATGTGCCGTCTGATTGTGTTTTTATCGCAGCAGAGCACAACACCACGACCGACGAGTTTGTATTTTTTGATGCTGAAGAGCTTACAGAGGTGCAAGTTGCTATCGTTAGCAAGCTCAAAAACGATTTGCTGGTCGCTGGCAGATCTCTGGCCATGGAACGTGCACAGACACTACCTGAGAGCGCTCTCGATATCCTCAATGATCCGGCTCAACGAGCATGCGATTGGGCACAGATAGCTCCTGAGTGGGGACTTGCAGGCAATGCAGCGTTTATTGCGGGTCCAAGACAGCTCACCAAGTCGACAGACTTAAATGGACGTGTTTTTCTGCATTCTTACGAATACACTATGGACAAAGACGATAAAGTGCTCGAGTTGATCATGACTGCACCATTGGTAGTGGCGCAGTGGATCAATATGCAATATTATCTTTCTACGGTCGACAACTCCGTATTTGGCAGTGGTAGCAAGGTTGTGCACAATGTCATCGGTGACTTTGGGGTCATGCAAGGCGCCGCCAGCGATTTGCGTATCGGTTTGCCCCTGCAGTCCATAAAAAACGATGACCAGTATAGACACGAACCATTGCGGTTGTTGTCCATTTTGCGGGCCCCTCTTGCTTCGATCGACAGAGTCCTGGCCAAACATGCCCAGGTGCGGCAGCTTGTTGCTAATCGGTGGATAAGACTGGTATCACTCAATCCTGCAGACAATAGATTTTATGAAGCCGACGACTGCGGCAAATGGCGTCAGATTGAGCTCAACCCGCATATTTTGTCCCCCTCCCCTGTGGTTCATTGCTGAGCTTAGGCCATTCGGCGATGGCCTATCTCTCGATGATAGTCAACAAGCTGCGTATACACTGGATGCGCTGGCTATTTGCACTCTCGCCTGCATGTGATAACTTGAATGATATCGTACTCATCCGTTAGACCGATTGTCGTTCAGAAAGTGCCGTCTCGCATGCACATCTTGATTGCCGAAGAACTCACCACGATACCGACTCTGCTCGACGCCCTCGAGTCCTATGAGACGGCCGTTGCCACGACCATCAAGGACGCCAAGGCGCTACTTAGTGACCATGCATTCGACTTGGCCATCGTTGGATTTCATTTTGATGAGTCGCGCGCTATTGAGCTCATATCTTGGATGAAAAGCAATGCGGTAAATGTGCCAATCATTTTGGTACAAATGTCACCCTCCGATCTAGAACGCCCGTTCGATAAGACTGGTGCGTCGTTGGTCAAGGGAGGGGCTATTTGCCGATTTCTCAATCTAGAGCGTGCTCCTGAGTGGCAAGAGATCCTCAAAGCGGCCATACGCGAGTGTGGCAAACACGGTTGAGTTTTGTTAAGCAGTCTTATGGCGGTTTTAACCCTTTCACGCATTTGATAGCCAACATGCCCCTAAAATGGTCATGTTAAGCGATTTGGCATTTGTTTAGTGAAGCGCAGCAAGATACTCATACTCGATGACGAGCGGGATGGCATCCAGCATCTGAATGATGCTCTAAGTCTCAAGCACGATCTCGTCTGGGGACGTAAGATCAGCGATGCTATCCAGCTATTGGATAATCCCAACAGCAATTTTGACCTGATCATTTGTGGGATACATTTGTTGCACGAAAGCATGTTCGACTTTTTGCGACAGGTCAGATCTCAGGCTGCCAACAAGCAAGTGCCTTTTATTTGTTTTCGCATCGCCAGTACCCAGTTTGCCGAAAACATGGATAAAAACATACAAAAGAGCGCCAAGCTGCTGGGTGCCAACGGCTATGTAATCATTGAGGACACGGAGGATCCAGAGACTCTGCTTAAAACTGTAGAGTCAAAGATCGGGACCCTCGTACCAGAGCTCAAAGCACAAAAATAATTGCTGTCTAAATCAGCTAATTTTTCATCAGCTCCACGATATTGTTAGCTAGTAGATCAATCAGTTTGTGCCCACCAAAGACATTGAGGTGTACAGGGTCTTTGTAGCAACTACGATCAAACTCTTTGCGATTTTGGAGATTGATAAACTTTGCACCATATTTGGTGCTGGCCTTTTGCAAGTCATCTAGATATGTTAGGTAAAAATCTTGAGGCAGTAGTGACACATTGCCAGCAGCCAGAGGCATATTGACCAACATGACTTTGATGCCTCGCTGTTTGGTTATGGCAAGGAGTGCTTCCAATGCGTACATCTGGCGGTTGTAGCGCGCTTTGTCGATGTACCAATATCTGATCGCATATTGCAACAAGCCCTGCCGCCAGGCTTCTGTATCGTTTTGGGCATCCATCAATGCTTTTTGCATCCTGATCTGGCTGGCGATAGCTTCGGCCTTGAGCGTCTTGTCTTTGCGGACAGCTTCGACAAATTTTTTCTTTAATGGTCTGAGTATGTCTTCCCTGGTGGAGCTTTCCTTTGTGGCATCGAACGGATCTTGCTTTGTCGCTATGGGTCTAGGCGCTCCATTTTGAGGGCGGTTAAACATTTGCGCCAATTTTTCTTGTACCACCTTGCGCGCATCAAAATAAGGCAGAGCCTTGCTAGCCAGTACCTGCAACCATTGCCATCCACCCTCTGCAAATACATTGGAATAGCGCAAGCAGTCGGTGAGATTTGCAAGCATATTAAACTCTTCGGTATTAGTCTCAGAAGGCAGCGTGTGGTCGAGAAAATCTCTCGGAGCTATGCCGTACACCAGCACCTTGGGCTTGTTTTTATCTTTGAGAAAATCATTGACTATCAGCATCGCATCGCTGACCATCTCACCATCACGAGCAAAGTTGTATACCTTCTGCTCGCCATCGATTTTATCTATTGCTTTTTCGAGTGCGAGAGATTTATTGTAATTTTCGTAGACCAAGCTCAGAGCTGGTCGCAGGTCGCAATAATAAAATGGCCCCCGCATGACAGATGAGCCAAGCAGCACGATGTCAGCCGGCCTGCCACTATATATAAGGTCGTCACCTATGCGATTTTGCTCTGTCAATGCATAGGTTAAGGTCTTATTGCCAAGTGCGCCCAACACAACCGTATTGACCACCGCAAAAATGGCCAAGGACGCCATTGCTGGTGATTTCCAATGGTTGTAATCAGGTAGGCGCATTGTCAAAAAGCTCTATGTGTATGGTTTTCGACGTAGTAACCAGATGGTCAACAGTTTAACGATAACAGATCAGTAAGGCGAAACTCGCTATATGGGCCAGTTTTTACATAGCGGCTTAGATTGGATTGTTGGATATTTACAAACCGCTCACATTTTGTTGGGCGTTCAAATATTTGCTTTACGCTCTGGCGGTTTAATCAAACAGTCTCCACTGGGATTATCGATGCAAAAGATTTTTGTGCTGATTGTCATCCTCGCTGCGATTTCTTTTAGCGAGTACTCCAATCATTTAGATCCACCTTATGATGAAAGGTTTGACCCGAGCCGATTTTTGACTCAGTTGGCTTTAGAAGATAGGCAAATTGATATACCTGAGGCTGGTGCCACAGTCACCGAGCGCCTCAATGCATTTATATGCAGGGATGCGCCTGTCGATCTCGATGCATCTATCTACAATCAGGGTATCGATGAGATATCCGATAACGGCAAAACCATCAAATTTTTACGCCAAGACATCAAGTTCAATTCACAAAAATTTCTTTGTGTCTCCGCACATTTGCTCAAGCCTCTTTATGACTCCCGGCAAATCTTTAAACCATCTTGTGTGATGTGGTTGAGTAGTCACGGAGGTAGCGAAGAAATGCCTCTGAAATTGCTAAGGTTGGGTTGTGCGGTGCTTGTCGTAGATCAAGTGGGAACGGGGATCAGGCAGACTAAAGCCGAGTTTGAAAAGCATCCTTTTGGTTCGGAGACCGATGCCCTCGCAAAAAACCTGGCTTATCTCAACGAGAGCATAATCGCGCTGCGAGTAAAAGACGCTCAAGCCGCGATCGATTACCTATACACGAGGGATGATCTCGACACTACTGATCTGACAGTCGCTGGCTTTGATGCAGGTGGCATGACTGCCTTTTTGACTGCGGCAGTGGATGGCCGTGTGCGTAACACGATGGTATCTGGAGCGTTTTGCGATAGTCCGGTTTTGCCCCCAGGGCTTTCGATGGCGCAGATTGCACAAAATATCGCACCACGCAATCTTTGGATCGAGGTAGGCAATAAGGATGAGACTTTACCATTGAGCTGCGTATTTACTATGGCTCGTGAGGTGCAGCGTATCTATGACGATAAGAGTGCTGAGACTGCATTCAATTTTTCGACCTTTGTCGGGGGGCATCAGTGCAACGGCGGTCCCTTTGTAGATTGGCTTTCCACACAGCTCTTGCGATCAGGGTCTCAACGCCAGGTGCAGGTAGCTGGCAAACTCAAGGTATAAATAGGAACAGGTGACATGCTTTCAGCTTGGTTGGTCTTACCTTTAGGTCTATTGCTCCTGGCTACGATCGCTGCAGTCGCGCGGGTGATATTTTGGTTATGTGCATTTGTCTGGCCTAAAGATTTTGATATGGGTACCTGGCATGGTGGGCGCATATCGAGACCATCCGATGAAGACTCCAGGTGGGAGAGAGAGCGATAAATTATTGCTGGAAGATATTGATAGTTTTCATTGGGATCAATTGTCTTTAGCCTGATTGCAATCGGTCGAGAAAATTTGATCTTGACTGCGCCGCTCAATTGAGATGAGATCGGGAGTCGGTACCATTCCCATAGATCATCTCTAGTAATGCCTTTGGCTTTGGAGGTGCAATCAATCATGTCCAGCACTACATTTTTATAGGGGAAATTTGCGTTTTCTATATAGCGCAAATTTTTC
>Ga0233438_10003356_pt1 | contig 14894 bp, 10 predicted proteins | sample SI_123_September_FD_182720 | JGI IMG/M metagenome (GOLD analysis project Ga0233438, IMG submission 182720) | Seawater microbial communities from Saanich Inlet, British Columbia, Canada - SI_123_September2016_10_MG | ecosystem: Environmental > Aquatic > Marine > Inlet | place: Canada: British...
AAGGAGATTCAAACTGATAATCGACATTGAATAAAGCTTTATAAAGCGAATTCATAGCAATTTCGGGAGTAGATTCGTAGCTGTTTGGCATTGGTGCATGCAAAGAAGCTACACCTAGTTTGTTCATTTCATTGTGCAATACTGTAACATCACTGAAGCCAACTATCCATTTTGGGTTCTTTAAAAATCCTGTAAAATCTATTTTATCTATGATTCTCACCAAACCATAACCACCTCTTGCACAGAATATGGCTTTTAAGTCTTTATCGTTCAATGCTTCTTGCAAATCGGACAACCGCTGTTGGTCAGTTCCTGCCAACTTAAAATGGGAGCTAAAAGCATGGTTCGCAAACCGCACTTTTAACCCCCAATTTCTTAAAACATCAGCCGATTTTTTAATTCGTTCTTCATCCACTCTTCCTGATGGAGCAAGGATAATTACAGAATCGCCTTGGGCTAAAGTTTGAGGTTTCATAAATCTAAATTAAGTTCTAATTTACAAAACTATTAGAAAACCTTAATCTTCGTCACTTATACCTTCTAAATCTTCGGACATATCATCTGCGAAATCCGTGTCCAAGTCATCCTCGTCTTCGTCTTCATCTATTTCAAAATCGTCCATTCTATCCTCTAGTTTCTGACTCACTTTCACGAGGTAACAAGTATCTTCAGTTTTTAGTTCTACTGCTTCTACTCTTTCACCCTTTGCATTTGTAAAAGTTATAATGTCTCTGTTGTTGTATCCATTTGGATATTTTTCAACCAATTTCTGAAGAATTTCTTCTGGTATTTTAATGTAATCTACAATTACTCTTTTCATTGCTTAAAGAAGTTTGATTGGGTGTTTTTAAATTCTGGTTAATATTAGTAAAAAAAATTATTTGACAACTCTTTTTTTTCTATTAAAGTTTCAATAAATAAGCAAAAATTAATGGAGCTACAATTGTCGCATCGCTTTCTACGATGAACTTTGGCGTGTTTATATCCAATTTTCCCCAAGTTATTTTTTCGTTAGGCACTGCTCCTGAGTAACTTCCGTAACTTGTCGTTGAATCTGAGATTTGACAGAAGTAACTCCAAAATGGTGTGTCGGTTCTTTCCATGTCTTGGTACAACATTGGCACCACACAAATTGGAAAATCTCCTGCTATTCCCCCACCAATTTGAAAAAACCCAATTCCATTTTCAGAATTATCGGTATACCAATCTGCCAAGAAAGTCATGTACTCAATTCCCGATTTCATTGTAGATGCTTTTAGCTCTCCTTTCATCACATAAGATGCAAATATATTTCCCATTGTAGAATCTTCCCATCCTGGAACCACAATTGGTAGGTTCTTTTCGGCTGCGGCATACATCCACGAATTTTTAATGTCTATTTCATAGTAATCTTCCAATACTCCAGAAAGAAGCATTTTATACATAAACTCATGAGGAAAATATCTCTCCCCAGCCTCTTCGGCATCTTTCCATATTTTAAAAATATGTTTTTGTAATCTTCTAAACGCCTCTTCTTCAGGAATACAAGTATCTGTAACTCTATTCAATCCTTTTTCTAATAAATCCCATTCGTCTTGCGGAGTAAGGTCTCTGTAATTTGGAACTCTTTTGTAATGAGAATGAGCCACTAAGTTCATCACATCTTCCTCAAGATTGGCTCCTGTACAAGAAATGATGTGCACTTTATCCTTACGAATCATCTCCGAAAATATTTTGCCAATTTCGGCTGTACTCATTGCGCCAGCCAAAGAAACAAGCATTTTTGATCCTTGTGCCAATTGAGCTTCGTATCCTTTTGCTGCATCCACCAAAGCAGCTGAGTTAAAATGTAAAAAGTGGTTTTCTATAAAATTTGTTATTGTCATGTTATATAAATCTTTCTATTAATAATTGTATAATTTCTACTGCGATAAGCACAATAATGATCCATTCGAGATTAGAACTGTGTTTATGATTCAATATATCTCGAAATAAGTCTAGGTTCTCTTTTACAATGTCAAATCCGTGTTGAATTCCTCGATGCCTATTAATCACTTCCAGCTCCTTTCTCAATTTTGTATCAATTTCCGCTAATTCGGCATCGCTCCAAGCCAAATCCGATGTTTCAAAAATGTAGAGATTTTCTGCCATCCTATTTTTTAGACCCATTGTTCTTCCTACAAATTTTCTCAGTTTAATTCTAGAAGCTTTTACATCGCCTGACAATTCCAATTGGTTTGAAATCTCCCTTGTTTTTTCTAGTAATTCATTGACCTTTAACTGATAAAAATCTAAAGCTACTGCCTGACCTAGATTGAATAAAATGATGTGAAGAATGTCGATAGTAAGAGTGGGTGTAGAAATAGTATTTACATCCAACGAAAAATTTTTGTCTTGACCAACCACCAAGTTAAATTCTTCCTCTGGGAACTCCGATTTAGGCATAACATTTGGATTCAACGTCTCTAAAACATTTTCTCTCTCCTCCTCTGTAAATCCAGCAAATACAATGCTGCCATAGTCCTTTATGTAGCAAAATTTATCGTTTCCATTTTTTAGTAAAAGAAATACCGAATCGCTCTTAACAACCTCAAAATTCAAAGTTGTTTTTACACAATCCAAGTTGAGTTTTTCACCTAAATGATAACCAATAATGTGAATGATAGACGTATTAATCATTTTGAGTATTAAATTTTTTGTTTTTACCAATAGGCACAAAAGTCGTAGCAGGAGCGTCTTCAAAATTTTCGTCCGAATTGTTCAATTCAAATTTGTAGGTCAGTAATTTGTAATACAACTTAGCTGCCAAAAAATCTGATGATTTCTCAATTTCGTTTGGACAAAGCTCTACAATGTCAAATCCTACTACATTCTTTTGTTCAAATACTTTTCTGAAAAACTCTAAAGACTCGTACCACATTAATCCTCCTGGCTCAGGAGTTCCTGTTCCTGGGCAAATAGAAGGGTCAAAACCGTCTAAATCAATAGTAATATAAACATTATCGGTCATCAATTCGATGGCGGCATCCATCCAAAACTCATCCTGAGCCATGTCATGTGCAAAAAACACATTGTCCATATTCATCACTCTGGTTTCGGCAACGTCCATGCTTCTAATTCCTACCTGAATCAGATTAGTTGTTTCATTTGCTTCGTACAAGGCACATGCATGATTGCAAGACGAACCTTCGTATTCTTTTCTCAAATCTGCGTGAGCGTCAATCTGAGGACTGTTAAGTTCTTAAACACTTCGTTGTGAGCCCTAATTGCCCCAATCGAAATTGAATGTTCTCCTCCAAAAGTAGTTACAAATTTATCCTTCAGAATGTACTCTTTGGTTAGTTTATAAACTGCCTCAGTCATTGCTTCGGGTGAAGAATTTTCGGTTATTGCATCGGGCATAAAAACACCTTGTTTGTAAACCTCCGATCTTGTTTCGATATCGTAAAGCTCCATGTTTTCCGAAGCATTCAAAAATGCTGCAGGTCCTTTGTCTGCTCCTTTTTGCCAAGTGCTAGTACCATCATAAGGCACTGTTGACAATACTATATTTGCTTTTTCTATGGTTGCGAATTCTTTTGGAATTCCTGCGTATGTTGTTTTCATTATTTTTAATTAGAATTGAGAATCTAGAAGTATAATTAGATTAGTTTTGGTTGATTCTCGGATTTTATATTTATTGCTCTTTTGTTTTATATCTTAGAGCGAAGCGATCTTTCATCTTTTTTAATTGTACCCCAAGATATCCAAAAACTGTTTGTTTGTTTGTTGTTCATTAAACACTTTCGTTTCCAATTCTCCAGTATCATTTTTGGAAATAATAAGGTGCTTTGGATGCGGAATGAGGCAGTGTTGCAATCCTCCGTAACCTCCCACAGATTCTTGGTAAGCCCCTGTATTGAAAAACCCAATGTAAAGCGGTTTTTCTTTATGGTATTTTGGCAAGTAAATAGCATTTACATGTTGCTCTGAATTGTAGTAATCATCGCTATCGCATGTCAAACCTCCCAACAACACTCTTTCGTATTCATCGTTCCATCTATTGATTGGCAACATTATAAATCGCTTGCTAATAGACCAAGAATCCGGCAATGTGGTCATGAAGGAAGAGTTTATCAAATTCCATTTCTCTCTGTCATTCTGTTGTTTTTGATATAAAACTTCGTAAATAACTCCTGCGCTTTCGCCCACTGTGAAAGATCCGAATTCAGTAAATAAATTAGGTACATCAACATCAGCGTCATCACAGGTTTCTTTTATGATTCTTACAATCTCACTTATCATGTATGCGTAATCGTAATCAAATCCTAAAGAATTTTTTATCGGAAATCCTCCTCCAATATTCAAGGAATCGAGTGTTGGGCATATTTTCTTTAAATCAACATACACTTTCAGGCACTTTGTCAATTCGTTCCAATAATAGGCATTATCTCGAATACCCGTGTTGATAAAAAAGTGCAACATTTTAAGGTTTACCTTTTCGTTTTCAGCTATTTCATTTTTGTAATATTTTAAAATGTTTTTATAGCCAATTCCCAATCTGGAAGTGTAGAACTCAAATTTTGGTTCCTCCTCGCTGGCAATTCTAATCCCTACATTCATCGTTCCATTTACACCCTCAGATAGCAACTCAAGTTCTTCGTAATTATCTATGATTGGAATACAATTTTTAAAACCACTGTTTATGATTCGAGTTATATTCTCAACGTATTGAGCTCTTTTGAAACCATTACAAATGATATAATTATCTTTTGTAAGTTTTCCTTTTTCAAAAAGTGATTCTACTATATTGATATCAAAAGCCGAAGAAGTTTCTATGTGGGTTTCATTCTTTAATACTTCGTTCAATACGTGCGAAAAATGGGAACTTTTGGTGCAGTAACAATAGTTGTATTTTGCTTTGTAATCATGTTCTTCGAAAGCTGCGAAAAACCATTCTTTTGCCCTTTGAATGTTTTCAGAAATCTTTGGAAGATAACTGAATTTCAAAGGTGTTCCGTGTTCTTTAATTAATTCTGAAAGATTGATTCCGTGCCAAGAAAGTTGGTTGTTATTTACTTCAAATTCCTCTTGTGGAAAATCAAATGTTTGGTCTATTAAATCTGTGTATTTTGTGTTCATTTTTTTGGATATAGAAAGTTTTTGGGCATAAAACCCCTGATGATCTCCTACTAGTTTTCAGAGAAATTAATTGTCGAGTTTACGAAACTATCTATACACGAATGATCACACTAACTGGAAGTAGTGCGTAAGGGGACAACCCAATTGAGCTTGCTTTTGCAGCAATCGAAGAAATATCCTTTATTCTTTTGTTGGGTTTCCAAAACCCATTTTCTATTTTATTTCTTCGTTCAAATAGAAAATCAAAAGTCTTTAATAAGTTCAACTTTTATTAAAATTTTGTCAAATGTATGTAAAAAAATGACACGCAAAACTTTTTTGATTAAAAAGTGAATTAATTTTTTCGACACAGAACCGAAAAAGAAGTTAAACATCTACTTTACAATTTTATACGAGTCAAAACAAGACAGATTGAAGCAAAAAAAAAGCGTTCTCAGATATTGAGAACGCTTTTCAACACTTTAATTTAAGATTTTACAATCCCAACAATACCTCTACCGGATCTTTTGCTCCGAATAGCATTCTCTCTGGATTTTCGAGCATTTCTTTTACTTTCACCAAGAATCCAACAGATTCTTTTCCATCAATAATTCTGTGATCGTAAGAAAGTGCTACATACATAATTGGTCTTACCACAATTTCTCCATCAACCACTACCGCTCTTTCCACAATATTGTGCATCCCAAGGATAGCAGATTGCGGTGGATTTATAATGGGGGTTGACAGCATAGAACCAAATACCCCACCATTGGTAATAGTGAAAGTTCCACCTTGCATTTCATCAATCGAAATTTTTCCATCTCTCGCTTTTATTGCCAATCTCTTGATTTCGGCTTCGATTTCAGCCAAACTCATAGTTTCTGCATTTCTTACAATTGGAACCATCAGTCCTTTTGGAGAAGAAACAGCTATTCCAATATCAGCATAATTATGCAAAATCATTTCCTTTCCGTCAATCATTCCGTTTACTGCAGGATAATGATTTAAGGCTTCGGTAACTGCTTTTGTAAAGAACGACATGAATCCTAAACTTGTTCCCAATTGCTCTTTGAACTTCAATTTGTATTTGTTACGAATGTCCATAATTGGTTTCATATCTACTTCATTGAAAGTAGTAAGCATGGCAGTTTCATTCTTTACTGCAACCAATCTTTCTGCTACTTTTCTTCGTAGCATACTCATTTTCACTCGTTCCTTATCTCTTGTTCCTCCCCATCCGCTTGCATTATCTGTGGCAAAACCTGCCGCCATTGCTGCAATCACATCTTGCTTCATCACTCTACCGTCTTTTCCGGTTCCAGCTACTTTAGAAATTCCATTTTCATCCATCATTTTCTTTGCCGAAACTGAAGGAACGTCTTTTGCATAAGTTTCTTTTGCCGGTACTGCTGCTACTGGATTTGGATTTGGTGCAGGAGCTTCCTCCTTTTTCTCTTCTTTCTTAGGTTCTGCTTTAGGAGCTGAACTTCCTGCTGGTCTTTCCGCTTTAGTATCTATCAAACATACAACTGCCCCTACAGCTACAGTATCACCTTCTTCTGCTTTTAGGGTAATAATACCCGATTCCTCTGCAGGCAACTCCAACGTTGCTTTGTCTGAGTCTACCTCAGCAATCGCCTGATCTTTTTCTACCCAATCGCCAGTTTCTACTAGCCATTCTGCAATTTCTACTTCTGATATTGACTCGCCTGGTGAAGGCACTTTCATTTCTAACATATTCTTATGTTTTTAGTAATCTTGTTTTTCTCTTTCACTATCATTCTGAATTTCTTTCAGAATCTTAATTCCTTGAAATATTTTTACTTGGTCTCAAATAACTTCGTAATCAATGCTTGGTGTCTCAGTTTTGAAGCAATAGGTGAACCACTTGCCGGAGATCCAGATTCTGATCTAGAAACAACATCAAACCTTACCTCAAAGTTTCTTGTTTTTCCCATAATGAAAGACCAAGCTCCCATATTCTCTGGCTCTTCTTGCAACCACACAAACTTTTTGTCTGTTCCGTATTTCTTAATTATTTCTTGAATTTGAGCTTCTGGGAATGGATAAATTTGCTCTAATCGAACTAGTGCAACATGATCTCCTTTTCCTTGGACTTCCATTTGCTCCAATACATCGTAGTAGATTTTACCCGAGCAAAATGCAACCGTTTTCACGTTTTTCTTTTCTACTCTCGTATCATCCAAAACTTCTTGGAAACTTCCTTTTGCTAATTCATCCAAAGTAGAAACCGCTTTCGGGTACCTCAGCAATTTTTTTGGAGTAAACACTATCAATGGCTTTCTGAAATTTCTTTTTATTTGCCTTCTCAACAAATGATAGTGATTGGCAGGAGTTGTACAATTGGCAATTTGAATGTTATTGTCTGCACATTGTTGTAGGAATCTTTCCATTCTTCCACTTGAATGCTCACTTCCCATGTCTTCGTAACCATGTGGCAGAAGCATTACTAGGCCGTTACTTACTCCCCATTTTTCTTCGGCTGCCACAATAAATTGATCTATCATGATTTGAGCTCCATTGAAGAAATCTCCAAATTGCGCTTCCCAAATTGTCAATCCTTTAGGAACAGCAAAAGAATAACCGTATTCAAATCCTAATACCCCATACTCTGAAAGTAGAGAGTTGTAAATTGTAAATTCTGCTTGCTTATCGCTCAAGTTATTCAAAGTAACTACTTCTTCTTCAGCGTCTTCAGTAATAACTACTGCATGTCTGTGAGAAAAAGTTCCTCTCTCCACATCCTGACCAGAAATACGAACTGGGTGCCCTTCTTGCAGTAAAGTTGCATAGGCTAGCATTTCTGCACTTCCCCAATCTAGGTTATCAGACTGAATCATTTCATTCCGATCCTTCATCAGCTTCACAATCTTTCTGAAATACTTTTTTCCTTCTGGTAGCGAAGTGATTTTATCACCTAATTCCAACAATTTTTTCTTATCCACTTTGGTATTTACCTCAGCAAATAACTCGTCACCTTTTGCAAATTTAAAATCTGCCCAAGTTCTGTTCAAAAAGTGCTTTACAGTTGCTTTTTTTATTTGTTTCGAAGCTCCAAAATCATCTTCCAACACTTCGTGGAATTTATTTTTCAACTCCTCTGCTTCAGCTTCAGTAATCACTTTGTCCGAAAGTAATTTATCTAAATAAATCTCTCGTGGATTTGGGTGTTTAGCAATAGCTTTGTACAACTTTGGTTGCGTGAATTTTGGCTCATCTCCTTCGTTGTGACCATACTTTCGGTAACACAATAAATCAATAAACACATCTTTTTTGAAAGTTTGGCGGTACTCCAAGGCTATTGTCATTGCCTGAACTACAGCTTCAACATCATCCCCATTTACGTGGAAAACTGGAGCCAAAGTAGTTTTTGCAATATCAGTACAATAAGTACTCGAGCGAGCATCTAAATAATTGGTAGTAAATCCTACTTGATTGTTGATTACGATATGTACAGAGCCACCAGTTCTGTATCCATCTAATTGCGCCATTTGAAGAACTTCGTATACAATTCCTTGCCCAGCAACTGCGGCATCTCCATGTATTACGATAGGAATAATTTTTCCTTCGTCTTTCAAATATTTATCTATTTTTCCTCTAGTAATTCCTTGCACAACAGGCGCTACAGCCTCTAAGTGCGAAGGATTTGGGGAAAGTGTTAAATGAACATCGTTTCCATTATCGGTTTCTATATCGCAAGACCAACCTAGGTGATATTTAACGTCTCCACTAAAGTTTTCGTCTTCGTAGTCTTTTCCTTCAAACTCACTGAAGATTTTCTCCATTGGTTTGTTAAAGATATTGGCAAGGACATTTAATCTTCCTCTGTGAGCCATTCCCATCACAAACTCTTTGATTCCCATCTCTGCACCTCTTTCGATTAGCGCATCCAATGCTGGAATTAATGATTCTCCTCCTTCAATCGAAAATCTTTTTTGGCCTACAAACTTCTTTTGAAGGAAGTTTTCGAACTCTGTAGATTGATTCAATTTATGAAGAATGTGTTTTTTGTCTTCTTTGGAGAATTTTGGTCTGTTGGTAATTTCAATTTTATCTCTCAACCATGTCAATCTCTTTTCAGATCTTATGTACATGTACTCAATCCCAATAGACTGGCAATAAGTTTGCTCTAGGTGATCGATAATTGCAGCTAACGTAGCTGGACCAATTCCTATTTGCTCTCCTGCCTGAAATATTTCGGTCAAATCAGCATCGGCAAGTCCGTAGTTTGCCAGTTCAAGTGATGGAGAATATTTCCTTCTCTCCCTTACAGGGTTTGTTTTTGTAAATAAATGACCTCTTTGGCGGTAATCCTCAATGAGAGTCATCACCTTGAATTCCTTACTCGTGATTCCTGATGAAACGCCATTAGAGTCTTCGTAATTGGCTTTTTGGAATTCGAATCCTTCGAAAAAACGGGCCCAGCCTGTTTCTACTGATGAAGGATCTTGTTTGTATTTCTTGTAAAGGTCTTCGAATGCGTTTACATCACCATTACTTAGAAAAGAAAATTTGTCCATATTTTTTTGCAAATTCATTATCATAAAAGAGTACAATTACCCTCTTTTTCTTTGGAAATATAAAGATGCTACTTTTTTCTTGCACAAGAAAGTTTTGGTTCTTTTTTTTAATGTTTTTTGACGTTTTTAACCAAAAATGATCACAACTTTGGTTCCCAGAACTTTCCCTTTTTCTGTCATTTCAAATGGACCTTCTATCGTGATTTCTCTTTCAATCACTTTTTGGAGTAATTCGATTCGGTTTGCTGCAATTTTCATCCCCTTCGATGAATGAGCACTTTGATCCTTGGATTTGTTCTTTAGGCTTGTTGAAATCCCAATTCCATTGTCTTTTATTTCAAAAATTGTTTTTTCTTCTTGTTTATAAATATCAATTGTGATTTCTCCTGGTGTTTCCATCGGCAGAACACCATGCCAAATGCTATTCTCAACGAAAGGTTGCATAAACATTGCCGGAACTTTTGTTAATTCTGTTTCTACTTTTTCATCAATATGAATGTTGTAAGTAAATTTTTCTTTGAACCTCATGTTCTCGAGAGAAAGATACAGGGTAAGCCTCTCAATTTCTTCCGACAAAGGAATCAAGTTATCTTCGGCTGATGAACTGTCCAGGTTTTTTCTAATCAACTTAGAGAAATTTGACAAATACTTGTTTGCCGAAAGCTTGTCTTCTTTATTGATATAGAACTGAATAGAGTTCAAGGAATTAAAAATAAAATGCCTATTCATACTTGCGTTCAACGATTGTTGCTCCAATTTTATCAATTTGTTTTTGTAGTTCAAAAGCTCTACTTCTTGCTCTTTAAGAATAGTATTTCGCCTTCTTCGAATGAAATAATAAATAATGAATGCCAACGCAACAAGTGTTAAAATTCTGAACCACCATGTGAGCCAAAAAGGTGCTTGAATAGAAAAACTAACTTCATCTATTACGCTCCAATTAAACCCATCAAAAGTTGCTTTCACTTTGAACACATAACTCCCGTGAGGCAAACTGGGATACCTTGAAAAATTGGCTGTTTCCATTGGCGACCAAGCGTCATCAAATCCTTCAAGATAGTAAGAGTACTTTACTTTTTCGGGATCTTTAAAATAATTACAATGGTAGTAAAAAGTGAAAGTGTTTTGCTTAAAATCAAAACCAATATCTTCCGTTGCTCTAAACTTAGACAACCACTCTTTTTCTCCAAAAAGGAGCTTCACACTGGTAAGATGCACAGCGGGTTCGGTAAGGATTTGATTGTTTACTTTAGCTTTTTTATACACATTTATCCCTTCACTTGTTCCCATCCACACATTGCCTTTTGAATCCTCAAAAACAGCATTCAAATTGGTTTCCATTCCAATTAATCCGTTATTAATCGTGTAAGAAATGAGTTCTTTTTTTCCTTGCAGGTATAAATTTCCATTTAGCTTGAATATACCATTGTTAGTTCCTATCCACAGATTGTTTTCCTTGTCGGATTTCAAGAAATTGATTGCTGCTGAATTCAACCCCGAAACAACCCCTATTTTTTCAAAATGTTTGCCATCAAAATGAATTAACCCTTTGTCTGTTCCTATCCAAAGTTTGTTTCCAAATGATTGTATCCCATAAATTGTAGTTTCCTCAAAAAGCGAATCGTTTATCAATTCGCTGGTGAAGCCATCATATTTTATTAGTCCATCAGACGTTCCAAACCAATAAATACCGTCTTGTGTTGAGGCAATTGCTCGGGTATTTCGATAGTTAAAGTTTATTAATGGATAAAACTGATTGTTTTTCATGTAGGCAACTCCTTCTTTTGTTCCTACCCACATCACTTCTGGAGATTCCTGAAAAATGGACTGAACTTTATTGGCTGGTAGCCCGTCTTTTTGGGTGTAAGTGGTGAATGAATTTCCATTAAGAACGGACAAGCCTTGGGAAGTACCAAACCACATTTTGTCATTCAAATCTTTATGAATCACCCAGCAATTGTTGTTCGGGAAGTTTGTTTTCCTTGCATTAAAAGAGGTTATCTCTTTAGAACTAATTCTACTCACTCCCTCTCCCAAAGAACCCAGCCACATATTGCCTTGAGCATCTTCACACATAGAAATCACCAAATCGCTTGGCAAATTTTCTTCTTTTGTAAGGAACTTAAACTCTTTGTTGGCAAACTTCATTAACCCTTTTCCATTTGTTCCTATCCAAACGTTTCCTTCTACGTCCTGAAACACAACTTGTGCTATGGATTCAAATCCATTTTCTGCCGAATAATTCTGAACATTTTTTTCTCTTGATACTTCTGACAAGGCCGAATTAGAGGTAACCCAAGCAACTCCATTGTTGTCAACCATCATGCTAGTTGAAAAATTATTGAGCAATCCCGAATTGTTTTGATTCACTTCAAACTGATTGTTTTTTTCGTAAAAACAAACTCCATTTTCTGAAGAAGCCAACCAGATTTCACCTCTTTCCGTTACTCCTACTCCCATAAAATCATACTCCCAGGGAAGCGATACTTTTACAACTTTGTCATTCCATAACTGATACAAACCCTTGTTGGTAGCAATGTGCAGCTTGTAATCCTCCAGATACACTGCCCTTATTTTTACATCCTCAAAAGGCTTTTTATACATCTTAGCCAACTTCAAAGCTCCCTCAGTTTCATTGAACACAAAAATCCCCGAAGACTCTGTTGAGACAATAACTTTTTGTGACAGATGAGTAACAGCAACTACTGCATCATTTTCGAATAAATCATTGAACTGAAAAGGCAAAATAATATCTGAATGAACGATAGAAATTCCATTAGAGGTTACTGCCCAAATATTATCCGATTTATCGATAGAGAGTGAAGATATTCTATTGGAAAGCAGTCCGTCTTTTTGATAGAAATTTTCGAAGGTTTTCCCATTAAATTTACTCAATCCGTCAAGTGTAGCTATCCAAATATATTTTTTTCTATCCTGCTTTATGTCATTTACCTGACTCTGAGCCAAACCTTCCTTGGTAGAATAACTCAAAAAAGTGAATTTTTGTGATTGTACGAACAACCCCAAAAAAAAAGTAATAACTATGAGTAAAAGCTTTTTCAAATTTTCTTAGAAATGGGATTAAATGAATACAAAAGCAAACTAAAAAAAACAAAAAACACAACACCTGCCTGTCTTTCCAGCATAGATTCCACCATGCCAAAAACAAAAAACAAAGTGGTGAAAATGAATAGCAAATAGTTTTTTGAGGCCACTGATCTTTTCCATAGAAGAAGGAAAACAATTAACAATACAACTATTCCAGGCAATCCTAAAGACGCAAAAGTTTGAAGGAATTCTTGGTGAGAATCATATTTTCTTTCAACGTACAATTCGAAATTATTTTCTTGATATTTTGAGATTAATTCGTCTCTTATGTCTCCTGCACCCACTCCAAGTATTGGATTCTCCGAAATAATGGAGGAAGTAACACTCCACACATCTAGCCTAGTTTGTGTGCTGCTAGGATGGTGAGTAGAAGTTGTCATAGCTGAATAGGCCGATTCAAATCTTTTTTTGAGTGGAGATTGCGAAACAATAATCACGGATAAGATTGAAAACAAAACAAGAACGACAGCTGCCCGCATAACTTGATTAGTCTTTTTTACATAATTCCAGAGTAGCAATAAAATATTGATTATTAAGGCCAAAACTCCGAATTTGGAAGATAGCATAAAGATGAAAATCAAGATAAAAACCAAAGAAAGTAGAACGAGCCATTTGTGTTTTCCTTTGAGTGAATTTTGAATCCATTGAAGAGCTAAATATGCAAACAATATATTATAAAAAAACGAGGCGTAAGTTGGGTGAATAAAACTACCTTCTTTTAAAAAGCCAACGCCTAGTTCAGAGTAAAAAAATGAAGAAACTGAATGATTTGAAAGAAAACTAATTGTCGCATCTGCCAGAGAAACAATAATGTAAGCCATTCCTGCTATCCAGAATATTTTCATCGTTTTGTTTGCTAAATCTTTATCAGAAAAAATAAAGGGAAGAAAAAAGGGAAACACGAAGAAAGAGAACTTTGTTTCAATTGATCGCAGTCCGCTTTCCATATTATTTGTGTAAATTAATGACCAAGCAATTATTAAAAAATAGAGAACCAAATAAATGGTTAATCTATTGTTGTTCAATCTCCTGAAACTTGAATAGAACCTTTTATCAAACAAAACCAGCACAAAACAAATTGAAACGATAAGCGTTTGTATATGTGGAAAAAAGAAAAATGCCAATACGAACAAGGACAATAAGCTGTTTCTTATTTGAGTTAGCTGCATAATTTTCTTGGTTATTTCAATTTATAATTGAATAAAGTTAATAGTCTTGTGAGAAACAAACTAATAAGTTAGCTCCCGTTGGCTAAATTATCTTTGAATTTTCAGCAAGAATAGTATTCACAATTGCTGAACTGGCTTTTCCATTTCCATACAAATTGATATTAAAATCGGAAGACTGTTTCAACATTTCTTTAGCAGAATCAATCAGTAGATTTTTATCGGCTCCAACCAATACATTTACTTTGTTGTCAATCAACTCAACCCATTCGGTTTGGTCGCGCATCGTAACGCAATTCTTTTGGAAGAAAAAAGCTTCTTTTTGCAAACCACCACTGTCGGTCATTACTAAGGAGCAATTTTTCAACAATTCTAACATATCAAAATAACCAACTGGCGGAATTAATTTCACTTTCAGTTCCAAACCATGAAGCTCTAACTTTGCCTTTGTTCTCGGATGAATTGGCAATACAACAGGACAAATAGTTTCGTGAATTTCATTGAGTCCATTTACCAACTGAGTCATTCTTTCTTTTGAATCCGTGTTTTCGGCACGGTGCAAAGTTGCCAAGGCAAATTTTTCTAATCCTATTTCGGAAATTACCGTTGATTTTTCTTCTGATTTTTGAGCATAGAACAAAGCTGCATCTTGCATTACATCTCCGGTTCTAATAATTTCACAATCAATATTGTTATATCCTTCTTTTTCTAGATTGTCGATAGCACTTTGAGTTGGGCAAAACAGAAATTCTGAAATTCTATCGGTCAAAATTCGGTTTACTTCCTCGGGCATCTCCATATTAAAACTCCTCAATCCTGCCTCAACATGAGCTACTTTTATATGAAGCTTTTTTGCAGCCAAAGCTCCGGCAATAGTTGAGTTAGTATCGCCATAAACCAACAACAAATCAGGCTTTTCTTTCAATAATACTTCTTCAATTCCCTCTATCATTCTTCCTGTCATTGCACCGTGCGACAGGCTGTTAATTTCTACATTGTA
>Ga0233438_10003357_pt1 | contig 14891 bp, 10 predicted proteins | sample SI_123_September_FD_182720 | JGI IMG/M metagenome (GOLD analysis project Ga0233438, IMG submission 182720) | Seawater microbial communities from Saanich Inlet, British Columbia, Canada - SI_123_September2016_10_MG | ecosystem: Environmental > Aquatic > Marine > Inlet | place: Canada: British...
TTTTCATCTCTGGAATCTAAAATGCTTTTGTCTTTTTTACCAAATATACTGAATTGAACATATCGTTTTGGTTCTGTTTTAATATTTTCTACTAGTCTAGAAGCCTGGTCAATCATTTGTGTGACGGATAAATAAACTGTAGAATCGTTAATTAATCTAGTAAGTGTTCCATCCCCATTTTTAATATCGTAAAGAATCATATTAACTTCTTCTAAAGATTGTTTTGCGTTATTGATAGTACCCTTAATATCAGACGCTACAAGAGAATCTGAAAGTTGAGCAGTATTATTTAATATTTTATTAATTGCCTCATTACTTTCCTTGAGATTGGAGGTAACAGTTTTAATATTAGAAACAATCTGGGTGATATTATCTTTTTCACTTCGAATCAAACTGCTAATCTGAAGAGAAACTTTCTCCAAATTTTTAATAGAATTTTTAATGCCGTCAAAAGATTCGTCCAAATTATCTGTATTTCTACTAAATATTGCCTCAATGGTCTTAATTGCTGAATCTGCGGTACTAATTAGTTCATTGGTTTTCTTTTCAAGTGGAATTAAACGCTCATTTATCTGATCTTCCAATGCTAAGGATACAGAGGATGGGATAGTGTCTCTAGAATTGTAATAATCTAATGAATCTCCCCAAAAAATATCTAAGTAAGAACCAGAAAGTAAATCCGAGTTTAATAACACTAGAGACCCTTTCTTTAGCTTTAAAACATTAGGATCTGTCAACTCAAATTCTACAACTATATTATTTAAATTATTTTTTTGAAAATTAATATTGGTAATTATACCTACCTGTAAGCCATTTAAGTTAACTGGTCTTCCAGTAGAAAGTCCTTCTGAATTAGAAAACACACTATAATATACAAACCTAGATTTCCATATTTCTTGACCTTTTAAAAAAAACGATCCTACAATTAGAACACTAATTCCAATTAAAGTAACAATTCCAATTAAAAATTCTTTTTTAAATTTCATTTAGCAATATTTTACGGCTTTTCCCAATTTAGTCTTTTTCCGTCTTGAAAAGAAACTACAAAAGCAGATTCATATCCAGATTTTTTAGCTTGGCTTAGTTGCTCATTAGCAGTTTTCATATTTGAGCTAAAACCAAAAGTATATTTGTAATATTTTCCACTAATATACACTTCTACATCTTTTAAACCATTAAAGTTTTCGGGAAGTGTTGGAATTTCATGACTAGATGTGGCTATTTGAACCTTATATACTAATCCTGTATCTATTGGAGTATCTTTTTGCAAAACACTCTTTTCTTCCTTAAATTCTGTTAAAGACTCGTCAACATTATCGTACTTATTTTTATAATTTTTAAAACCTTCAAAAATATGATTTGCCAATTTTAGTTGCCCACTTTTTGAAATAAGCAACTTTTCATCTTTGGGATTAGACAAAAAACCTAGTTCCAATAAAACAGCTGGCATTGTTGCTCTGTAAAGAACCATGAATCCAGCTTGTTTAACCCCTCTGTCTCTAAGCCCTAATTTCAACCTACAATCCTTTTGAATTGCATTAGCTAAAATTAAACTTTGATCTAAAAATGCATTTTGCCTCATGGATAATGCTATATAAGCATCTGGATCATTTGGATCGAACTCAGAATAAGTTTGCTCGTTGTTTTCCTCCATTAATATAGATGAGTTTTCAAACTTTGCCACTTCCAAAGCTGCTTTTGATTTATGCAAACCTAGAACCCATGTCTCGAAACCATTTGCAGAGGGCGCTTCAATAGCATTTGCATGAACTGAAATAAATAAGTCAGCTCCAATCTCATTAGCTATTTTAGCTCTTTTAGCCAATCCTATAAACCTATCGTCATCTCTGGTAAAAATAACTTTTACATCTGGAAATTCTTTCTTTATTAAATCCCCTAAAAGCAAACTAACTTTTAAAACAACCGTTTTCTCGAAATTGTTGTTTGGACTTACAGCTCCTGGATCTTTACCTCCATGTCCTGGGTCAATTACAACAGTATTTATACCTAATCCTGTCTGAGAGTTTATCTGAATTAAACAAAACAACAAAAGAACTAAGGGAAAATATTTTCTTAAAATAAGTACCATTATATTTGTATAATTTTATTTCATTTTAATCGTTAATAAAAATAATCCTTTCTAAAGAGAGTCTATTTATACATGTTTAAAAACCAAAACAAATTTAAGCTGCAAATTGAATTGATTAAAGGTTATTCCTTTGTTTTTATACTCTTTTTGGTGTTAATAAACAGTAATTCATTATTTGGACAAATAAATAATAACCAAAAATCAAGCCAATTAGAGGATGCTCTGAGCTGGAATGCAAAAGATTCTATTATTTTGGATATGAGCAATAAACAAACCCATCTTTATTCTCAGGCACATATAGACTATGGAGAGATAATTTTAGATGCATGCTACATTAAATTTGATTTTGAAAGTAAAATTGTACATGCAAAATATTGTTTAGATAGTAATAATCAAAAAATTGGCAAGCCAGTTCTATCTGACGGATCAACTTCTACCACTTCTGACTCATTGAAATATAACTTTAAAACAAAAAAAGGGATAACCTATGAAGTGCTTCTTCAGGAGGGAGAAAGTTTTATTCATGGAGAAAAAGTTAAAAGACAAAATAATGGGGACGTTCATATTAGGAATGCGCTTTATACTACCTGCGATTTAGAACATCCTCATTTTTATTTCAAACTAAGAAAAGCAGTCATAAAGCCCAACGATAAAATTGTTTCTGGCCCTGTAAACTTACATATTGCAGATATTCCTACTCCTCTCGGTTTGCCATTTGCCTTTTTACCCAACAAAAAAAACAAGAGTTCTAATGGACTTATTATTCCAAATTATGGAGAATCTAGAGCATTAGGGTTTTATTTACTAGGAGGAGGATATTACCACCAGTTTAAAGGTGGTAAACTTAGCACTTCAATAACTGGCGACATATACAGTTTAGGTTCTTGGGGGATTAGTAACTCCACTAGTTATAAAGTTAGGTATAAATACAGTGGACAATTCTCTTTAAATTACAGAAATACTATTCAAGGAGAAAAAGGGTTTGAAGATTACAACAAAAGCAAAGATTTCTTTGTCAAATGGAACCATCAAAATGACACAAAACTTAATCCAGGAACTACTTTTAGAGCATTAATCAATGCTGGAACAACCACCAATTTTAGAAATGACTACAACAATATTTCAGCACAAAACTATTTAACTAACACCTTTAATTCCAACGTTGCTTGGAGTAAGAAATTCAAAGGCGCAATATCCACTAACTTAAGTGCAAATTTAAGACACAGCCAAAACAGTAATTCTGGGTTAATGACTTTTACTCTTCCTGAAATTGCATATAATGTAAATCGATTTTATCCATTTAAAATGTTAAGAAAAAATAGTATTAATAAAAACTTTATCCATGAAATAATTGATCAAACGAATATTAATTATCAAATGAATACCAAAAACCAATTGAGTTTGAGTTCTGAAAATCTTCTTAACAATAATGTAGAAAGTTTACTTTCAAAATCAAAAAACGGAATGAGACATAATCTAAGTGCTTCAAGTTCTTTAAAGCTTTTTGGAAAAAACGTGACCATCAACCCTTCTTACAAACTTTCTTCCTTATGGTATATGGAACAAATTAATAGAGCGTGGGACAATTCCGAAAATGAGATAATTAACGATACTGTTAAAGGATTTTCTCAAATTTATTCTCAAAGTATAAGTGCTTCTGCAACAACTAAAATTTATGGATTCTATAGTTTTGCGAAATTTCTTTCCGGAAAACATGGAACTAAAATTAGACATACTGTCACACCAAATATTAATTTTAGTTATAGGCCAAATACTCATCCATGGCAAACGTATCAGTCAGATTCTTTAGGCAATACTCAATCTTACTCTCCATTCTCAAATAATATTTATGGAACCGTTAATTCATCTGAGTCAGGAAGAATTGGTTTTAGTTTAATCAATTCTTTGGAATTAAAAAGAAAAAATTTAAAAGACACAACAGAAAACGAACCATTTTTAAAATCAAAAATTTTAGACAACCTTAGTATAAATTCTGGATATGACCTTATTAAAGATTCCTTCCAACTAGACAACATAAGAATAATTGGAAGAACAACCCTTTTGAAAAAAGTTAATTTAAGGTTTGCTGGTCAAATAGACCCTTACCAATATGAAAATGGACAAAGAATAAATCAGTATCAATTTTCTAAAAATAATAGCATAGGAACTCTGAAATCTGCAAATTTTGCCTTAGGGACCAGTTTGAAATCTCCAAAAAAGAACAACAAGGAATATAAAAGTGAGAAAGGAAGTAAAGAAGAACTAGAAGTAATCAATTCCAATCCAGACATGTATATTGATTTTAATATTCCCTGGACTGTAGGAATAGATTACAAAATTGATTACAGAAGAACAATTAGTGCTACAATGGACACTTCTTTCATCACTCAAAGTATAGGTTTAAGAGGAGACCTAAGCATTACCAAGAACTGGAAAGTTTCTTATATGACAAACTACGATTTTGTAAATAAGGAGTTTAGTTTTACTTCCATCAATATTGCTAGAGATCTTCATTGTTGGCAAATGAGCTTCAATTGGATTCCTATAGGATTTATGAGAAGTTATAACCTGAATATAAGTGTGAAGTCCTCGATACTTCAAGACCTTAAATTACAAAGAAGAAGAACCTGGTACGACAATAATATTCCTTAAATTTATATATGAAATCAACCATAGAAATTCCAAATGCACCATCTCCGGTAGGACCATACAGTCAAGCTATTAAATACAATGGATTAACTATAGCAAGTGGTCAAATTGCAATAGATCCTAAAACAGGTATTTTAGATACCAGTTCTATTGAAAATGAAACCCTCCAAATATTAAAAAATATAGATGCTCTTCTTGAAGCAGGAAATCTGAAAAGAGACAACATATTAAAATGCAGTATTTTTTTGAAGGATATGAATGACTTTAATAAAGTAAATGAAATTTATGGAAGCTTTTTTAGTAAGCCATATCCAAGTAGAGAAACCGTGGAGGTTGCCAGACTTCCTAAAGATGCAAATATTGAAATTAGTTTTATTGCTGGGGAATAGTTAATTACTCAAATTTAAAAATTCGTTCCAAAGTGGGTCTACAGGTGGATTTGCCAAAATAGTTATTTCTTCTTTTTTAACTGGGTGCATAAAAGAAATTGATCTAGCTAACAAATGAATACTACCATCTTTATTGGTTCTTTTTGCACCATATTTCACATCTCCTTTTATTTTACAGCCCATATGACTAAGTTGCACCCTTATTTGATGGTGGCGACCAGTCAATGGATTTATTTTCAAATAGTAATAGTTTCTACTTCTACCAATTAGGGTATATTTTAAAACCGCTTTTTTACTTTGTTTGACCTCCACATCGTAAGCTCTAGACTTGTTTTTTTCTTGGTTTTTTTTGAGCCAATTGGTTAATTCTCCTTCTTCAAATGGTGGCTTTTCCTCCACAATAGCCCAATACTCTTTCTTAACTTCCTTGTCTCTGAAAAATGCATTCATTCTTGCAAGAGACTTAGATGTTCTAGCGAAAACAACTACTCCACCAACTGGTCTATCTATCCGATGAATTATACCTAAAAAAACATCTCCAGGCTTGTTATATTTTTTTTTAATATATGCTTTGACATTTTCCGCAAGAGTAACATCCCCTGTCTTGTCTGATTGAATAATATCTCCAGAAAGCTTTTTTACAGCAATAAGGTGGTTGTCTTCAAATAATACTGAAAAACTTAGATTAGTACTGTTCTTTTTCATTGGGGAAATCTTGAGATTTTACGTCTTTCTTAAAATTACTACAAGCTTTTAATATCTCCTGATGAAGGTTATGGTACCTTCTTAAAAATCTTGGAGAAAATTCTTGGGTAATTCCAAGCATATCGTGTAAAACCAAAACTTGTCCATCTACTCCGCCTCCAGCGCCAATTCCAATGACAGGTATTTCTAACTTTTTAGCAACAGTGGAAGCTAGTTTTGCAGGAACTTTTTCAAGAATCAATGCAAAGCAGCCAGCCTCTTGTAATAAAAGAGCATCTTCAATAAGAGCATTTGCTTCTTCTTCTTCTCTTGCTCTAACTGTATAGGTACCAAACTTATAAATTGATTGAGGAGTTAAACCTAAATGACCCATTACTGGGATACCTGCAGAAAGAATCCTTTCAACAGACTCAATAACTTCTTTACCACCTTCTAGTTTTACACAATGAGCTTCAGCCTCTTTCATAATTCTTATTGCAGATCTTAGGGCTTCTCTTGAGTCTCCTTGATAATTTCCAAAAGGTAAATCTACCACGACTAAACATCTATTTATTGCTCTTATAACAGAAGAGGCATGATAAATCATTTGGTCCAAAGTTATGGGCAAAGTAGTTTCGTGACCTGCCATTACATTGGAAGCAGAATCTCCTACTAGAACCACATCAATTCCAGCCTCGTCTACAATTTTTGCAATTGAATAGTCGTAAGCAGTCAACATGGAAATTTTCTCATTATTCCTTTTCATTTCTTGAAGAACATGAGTGGTTACTCTTTTTATATCTTTGTGTAGAGACATTTCAATTAAATTTTATACAAATTTGATACATTATTCGAGATTATCTTAATAATTTTTAGTTTTTAAAAAAATATGAGTGCTTTTCATAAAATATGTAGCTATCATTTTACAGTATTCTTTTTTTTACTATTGCCATTTTATTGCTTTTCCAATCATATAAATGGAGTCATCTCTAACAAGAATGGAGAGCCATTACCATTTGCATCGGTTTATATTAAAAACACAACATATGGTGTTAGCTCTAACGCATTCGGAGAATATTTTATAGAACTAAAACCAGGAAAATATACCATAGTTTATAGTTACATAGGCTATCAAAGCAAAGAAAAAATTATTACCCTTAATGATATTGCTCAAAAGGTTAATATCACTCTAGATGAAAATGATCAAAACTTAATAGAGTATGAAGTTGTGTCTAACACGAAAAATAAAGCTCTTGAAATAATTGAAAAAGTAAAAAAAACTAAAAAAAAATATATCCAAAAAAGTTTTACATCTAAAGAGTACTCTAAAAACACCATAGAAAAAAGACAATTTAAATTACAGAGAAAAGACACTATAGAGAAATGGGAACTAGATACTTCTAAAACCATTAATTTCAAAAATGATGTACTTAAATTTGTAGAATCTTATGGGGACTTTTATAGCTTAGAATCCAATAAAAAAAGCTGGTCTTATGAAGCTTATCAAGACTTTGCTGACACCAAAAAAGAACAGGATTTTGTAATTATACAATCTTTTGAAGATTTTGGAGAATATAATATAACACCACAATATGAAGTGGATGATAAATATGAATTTTTAATAACCTTATCCGAAATAGAATTTGATTTATTTGAAAATAATATCGACATTAAAATTGCCAATAAACCAATAGTTTCCCCACTTGCCCCTGGGTCAAGAACCTATTACAAATACGATTATATTGGATTTATTCCACAGAAAGATTCCACTAAAATTCACAAAATTCAAGTTTCTCCAAGATTTAAAAATGAATTATTGCTAAAAGGATTATTATTCATTGAAGACTCCACTTTTTCAATAAAGTCAGTAGAATTAGAATTAAGTGGGCCTATTCAATCTGAATTTAATTTTGAGAACTTTCATATTATTCAAAACTACAAGAAGTTTAAAAGTCAAAATTTAATCGAAAGAAAAATTATTGACTACACAATTAAAGAAGAGATTTTCAAAATAATAGGAAATGCAGTAATTATAAATTCCAACTTCCAAATTATTGACAAGCTTCCAGATTATTTTAAAAAAAATCAAATAAAATTTTTTAGCGACTCTGCTGAGTTAATTTCCGATCAACAATGGAATGGATTTAGAGCCATAGATTTGAAAAAGAATGAACTTGAATATGTTGAATATACAGATAGTTTAAGAAATTATTACCAAAGTGAGGAATATGCTTTAGAACAAGATAGTTCTTATAATAAAGTCACCTTATCAAAAGTGCTTTGGGAAGGAATAGGACAAAAAAACAGGTTTAAAGGATATTCATTTTATATATGGCCGATAATATCTCAGTTCAATTTTTTTGGAATTGGTGGATACAGACACAATCTTGGTTTTAATTACAATAAAAATATAAATGATCAATTTAAAATAAGTACAGAAAATAGAGTAGATTATGGCATAGTAAATAAAGATTTCAAAGGTTCTACCAATATATCTATTATTTCCAATGATGAAAAATACAAACAGCTTACTGTAGGAATTGGAGATGAGTATAAGCCCATAAATAGATTCCCCTCAATTTCAACTGCTTTTTCTAGAAGTAATTACGTAAGATCTCAACAAATACAAACAGCCTACAGAACAGAAATAGTAAATGGCTTATATGGGGAAATTAAAATAGAATATTGTCTACAAACCCCAATAGATAATTTAGATTTAGAAAGCGATATATTCAACTCTACCGATTCTATTTTGGAACTTCCTCCTTTGTCATTTGAACCTTACAAAAAATTTGAAAGTAGAATTCAATTAACATGGCTTCCTTTTCAAAAATATTACTTTAAAAAAAATAAAAAAATTGTTCTTGGAACAAAGTTTCCTACAGTTAATTTTATCTACCGAAAAGGTATTCCTAGAATTTTAAATAGTGAGGTGAATTTTGACTATTTAGAACTAGGGGTAAATGATGAGTTTACTATTCCTCATTTAGGAAAATCAAAGTGGAATATTCAAATGGGAGCTTTTGTAAATAAAAGAAGTTTAAGAGTAATTGAGTGGAAGTACTTTAGAGGTTCAGATGTAGGTTTTTTTAGCAATCCTCTTTCCTCGTTTCAACTTTTAGGAAATACTCTTTTCACAGAAAACTCGTACTTAAGAGGCAATTACGTTCATAGTTTTGATGGAAATATTTTCAATAAATTGCCATTAATTAGCAAGCTAGGTTTGGAACTTTCTGCTGGAATTGCCACACTAATTATTCCTGACCAGGATTTTGCACATCTTGAGTCCTTCATTGGAATTTCTAGACCATTTAGAATATTTGGAGGCTTGGTGAAATTTGGAGTATTTGTATCTAGCTCTATTAATTCTAATGGTAGTTCTAAATTTGAGTTAAAAGGCGGAGTTAATGGATACGATTCATTTAGAAACCAGTGGGATTATTAGTTCTTAAAAGGGATAACTTTAAGAACCTCAACAAATAAACTCCAAAATTTCTGAACTGAGGCAATGTGAACTTTCTCGTCTGGTGAGTGTGGATTTTTAATAGTTGGTCCAAATGAAATCATATCTAGTCCTGGATATCTTTCATTTAATATTCCACATTCTAAACCTGCATGACATGCTTGAACTTTAGGGTCTGAATCAAACATGTTTTTGTAAAGAGAAACCATAATATCTAAAATTTCAGAATCCGTATTTGGAGCCCATCCTGGGTAAGAACCAGAATGTTCAACCTCAGCACCGATATTTAAAAATGAGGCACCAATTGTTTTAGCGATATCTAGTTTTGAACTTTCTACCGAACTTCTTTGTAAACTTTGGGTAATAAAACTCCCCTCTTTTAAAATCACTCTCGCCAAAGAAGAAGAAGTCTCTACTAAACCACCAATGGATTGGCTCATTTTAAAAACGCCATTAAAAACAGAATATATAGCATTTACCACTTCATTAGAGTCAATTTTTGATAGTCCATGCGTTATAGAATCTATATTATTTACTTCAATTTTTAAATCAGGTTCAGATTTGAAAAATTCGCTTTTAATTTCAGCTGCTAAATCATCTAGTTGATTTAAAAAATCTTTACTGTCCACTACAATCTTAGCTACAGATTCTCTTGGAATAGCATTTCTTAGGCTTCCTCCGTCAATTTGAGAAAGTTGAAGATTATAATTTAATGCTAATGCTAAAATTCTATTCATTATTTTATTGGCATTCCCTCGTTCTAAGTGAATATCCATTCCTGAATGACCACCTTTTAATCCTTTTACAATAATTTCAAATCCAATACCACCGGATATCTTTTCTTGCTTATATAGTTTTGAAGTATTGGTATCTATTCCACCAGCACATCCAATACTAAACTCGTCATCGTCTTCGGTGTCAAGATTCAACAATATTTCTCCTTCTAAAATCCCCTTTTCTAGTTCAAAGGCACCAGTCATTCCAGTTTCTTCATCGATTGTAAACAATGCTTCAATAGTTGGATGTTGAATTGTACTACTAGCTAAAAGTGTCATTATTGTGGCAACTCCCATCCCATTATCTGCACCCAAGGTTGTTCCTTTGGCTGTTACCCAATCTCCATCAATATAACTTTGAATTCCCTGAGTTAAAAAATCAAATTCTGTATCTGCATTTTTTTGGTGAACCATATCCAAATGACTTTGGATAATTACGGTTTTTTGGTTTTCACTTCCTTTAGATGCAGGTTTCTTTATAATAACATTTCCACATGGGTCTACATAGGTAGGTAAGCCGAGATTAAGACCAAAGTTTTTAATAAATTCTATGACTCTTTCCTCTTTTTTGGAAGGTCTTGGAACGGCATTTAAATCTTCAAAATTATTCCATAGTTCAACTGGTAATAAATCTCTTACTTTCATTTTAATTCTCTTTTATAAATTTTATAACCTCCATAGTCTTGTACAACTTTTAGATTTTTAGCTTTTTCTAACTGTTCAATAGCCTTATTGTTTTTAACAACAAAATATGCTGCTTTATCCAGCTCACCATTAATTAACCAACTAAGAACATAACTGTTGAATGTTGTTTTTTCTTTCCTATTTAAGTCATTTAATGAACTTTTATTAAATCTATTTCTTAAAATCTCATTTTTCTTAATGTATAGAAAATCTGTTGACTTCAAAGGCTCAAATTCCGAATAAAAGTAATGCGCATAACTCTTATAACCTACAGTTGTTAAATACTTTTTTTCTTTGGATATTTTCTTGTAAAAAGAAATTACTGAACCTTGAGTTATATTTTCTATTTTAGGAATGGTAAACTTACTTATTAAAGAAAAAAATAAGCCGATGATTAAAGAATAGGAAACTAAAGAAAGTAAAATTTTAGATTCAAATATTGTAAGCCAAATAATACTTCCTAAAATAAATGAGGAAGGAATAATCCATTCCCAACCAATCCAATTCAGTTCAATATTCAAAAGCTTTTGAACATATAAATCATTAATCGAATTAATCAAAAACTCATTTTGGTGGATTAAAACATAAAATGCAACCATTAAAATTAACCCGATTAAAATGCCGGTAAATGATAATGAGTATTTCAAAACCCAGTGAAAAGATTTGCCAATATATAGTTTGTAGATTTCAATGGAGGCTAAAAAAGATAATGGCAAGTAAGCCATAGATGAGTAATGAACTATTTTAGTACTAACTATTGTAAATAAAATTAAAATCACCCATAAAACAATCCTCATCATTCTTTCAAAAGCAATGCCTGAACCAGAATCTATAAAACTATTTCTAAAAGCAAAAAAAGAGAAAGGAATACAACCAAAAAGGACAACTAAAAAATGGTAATAAATAGGTTGTTTATGTCCTGCCACTGGATGTGAAAATAATTCTATTTGGTACTGCAAAAACTCAACTAGAAACCAAGGGCCTTTGTTTAATAACTCAAAAAAATACCATGGAGAAGAAACCAAAATCACGGTTACAAAAAAGAATAATACATGTTTAAAAGGAACTTTTATTTTGTACAATAACAAGTAAATGAAACAAGACAGAAGTACTATTAAAAGTCCTACTGGACCTTTACATAGGATGGCTAACCCAGCGAAAAAACTTGATAAAAAAATATATCTGGAATGTTTAATTTGAATGTAAGAAAAGAAAAAATAAATAGATAAGAAGATAAATAAATTAAAATATGGATCAATAATACCAGATCTGAAATATAGATTAGGCAAAAATCCAGCTATAAAAGCAATAGACCATATCCACCCAAAAGTTGTATTTTTAAATCGAGTTCCAATTTTAAATAAAATAATTGGAATTATAATTGATAATAGAGCATTAGGAAATCTTGCAGCAAAGCTAGTTATCCCAAATATTTTAAAAGAAATTGTTTGAATCCAAAAAAATAAAGGTGGTTTCTCATGAAAAGGCTCAAAATTAATCATCACTTGAGAAAAATTATTTGACAACAACATTTCTCGAGACGACTCAGCAAAATTAATTTCATCCCAATCAAATAAATTAAAATCCCCAATTGTTGAGAATATCAAAATACATGCATAACAAGAAAAGAAAAGAATTGGTTTTAGATTTATTTTTAAGAAGTTCATTCTAATCTTTAATCTTGTTTTTATTAAATAATAAAGGTTCTATATATTTAAAAGTTAATATGGGAATTAAAGATCCTATTAAAGCACCAGCTAGAACGTCGATTAAAAAGTGTTGGGATAAATAAATTCTAGAAAAACCCACAATATATGCTAGAAGAACAAGTAATAATGGAAAGTATTTTTTTTTCATGAAAATACAAATACTCATGCACAAACAAAATATTGATGCGGTATGTCCGCTTGGAAAAGAGAATTTTTCATAAAGCTCTACTCCGTCAATCATATTCCAAGAACCATCTTCAATTAGACTCTTAAAATAAAAACTAGGTCTGAACCGATTAGAGAAAACAACTCGTTTTAAAACTTGAATAAGGATGGTATTGATTATTAGAGAAATCAAAATAGATGTGCCATATTTCTTATTTGCAAATAAATAAATCAATGCAATTAAAAAAACAAATCTACCATCACCTAAAAAAGTAATGTATTTGAAAAATTGATCTAAAAAATTATTGTGGGAAGCATTGACAATTATAGAAAAATTGCTGTTTTGAAATATAGCTAAAAATAAAATCCCCAACAAGTATAAAAAATCCCATAACAGCCAATGATAACTAGTTAAATTTTTTGAAAATCTATCAATCATTTTTTACTTTAAAATTTTCCAATTTATAATTCCAATTTTAGTAAGAAAGTATTTTATGGAAGTCCATAAAACTCCAATTCCATAAACGGAACTTCTTTGAAAATTAATGGAGGATGCTTCCTTAAAATATTTAGTAGGACAGGTAATTTCTCCAATAAGATGGTTTTTAAACATAATTTGAGCTAGCATTTGATTGTCAAAAATAAAATCATCTGAATTTTCATTAAACTTAATATCTCTAAGTACTTCACTTGAGAAAGCCCTAAAACCAGAATGGTATTCTGAAAGCTTTTGATTCATTAAAATATTTTGAATTAAAGTAAGTATTCTATTTGCAAAATACTTGTAAATTGGCATGCCACCTCTTAAAGCACCTTTCCCCAATATTCTCGAACCTATTACTACTGGATATAAGTCATTTGCAATTAAGCAGCACATACTTTCAATTAATTTTGGAGTATACTGATAATCTGGGTGCAACATAACCACTATATCAGCGTTTAATTCTAAAGCCTTATTGTAACAAGTTTTTTGATTTCCTCCGTAGCCTTTGTTGTACTCATGTCTTATCACATGATTAATTCCTAATTTTTTTGCTAATTCATAAGTATCGTCTGAACCATGATCGTCAACTAAAATAACTTCGTCAACCATAGGAAAAGGTATTTCATTGTAGGTTTTTTCAAGAGTTTTTGAGGCGTTGTATGCAGGCATAACAACAACTACTTTTTTTGACTTAATCATGTATTATAAATTCCCTCAAAATTACAATTAATAATAGGAATTGTCATGAAAATTAGATTAATTCATTATTTTGCATTTCAAGATAAAAAAAATGGATTTTAAAAATATTAAAAATATTACTGGAAGTTTCTCAAGCAAATCAGTTAAGGGAGATTTTACAGGTGGATTAACTGCCGCCATCATCGCATTACCAATGGGATTAGCATTTGGATTGCAAAGTGGCTTAGGGCCTCAAGCAGGACTCTATACTGCCATTATTTTAGCTCTTTTAGCATCTATTGTTGCGGGTACTAAAACCTTAATTAGTGACCCTACAGGTCCTATGACAATTGTTGCTGCTACTATTATTGCAGAAGCTGGATTTAATGGCGTTGGTAAAATACCTGTGGTTATTATTTTATCATTTGCCCTAGGTGGAATTTTTCAAATAATGTTTGGTCTTATTAAAGTCGCTCAATATGTAAAATATATTTCTTACCCCGTTCTCTCAGGTTTTATGGGAGGAATTGGAGTAATTATAATCCTTACTCAGTGGCACACCTTCCTAGGTGGAGAAAGACCAGGAGGAATTATTGATATTATTTTGGATTTACATACTCCAATAATTGAATACCACTGGAGTTCAATTATTCTTGGTTCTCTTACTTTAGTTTTTATTTATTTCATTCCTAAAATATCAAAAAAAATTCCTGCAGGATTACTTTCTTTGATTATAGGAACTCTTATTTCATTCACCTTTAAAAAAGAATGGGGTTGGCATTGGGATTATTCTACTATTGGAGAAATTCCAAGTGACCTTCCTCAAATTGTTCTTCCTTTTAGTGAATTTTTAAATATTTCATTTTCTGAATTTAGTATTGCAGTTGTTAGTGGATTGACTTTAGCTGGATTAGGAACTATTGACACATTACTTACTTCCGTAGTTGCAGATAACTTAACCAAAACTAAACACAATGGAAATAGAGAACTTATTGGCCAAGGGATAGGTAATTTTGTTGCAGCACTATTTGGAGGGCTCCCTGGAGCTGGGTCCACCACTGGAACAGTTGCCAATATCAACTCCAATGGTAAAACAAATATGAGTGGGATTTTTAAAGCTA
>Ga0233438_10003363_pt1 | contig 14880 bp, 32 predicted proteins | sample SI_123_September_FD_182720 | JGI IMG/M metagenome (GOLD analysis project Ga0233438, IMG submission 182720) | Seawater microbial communities from Saanich Inlet, British Columbia, Canada - SI_123_September2016_10_MG | ecosystem: Environmental > Aquatic > Marine > Inlet | place: Canada: British...
CAGACACGTATTCTTGAAACCCATGATCATCGTCATATTTAAGATGTTCATAAGAGACTGACGACACGTTAAAGCCTTCGTCTTCAATCCACTTAATCACCTGCTCCAACTGCCAATCAGCAGCGGCTCGCATTTGATGCTTCTCTACTTCAAAACATTCCTCAAACATGCCATCGAGGATCCGACCGTCATAACTGAGGATTTGATCCTGATGGTCGCGAGGCAACGGAGGGGTTGAGGATACGATTTGATCACAAAGTTCATCAGTCAGTGGGTGTTGTTTAGTCATGATTTGAGTGAATTGCGTGGTTACACTATAGTGGTCAATTGGAGGTGAGTAACTTTAATTTTCTGAACTTGCGTAGTATTCGTTATCAGTTTTGACATCAGTGAAACATTCCTCTTCATCATCAAAGATGAGATACAAAGTTTCATCATTGTCATCAACATTCCACTCTGAATGAAGAGATAGTATGTTACGCCCAAGATAATATTTTTTACTCGTTTTCTTGGCCTTCTTATACTCTTTGACCATAGTCTTCATTTGACTTTCATACTGGTCAAGAATATCTTCTGCGAGATATTCCGCACGACCATGATTGTATTCAAATGTTGTACCTTCGGCTTCAAAGGTTTCTGTTTGTTTAGGATCAAATTTCATAATATATCTGTTAATTAAGCAGCAGCCTCAGTTTTGGCCTTACCAACATTAGATGGGCCAGACCAAATCATACCGTTCTCTTTCCAATATGCAATAAATGCCCTACGAAGTTCTAGAAGTTCATCATAACGGGCCTGTTGACTAGATGTAAACTTAAAGTTTTGAACTTTGTAAGTTTTCTGAAGTGATTGAAGCTCTTTAAGTACAGTAGATGAATTGTTCATGATTGTCAAGTGTGATGGTTACAGTATAGTGGTCAATTAGAGGTGAGTAACTTTATTAGAAGCAGAATTCTCTGATTTTATTAGAAATAGATGACGCAGAAACGTCATAAGCAACAACATATGCCTCCATTTCTTGTTGAATCTTGAGGTCACTCATTCCCTGTTCTTGTAATGTTGCATACAAATCTTTTAGTTGTTCTATTGTTACATTAGAACTTTTGAAGAACTCAATTAACTCATCTTCAGGAAATAATGTGGACAATATACCATCACCAAGTGAATTGGCAGCACAATCTTGAACTACATGATGTGCCTCATGCCGTAATGTATCAAAATCATTGTCAGTCCAAGGTTCTTGTTTACCATATGTTACCATGTTATCTTGACAGATAACAAGAAGACTAGAATAAGGATAGTAAACACCATCTTTATCACCAACACAGTACAATTCAGGATTGATTGCAACAGTCACACCAACATATTGTAAAGTATTGAATAGTTGCTCATGATCGTCAAATGTATTTTGGGCATGAGCACTACTGGTAGTGAGTGACACTGTAGCAAGAGCGGATACTAATGCAGAAGAAAAAAATTTGTTCATAATAATTTGGTAGAAGAGATGGCAAGAAGGAATGCTAGCATAATAACTACATCCCATGATTTGGTTCTAATAAAGAACGGGACTGAAATAGCGTCAGCAATAAACTGCATGAAGACGCCAACTGTGACATTTACATGTAGAATAACAAAATAGGCAGAGACAACAAGGAAAGACCCAACTATTCTACCTACTGTGTCAATTTTCATAGTTAATCCATCTCCTCTTGTGTAAGATTACGATAGTCTTCTACAATAGTCAATAGTCTGTCTTTGGCGGTTTCTATTGTTGCACGAGAGTAACCAGTGAAGAATGAATAACCCTTAGTAGGGTCAATCATCGCCTCTGTATACTCTTCTAGTGCCCAATCAAGACTCTCAATAACAGATATAAGTTGATTGTCAATGTTCATGGTGATTTGGTACTTAGTTTGAGTTTGAGTGACCTTAGAGACTGCTTACGCCCCTTTAGAATACCCTTACAGATACCCTTGGTCTTCTTATCTTTACCAGAGTTCTTTTTCCAATTAGGTGTGTTCATCACATGCCATTCATATACTCATGAAGTTCAGCATAATACTCTTCTTCGGTTTGGAATGTTCTTCCATGAATCACACATGGAAACGTTTTCTTTTGAAACATTGTAGACGCAACTTGTACGTCTTGTTTGTCATAACCCATTTCGAGTAGGTTTTGAATGTAAGGATTTGAATTGTATGTCATACTATAGGGGTCAATTCGAGGTGAGTAACTCTATTTCCTTCGTTTTCTTAACTTATCTATCAAATTGAGTGCTGATTGACGGTTGCGACATACTTTGACCGGTTGTCCATTGTGTATCACCATCAGTTTAGTTGTTGAATCCGCCACAGGTATTGCGACCAGTTTCTCATCAACAACGATTGGTAATGCTCCTGGTTTAGGATTAAGAATGTGGGAGTTAGTGTAGTTCATTCAATCTCTTCATATATGCTTGATGTGCCTCCTCTATTGTATCATAGGTGCCCAAATACTCCTGTTTACCATAATGTGAGATGCGTGAAGAATAACGACCACTTGGGCAAGTAGATACACCTTTCACACCTAGTTGATTTCTACTGTTTACACATGTATTATAAAGGTTGTGTGTTTGGTCTGCAACCCTCAAGTTCTCTATCTTATTGTTACCTCTATCTCTGTCAATATGGTCTATTTGTTGTTCCTGAAGTAAATTACCATAATGATACTGATACACTAATCTGTGCTTCAAATATAACTTCTTATCCACTGATATTTGATAGTAACCAGTGTGATGTTTGGCGCCTGCAATTGAACCTATAGGTTGGCGCCCTCTACATTTTTTGTAGATTAGTTCTCCATCATTGTAGGCAAACAATTCCTGTAACCTACCCTGTGAAGGGAGTTCGTAATTTCTCATGTGTCTTGGCGAGACTATTATTATTTAGATATTATACCATGTAAGTGGGACTTACGTCAAGTTATCCGCCAAGACACATCTTGACCGCCCACATATTATTTAGCGACGGGTTACGCTATCATACATATCACCCTTCTCAAATACTATATCAATTGCACGTTGTAGTGCTCTCTCGGTGGATACTCCGATATTATTGTAGACAGGTACGCAGAGCATACCGTATGTCTTCGATTTACTGCCCACACGAATTACGCGGCCCACAGTCTGTAACATCTCTATGGTGTCCATATTACGAAGGAAGATAACTCCTTCCAGTTCGCTGATAGAAATACCTTCTGAAAGTATGGACCTGTGAAGAACAACGAACTTCTTATCTACATCTTTACCCCATGCATTTAGAATGTTGAAGAACTCCTCACGCTTTACCTTCTTACCATCAACAACTGCACCAGTCTTACTGGTAATATAGAGGTAAGAATAACCACGTTCTTTGAGTTGTTCTGTAAAGTCTGTCAGAAAGATATTTTGTAACTGTCGTGTAGTTTTGACACACACTAAAATCTTCTTAATATCTAGTTCGTCAATAGATGCAAGAACATTGTTGCTCTCAAGATACGGAGTAAGTGACTTTTTATCCACTTTGTCCATTTCGATAACTTTTACCTTTGGTGGTAAAATATATCCTCCGTCAACCAGAGTTGGTGCAGATACGCGTGCAATTACTTGACCATAAGTCTCAACCTCATTCATACCATGTTTCTTACCGGTTACAGATGTTTTCCTCGTTGCGGTAAAGAAATAAGCGCGATCAGCCCTCTTACTGAAATACTCAGTGGGTCCAAAGAAGTTATTCTGACAGGAGTTATGTGCCTCGTCAAAGTAAATGGTATCTACTGCAATATCAGACTCCTGAACACGATGGAGAGAGTGATATGTAGTGAATATAATAACATGTTCACGGACTGTTTGACACATATCAACAAACAGTTTGATACGATCAGACTTGGTAGTGCTGAAGTGTTTTGTATCACCGGAATGGACATGCAAAACATTGGCATTGGTGATGTGCTCCATATACTCACTGCACAATTGATTGGCCAGGAGTAGTCTAGGAGCCACAACTACAATGGTGCGAGGAGTATTTACCTCGAACCGTTTCATTGCATCAGTGATTGCAATAAGTGTCTTGCCACCACCAGTTGGAACAATGATTTGACCAATACTATTAACATGCATTGCATCACGGGCTTCGTTTTGATGTGGGCGAAGAGTGATCATAGAATTGTGGTGTTATACTATAGGGGTCAATTGGAGGTGAGTAACTTTATCATCTTAACAATACTTTTGGAAAGTATGGAGTAAGGTCGGAATCAATTACATTATGTTTACAGTCAACAAATTTCTTTCGTGATACATTTTTGACATAGATTAACTTACAAATGTTAATCTCTTTGTAATCTTGTGGAGTTCTCTTACGAATTAGAGCAAAGGCTTCATTTTCACTACGAGTAGATACAACTACTTTAGACAATCTATCAATATCTGTCAAGAAATTGTTGATTAGATCGTAAGATTTATCCTCAATAAACTTATCATAATGATATGCAAAAATAAACTTTGATCCACTACGAACACCACCAAAGTGTTCTTTGGTAAGACTATTTCCGCCTTTGACTTTCATGTCAATAACTTTAGATAGAGTCTTATCTGGGTATTCACTCCATCTCAGAAATGCATCGGGAGTAAGAAGTGCACCAGTTTCATCAATTTTAAGTGAAGAACTCCAACAAATACCACCAGAAAGATCTTCAATACACTTGAACATGGTGTCCCGAGTGTAAATATCCAACTGAGATTGATCAAGAGACATGATCAACTTAAGTTGATTTTTAAGATGATTTTGAGCAGTAGTCATGTGGTGGTGGTGATTATATTATGGAGGTCAATTGGAGGTGAGTAACTTTATTATCGTTGACGAACCGAGTTAATTACAACTCTCTCTGCAGGATACTGTGATTCTACAATATCCCGTATCAAAGATCTGTCCGCACTATCAGTTTGTATCTCAAAGTTATGCCTACGACCATTACGATCAGTCCAGGCACCTTTTACATTAAATTGTGTCATATATGAGAGTTAATTGGAGATGCGTAATTTTATCAAATAAGTCTGATAGCCTCAGTTTCACCATCAATTTGAGGACCCGCCCATAATTCTAAGGGAAGATTGTCTAAATCACAATTTGGAAGTGAAATATTCCCAATAAAAGGAGATTTCTTAAATTCTGATTTAATATGATTATAAAAATAATTTCTTGGAGAATTATGACATTTAGTCACTATTGATACCAGTTTGTTTCTATCAAGTTTAATTTGATCCTCATGTGTCGAACTTGACCAAATAATACGTTTTTCAATGATATTTGCCTCTGCTGCATCTAAGGCACTATAAAATATCCTTCTTGCATAATCTTCAAAATTACTCTTTTCCTCAACACAAGTAGATCTAAGTTTGTATCCTTCGGCTGAAGTATTATTTTCACCAAATTCAGGATTCTCCTTCATCCATTCATGTCTTTCTTCTACTGTTGTGTTAAAAACTTTAGTAGACGTTTTACCTTTTGTGACGTTAAGTACTCTATTAATGATTTCAGTTTTTGTCCCAATGTAATTATATCTTTCATTAATATTACACCATTCAAGAATTTGGGTAGCTTTTTTAATATCTCTATCCAAATTATCTTGTAATATAACTTTATTTGTAGCATATACAAAATCATCTTTATGGGTATTGCATGTTCCATCAACGTTTGCCTTCATGCCATTGATGGTGTCTTGATTTTCTAAGGACATGTCATCAAAATCCTTGTCACCTGAGGGAACTCTAGTGTAAATTGCCGCGGGCATCCGGTGATATTGACTTTGAAGAAATGCATCAAGTGTGTGTCTACCATCCAATAATTGAAGTTTTCCATTTTTTTCAATAAAAGAAGGTGGAAAACTTCCAACAATCCATCCTCGTTTTAATGACGCAGAAAGTTGATCGCAATTTCCACTCTTTTTCTCTACTTTTCTGGGATGATTTGTAGTTTTTACAACCTGTGAACTTGATGGTACAATAAACTCGAATCTGCAAAATTTTAATCCCAAATAATTTGGGGCTCTATCATTATTGAGTTTTAAGTCTTCAATTGCTGTGTTGTGTGTGATGGGTACTTTTTTCATTTCAATTTAATAAACAATTATTGAGGCATCTAGGATGCTCAATATAAAAACATCATATCAGAAAAAAATTCACATGTCAAGTACCAAAACCATGATTGAAATTAGCATAGGCAAAAGTTGTCCTATTTACCAATTTAACTGAACCATAAGTGTCGGAGTGAAAGACATAACCTTCACCATCAGTCTCTTTTCCATTAGGAAGATATGCAGTTGGTGCATCGTTGACAATCAAACTATCCATCAAATCATACTTGATGTCAATCACTAACTGATACAGGTTTGCAAGGAAAGGACAACCTAGAATGTCAGTAAGTGATGCATCATCAACAAACTGACCAGACTTGATAAGTGCATTGATAGCCACTTTAGCCTGACTTGCTTCTTTATCGGTCAGGAACTTAACCTTGTCGGTGTTAATCTTAGGTGCATCATAACCACCAAAGATACGATCAACAGAAGGTTGTACCCACTTGATGATAACACTGTCATCAAACGATTCTTTGATTGGTTCACAGATAGGTTCGTGAAATGCAGTGGTAACATACACTTGAGTATGTGGTGCGATTACCAGTTTCTGAGTGATAGCCTCAGGGAATGCATAGGTAAGAGTATTTTGTGTCAATACATCAGTTCTACCGAAACCAAGCCAATCAGCCCAGTAGATATTATCAGTTCTTGGTAGATACTTAAGGCAATATGACAGAATCTCGAACACTTCCATTTGATGACCAAAGTGCTCAAATATATCATCAGTAGTATAACATTTACGATCTTTCTTCTTATTGAATGCGGCTTTTGTCGAGCAAAAGAACTTACCATTGAGTGGGTTTGTGCCCCAAACCAAACTCATACCGTCCATTTTCATAGAGATATGACCCACATCATAAAGTAGGTCAAATACTGATAAATCACCGGTCAGAATGCAGTCTTCTGGATGTTCGATGTGAGTGAGTGACATATTTTCTTGTGGTTACACTATAGTGGTCAATTGGGGGTGAGTAACTTTAACACGGAGGGATTTGTCCTTGTAATCTATACCTAACCCCTTCTGATGGTTAGATAAACCACCAGGGGTCGATATGTGACCAGTGACTAAACATTTCCACCGTTGAGATGTTGTAGTCTTGGCACCTCTCTTTGACCTCTCTGATTGTTGTTCAGGGGTCATTGCCCAAATACCAATATTGTTCTCAATTTGGGTCTTGACACCTTTGGCACCAGCTATTCTTGCATTGGGTGTCCTATCATACTCAGGATTGAAGATACCTAAATTGTTATCTTTCGTAGTGCGCCCACCTTTCTTACCAGCCTCAATTTGGCTCTCTTTGGTAAAGTATGGGTTTGTGCTAAGTTGTAACTCTCTCTCACTATCTGACCAAGGTATACCATACCGTGGTGCACCAGGCCCAGTTAGTGGGCAATCGAGTTGTGTATACTTTGTCAGTGTAATTACTGACGGTCCATCACAGTCAAATATGTGATTAAGACCTTCACAGTTAAAGTCCATTCTTCAATTTGCAGGGGTATTATTATTTATTATATCGTAGATTGGGTCTTATGTCAAATACACCCCTGCACATGACTGCCCAATAATTACGGAAGAATTACCCATATTTTACTACCTGTAACACCATTTGTCAATACAGTATTTCTTTCAACATACTCTTTGGCCTTTGATAATGAGATTGACTGATCATTTTTGATGTAAGTTCTAGCCTCTGTGAGTGTGTTGAACAACCGCATCATTTTTTGTGTCATTTCATCCTCTTATTGACTCTACCAAGGATCTTTTGTCTACCTTTAGCATCAGGATTGACACCTGTTTCTTTCTTATATTTGGCGGTCTCTTGATCTTTGAAGATACCTTTCAAGTATCTTTCACCTTCTCCTCTAATCTTATCTCTTTGATCTCTGGTATAACCAGAAGCTTTGGCTGGTTTGTAATCAGGAGATACAGACTTGGCTTTCTTTGTTGACAGGAGTTTGTCTGCAGCCTTTGTCGTATCTTTGGAAGATGCTTTAGTTGTCTTTACCTCACCACCACTCTTTTTGGCCTGTGCTCTTGCTTGTGCTGCAGCTCTTCTATCTGCCTTTACTTTGTCAGCATATGACTGTTTGACTTGTTTGTCATCTCTGGCCTTTTCAGGTTGTTGAGTAGTATTTGAAGTTTTATTATTACCACTTCTGTTTGGTTTCTCACCTTGTGGTTTATAATCTACTGGTGCAGTCTTACCACCACCAAGTGCCTTAACTCTTTGTTTTACACCGGGTTTTCTACGATCTGCGGCACTTCGTTTTGCACGAGGACCAGTAATTGTCAGTCCAGTACCAAGTTCTTCAGTTGCAAGAGCTCTCTTAAGTTCTTGTTTTTGGGTTTTTATGTCGTCTCTTATATCTCTAAGTTCTTGTTTTTCTGCCTCTTTTTCTGCCGCCTTTTCTGCTGCAATTTTTTCTCTTTTTTTCTCTTCCCTTTCTTTCTCTTTTCGCTCTCTTCGTTCTTTAGTTGATTCTAAGTACCTTTCTCTAGCACTCACTGTAAAGTCTCTATCTTCTGGCGAATTAAGAGTATCTGATCCACCATAATTGTAATTCAAGGTACTCCCTTTAGCCAATTCAGCCTGAGTTTTTTCAAATTCACTTTGACTTTTGTTGAGTTCTGTTGTTTTAACTTTAGCCTGTTCTAAAAAAAGTTGTAAGTTTTTCATGCCTTTACCACAGTTGCATTCTTAAACCCACCAGATTTGCCGTCTACATTGGCAATCTTTTCGTCCAATGGACCTCTAGTAGGAAAATTCTTTTTATCTGATATTTCATCAGACCATACACTATCACCAGTGTAGTATAATGTCTTTGAAGACTGAATCAAACATGGTTTAGTAAGATAGTAAGCCATTGGTGGAGGTGACAATATAATATATTTATCACCTCAATATATTATCAGGAGAAGAAGTGGTCAGGCACACTCAAATCTTCCACATATGTCTCAACATGTTCATCACCTTGAAGGTCAAGAATCTTTTCCCAATCTAGATTATGTGCATTGAAGTCATCCATGACATCAAGTTCCAAAGTAATTCTGAACTTTTGACGCTGAGGAAGATAAGTGGCAGACATGAGAACTCCTGAACTACCTATGAATCATATGTTATTTAGGGGCAGTTGTCAAGGTCTAGAGGCCACTGTTTCTTTTGGCACAAGCCCTCCTCACTGATTCACTTATCTTTCTTTTGTGTTCTTCACTAAACTTTCTACCCATATTGCCACCACCATTCCACTTACCTTTGGTCTTTTCACTTTTCTTTCTACTACTTTCTTCACTCATCTTTGTGCCAAGTTTCTTCTGTGATATCTTTTGTTTAGTTTCAGGTGTGTGTTTGCGACCCTTGAACGACACCATGGGTCTATTCTTAGCACTGTCGCTCAATTTCTTTCTAGTTTCTTCTGTTATAATTCTACGAGACACACCTTCACCACCATCAGTCAGGTTACGAAGAATACCTGTCCCAATGTCTTTACGACCCAGAACAGATATAATATAAATTTCGTGTCTATGTGCTTCTTCTTCTGTAAGATTTCTCTTCAAATATAATATCCTATTTGAGGGGGGAACATAAACATTGTGTTCTCTTTTTACGCGATTTCCTTTACCTTTGCCGATATAGTAGGGTGTGCCATCCTCACGCAGATAAGCATAGGTGTAGTATTCTTTCATAGTAGTTAGGGGTATAACTACTATATTTATATCATAAAGTGGGTCTTACGTCAAGTTTCATTACCCCTAACTACACTTGACTGCCCACACTCACATTGAGGATGTTCTCTGTTCGTTTTCTAATTACTGTCTGTGCACTATTACAATATTCATCTAATGTATCATATACTTTATCATCATAAGAATATTGTGTCATATAATCATAATATTTGAACTTTCTGAACATATTAATATCAGTCCACCTAGATGTTGTCCAAAAAACAATAGCTAATCGTTCTCCTTTGGTAACAGTATTGACACGATGACCAATTCCAGTCTCATATGTTATACCATGACCTGCTTTTGGTTTAAAAAATCGTTCTTTACCATCCAACCATAATACTAACTCACCACCATCATATTCATCAGGTTCATTAAGAAAGATTGTGGTAGAAAAATGTCCTAGATTATAATCATCAAAATGTGGTTTATAATATCCACCTGTAGGTGTTCTTGTACAATGTATAGATGAACTCTGTTTTGGTTCTGTAAACCTAGTAAATCTTTGATTGTTATCTACATGAGGCCAGAAAATATGACCAGGAAGTTCTTTTTTTGTTCCTTGATTTCTTTTCAGGTCATGTAGATTTCTATCACCAAGCCAATGTAAAGATTTTATTCCATCTTCCCATTCTTGATTTCTTATCCAATTATGAATTGTTATCAATGCGTCGGAATTAAGGAATTCATTCTCACAAAACCGACCAATAATATTAGGATCAATCTTTGATATAACCATTCTCAACCAACCATTCCCTTGTCATAGGCGTGGGAGAATAATCGGTCCACATTGTACCACGAGCACAGGATTCAAGTGCTAGTTGAGTCATACCTTCAGTTTTACCTGCCCAAGTTGCCTCTTTCTCCCATGGTTGTGCAGATACTGGATAAGTACGTTCTACCATTTCTTGCCACAACATAGGAACATCTTCCTCTGGTTTGATAATAGCAATCATGGAATTATCAATCGTTCCAGCCATACAATCCTGGGCTGCATGCCAACCTTCATGTCTCATCACAGACATAAGAGTACTAGGACGATGCATAAATGTTCGGTTCAAGAAGAAATTATTTCCTACTGTATGATATACACCACGGTGTCCAACAGGAAAATATTTTTCATCCGCAAGATATACTTGAACATCAATAAGAGTCAATGCATTCAAAATACGACTGAACTCTTCTGCAACTGGGTTCCAATCAGAGTCAGGATATTGTTGTACAAGATAATCAATACCCCAAACTGGTTCTACACCTTCAGTGCACTCTTCCAGTAACATACAACCCATTGAATCGTATGAAAATGGTTCAACTTCTGGTTGTGCAATTGCTGGTAATGTACCAAACATTATCAGACTTAATAGTAAAGCTTTAATCTTCATCGTAAATCGAATCTCTCTTTTTTATGTATTGTAACTTTTTCCAATCACGTTGATAACATAACAATAAAGTGTGGTACTTACAGTGTATATGATTACGAGTTACCGTACAATATGGTTTTGGTTTTGTACCAAGTTCAATCGTAATATATTCATCTTTACTGTCTCTATAATATACCCACCCTTCGTGAATACCTGCGGTTGTCTCCCATTTTACATAATCATTCACCTGTGGTACATAATCAGACATAATAATCACTCTTTTGTGGGGACACCGATAGAAGATAATGTTTCTTGTTGTTTAAAATATAGTTTGATATAACAACGTAACATATTTTTGATTTCTTTTATATCATCACAAGTATCAATATCTCTTGATGCCCTTTCATAGGCAAAAGACCTTGATGGAGTAGATAATGTTATTGTGTCTGGATTCATGAGAAGAATGCTGCCATGAGTGGATTGAGATTTAACTGCATAGCTGAGTATGGAGTTGTATCTAAAATATTTACTATTTTACCTGGTTTCTTATAGTTGACAGGAGCCATAAACACTCCTTTCTTTCTACAAAAGAAACCCCATACTGAACTTGGATGTTTTTCTGAACACCCAACAAAATCATAACCGATGTTTCTTATCCAGATACGTTTGACGGTCTTTGAATAATCATCGGTCCAATATTCATACCCCTGTGGAGGCTGATGTGGAAATTCCATCTTTTTCATAACTATAGAGTAGGTCAAGCATCCTTTGACGCCATTCCATCAATTCATCATAACATCCCTGATTGTATGCACAACCACGGAGACGAGTATCAGGTTTGATTACACTTTCAATCATAAGATTGAGTGCGTCTTTTTGTGAGTTAGTCATCGAAAACTTTACACATTGGAGAACCAGGATGATCATCACAGAATTTATCTAACACTTTGTCTTTGTGTCTTTCTGTAGGATCTGCAATCTTACCCTCTACTTTTGGATTCCATTCATCAGCTGAGTGGGTTTCATTCGTATGTAAGTCTACCTTATAGGCATTATACTTATCATTTGGGTCATAAAGGGGATCATTAACATCCCTTTGACGTGGTTGTGACATGATTACGTTAGGAAAGAGGTTACAACTTTAGATGGTAGTTCATCTAACAAAGAATATTTATCGGCCTTGTTGATATTCTGTCTTAATTCACTGAAATACTGAGAATTAAACTCACCATCTTCTTCAGTAATTAAGTCAAAACATTCTTCATCATTTTCTGCAATAACATTCCATACTCCACCATATTCTGATGTTGGAAACGGTACAAAATGGTCAACAACGTAAATAAATTTCATCAGTCTTGAGAATTACCTTAATAGTATAGATTAGTTACGAGAGATTGTCAAGTTGTCGTTGTAATTCATAATAGACTGAAATAAGTTTGAGATTCATGTAAGTTTCGTAGTCATTACCTTTGATTAGGTCAAGTGTAGTCTCAATTTGTTGCATTGCAAGAGTGAGTGTTTCTTTCTCATCCATCAGTGTTTTTAACCTTATCTACAAGATAGGCTGCAAACTCTTCCATCTTATCAGGATGAATAGCCTTGATGCCTACATCTTTGACAGCATTTTCAATACTTTCGATTTGTGTTTTGTTAAGTTTTTTACTGTTTGATGGTAGGCTCATGTGTTAATTCTCTGTCATATCTTTATCTAGTTGATTATACACTTTGAGTTCTGGTGTGACCACCCCTTCCCAACATTTCTTAAACTTCTCATCAAAGTTTTTAGTATAAACAGGAACAAATGCAACTAATGCGTGACTAATGTCTACAACATCTTGATGCCTACCATTATCTGATGCTTCTACCAGTTTATCTGATAGAAACTCAATAGTAGTAATGCGACTGAATGACTGTTCAAGGTCATTCATAAGTTCCCATGTCTTGTCGTAGTTACTCATTTGATTACTAGCCAGTTTTCGTCATTGATTTTGTTTATCCAGAAGTGGTACTTACCAGTAATAGATGAAAGAAACATTTGGTCTTCTGTCTCTTGTTCTACTCTACATGAATGAAGTTCATGCATCAAGTTCGAAAATCGATTTTTGCTCCGTTGGTTCTTCGGTTCTACAGTAACGAATTTAGTCTTCATAGGGTGTTTGACTGACTTTGTAAGTATAGACCATGTGGGGGGTCTGTGGGTGGTTTTGTAGACACTTGACAAACTGGTCTAGACCCCCTAGAATAGGTTTGTCCAGGTTGATAGATAAGTTATAGGTTCTTATTCATTAGAGTTCTTTTTACTCCTTCTCCTATTCTTCTTTTATGTTCTTCTGATAGTTTTTTACCTTTTTTTATTTCAGACATTCTTTTTTTAGTTTCTTCAGTATGTTTTCTTCCTTCAGATATTCTTCTTTTATGTTCTTCTGTAAGAGTTCTTCCTTTTAGACTATTAGTTCCTCTTTTACCTCGAAGTTTCATTTTATGTTCTTCTGATAGTTTTTTACCTAATAGACTATTTCTAATTTTCTCTTTAGTTTCATCAGAGTGTTTATAATCTTTCATTTTTTCTAACCAGTTCTTCACTTTTTCTTCACTTGGTTTTACTCCAAGTTTTTTCTGTCTCATTATTTCTTTAGTTTCTTCAGAGTGTGTTAGACCTAACACGCCACCCTTTTCTCCTCCTTCAGTTCTATTGTATAGAATACCTGTTCCATTATCTTTTCTACCTAGAACATGTATCATATACATTTCATGTTTTAGACTTTCTTCTTCTGTTAGATTAGTCTTCAGATACTTTCTTCTCTCCACAGGGGGTAACCCTACTGTGTGTCTTTTAGAATGTATCCTATTTTTAGTTCCTTTACCAATATAGTAGGGGGTTCCATCCTCCCTACAATACATGTAGGTGTAATAGTTATTCATAACATCTTATACTCGACAATACTATTTATAAGTGGTTGTCAAACAAAAACCCCCTAGAAGGGGGTTTTTCATCTATGTGTCGAGTATAGACATCAGTATTTATAGACCTTTTGTATATCTGTCAAGGTTCTGTTCTTCACTTAATTTTGCACACATTTCACATCTAGGTATACCTTTTAGGTGTTGTAGACAATGGTAAAGTTCGTGTAGGAGAGTTCTGGTGTATTCATTACCCTCAAGAGTTTCCTCTATTTGAATAATAAACTCATAATCACTCTCCCTCATCATCCACCCGCAGACCCCTTCATCCTTCAGAGACATATGAACCAATGTAAGGTCAATACTCCTATCAGGTAGGTATTCCATCATAAACCAATGAAACAACGGTCCTGGAGGGGCTGGAGGTTCTCTCACAGGGGATTTGACAACCTCTATTGAATGAACCATAGTATGTGTGTAACTGATAGAACTATATCATCCTCCCACAGAGAATGGTAGAACCATAGACACTTGACAAACTGGCTCATATAGGATCCCCTTATCAATTCTAGTACTTGTTTAATCTTGTAGCAGTGAGGACAATTATCTTTTGTGTAAAACTTTAAAATTCATAAATTAATCTCTGATTAAAAAATAATTTCCAATTACAAGACAATCTATATCAATACTTTCAAAAGTTTTGATAGCATCTTTTGGATTCTCTACAATTGGTTGACCATTATC
>Ga0233438_10003368_pt1 | contig 14866 bp, 15 predicted proteins | sample SI_123_September_FD_182720 | JGI IMG/M metagenome (GOLD analysis project Ga0233438, IMG submission 182720) | Seawater microbial communities from Saanich Inlet, British Columbia, Canada - SI_123_September2016_10_MG | ecosystem: Environmental > Aquatic > Marine > Inlet | place: Canada: British...
TGGTGCCAAACACGCCATTGCACGTATGGAGACAGAAATACGTGAAGGTGTGGGCAAGCAAGCATACAGAGACTACACACAGGCGCTCAACAAGTGGCTTATTCCTTACTTTGGGAGTACTGACATAGCAAAGCTGGATTTGGCTGCTGTAACGGCATTTGATGCTTGGCGTACGGCACAGAATGGCAAAGTGCCTGCACAAAGCACCATCAACAATCACAACTCAGCACTGAATAGGGTTTTAGATGAAGCAGAACTCAATGGCTGGATAGTAAAGTCACTGCGTCCAACACTGCTAAACAAAGGTGTGAAGACACAGAGCAGAGGCAGCTTTAGTGTGGAAGAATATCGCACGATTTATTCCGCACTAAGAACGTTCCACAAACAAACACCCAATGAGAAGTCAGCAGCAACACGTGAGACACTGCGCAACTATGTCTTATTCCTAGCCAACACTGGTGTCAGACACGGAACAGAGGCACTGGGGCTTAAGTGGCGCAATATCGAATGGTATGAGCGTGACGGTGAGCGTTACTTGGCTATCAATGTGGACGGTAAAACCAACAAGCGCACTGCTATTGCCAGAGACCGTGTTGTAGACTTCTTATGGCGGCAGGCTCAGTTAAATCCAAGAATTATGGCTGGTGATTTTGATGCGCTGATATCATCCAAACTAGATGAACCAGTATTCACCACAAGGCTCAGTGCGACGGTAACCGTACACAATCTAAATCGTGCGTTTAATGCATTGCTGGATGAATTAGACTTAAAGACAGGTGCGGATAGCAGGACACGCACGCTTTACAGTTGGCGTCATTTCTACGCCACGCAGGACTTGGAGCGTGGAATAACGACACACGCATTAAGCAGACAGTTGGGTAACAGCACTGAGATGATAGACAGGCATTACAGTAAGTACAGTCCGTTGCTGAATGCTGAGGTACACAGTGGACGGAAGAAGAAACACTGATCGGACGCCGGTTGTTCAAAACTGCACGGTTTTATGCTGTGTATGGTTTTGGGGGCTTTAGTGTTGGGATGTCACATTGTTGGGGGGAATTTTGTTGGGAGACTACACTTCTACTCACGAGACAATTTCAAACTGAACCGTGCCGCTGCTCTTACTGAGTGGCGCCAATTATTGAGCGCATAGGTTCAGGCTGCACCAGCAATCTGATGCGAGTTCTCATTCGTCTGACAGCACCTGAAATAGAGATGTCTGGGTGCTCAGCCACTAACTGCCTTACTGGCAGCGGCATATCCCAAATAAGCATCAGTTATAAATCAGTTCTTTTGGCCCGGCGCTTGTAATGCCGCACGTGAGTACTGACCAAATTGCTGACCAAATCTATCCCATATACCTTCGTTCGTGGCGGCTATTTCTACTTCTCCCGCCGTGTCCCAGCTGATTTACGTCAGCATTATTCTTATCATCGTGTTGTCCAAGGGCTGCATACAACGTCCCCTCAGAAAGCTAAGGTGCAAGCCAGTATTACGGCTGCCAAGCTAGAGGCGTACTGGGTGAAGAGGTCACTGAGATGGTGCTAGCCGAGACAGTTCCTGAATACTCTCTCAGTGAGGATGCCCTGAATGAGCTCGGCAAAGACCTGCACAAACAAAAGAAGCCAACAGAAGTGGTCCAGCAAGTCTATACCGGCAAGCTGAAGCCTGACGTCCTAACCCTCGCCATGACCTTAGACCAGTATGAGGCCTACAAGTCAGACACCCCTAAGGCTGCCAGGTCGATCTGCAGAAAAGCCAAAAGAATTTGGGAAAGCTGGAGCTGCTTGGGGTGCCGATGGGTGGTTGGTCCAAGTTGATTATGAGGAAATGAATGCTCCCATAAAGACCAAAAATCACATGAATATTCTAGCGCCTCTTCTTCCAGAACGGTACCCACCGATCCGCGCTGATGGCGGGGGCAATCAAGTTTGTATGGCCGAGATACCAAAGCCGATTGCAATTCATAATTAAGTGAAATAGCTTAAAATGTATTCTATTACTAATAAAAGTGTGCACACTCAATTACATGAAGAATCATAACAAAACTACTATAATCATATATATGACTTTGGTTTTGGTAACCTCTTTACCGACTGGCGCATTTAGTAATGAGATAAATTTTTATCGTCTTTTTTTTCAGACACAACCGCCCAACCAAATCAATAATTATTCGTTAGTTGCACACTATTTTTCCGATGATCGTTCCTTTTTCATTGCTCGGAATAAACAAAATGACGCCTTACAAATACTTGAAATGAACAAACCCACAAACTTTGAGTCCTTAATGCTGGTTGCAAATAAATTTGATGGGGAAAAATTATTTTTGCATGACAGTAACAATAAAAAATATTTTGTTTCATTCGAAGATGTCAGATCTAGCACGATATCTATCCCGCCCAGTAGCCAGTCTAACAACAATGAAAGTTGGAGCGGTAAAGATTTCACAAAAGATGTTGCGCCTTTGTCAAAGCTTCAATCTATCGCGAATATGGTTGGCGTTCCAAAGTTTATTACGTCTAAATTTAATGAACTGCCAAAACCAGGTCGTACATTTGGAGGGAGGCCAGGATGGTTGATAGACGAAACAGTACCAAAATTATTTCTGCTCTCATCACCTTTCAAAACTGGTGATTTGATCGTAACTATTGATGGGGTTAACACTCACCGCTTGCAAGAGCTTCAAAAACACTTGGAAGAAAAAGCCAGCTCAGAATATTTTGATGTAGAAATTCAACGGAACGGAAAAATGATGATGCTGAGGATACGCCTATGAAAAAACTGTTTTTCAGTTCTATGTGGTTAGTCCTTTGCTATTCGCCCCTCGCATCTGACACAATAAGACTTGTAGACGCTCCCATCGGTGCTGTCAGTTCGTATTTTTCGCAATTAACTGGAAATACCTATATTTTAGATTTTGAAGCGACTGAAAAAGTTTCGCTGCAAAAAGAATTATCAGGCAAAGAAAATATCCATTCTTTATTTGTGGAAATAATAAAAGGTCTGGGAGGCGAAGTAACTCAAATTTCCCGGGAAACTTTTAAGGTCATCAAAAACAAAATAACGCCTGATATAGTCGAAGAGACTGTTATAACCGAGATCGAAGTGGTATTACAGCGGCTATATTTAGAGGGCAAGATATCAAAAAACGGAGTCCAAGAACTAATAAATAAGACTCCAACTCTGTCTAGTTTAAACATAATAAATGACAATTCAGAAGCTGACGCAATACTAATTTCAGGTCAAAATGAGATAATAATTAAATTAAGAAAAATGCTTTCTAATCTTGATACGCCTCAGGTATCAGAAATGCCAACATCACCCAACCCAAAAACGATAAAAGATGTAGCTAACCTGAAAGAACTACCCGAGGAAAAACTTTCGATACTTAAAGTAATCGACTTAAATTTTGCTGACGCTGAAGAATTGGTCCAGACTTTGACACCCCTACTAGCTTCTGAATTAAATTCTAGCCGTATCGACGTCTCGGCCCACCAAAGTGCCAATCAAGTAATTTTATCTGGTCCGCTGGGCCTACTATCACAGGCCGAAGCAATAATTGCTGAAATGGATCGAATGCCAAGGCAAGTGTATGTTGACGCAATAATTGCTGAAATTTCAGACGACTCAATGCAGAAATTAGGTTTGCAGTTTTCAATCAATGCTGGGTCCGTTTCATCAAGCGTAGTTTCTGGACAGACTGGAAATAACATCGGCGCTTTAGCCGGAGACGCTTTTTTAACTGGTGCAGTTGGTGGCATGGTTTCAATTGGAGCAGGTGCAAAAAAAATTCCAGATATTGGTATTATGATTGATGCTCTTCAAGGCGATACCGACAATCGAATACTCGCAACACCAAGCCTTATGACGACAGAAAATAAGGAAAGTACTATATTAATCGGCCAAAATGTTCCTTTCATAACTGGGCAATTTACAAACCAACAGGGTAACGGATCTGCTCCATTTCAAACAATTAAACGAGAAGATCTTGGAACTATACTCAAACTAAAGCCTAAAATTGGCAAAAATGGCGATATTGTTATGGAAATATGGCAGGAAATTTCGCGCATTGATCAGTCAGCTGCAGTGCTTAGTGATGTCGTGACGGTCAAGAGACAAATTTCAACAGTAGTAAGTGCCAAAGAAGGAGAAACTGTGGCAATAGGAGGGCTGCGAGTAGAACAGGAAGAAATCGGTGTTTCAAAAGTGCCTGTTCTTGGAGACTTGCCGGTACTAGGCATGCTTTTTAGACAAGAAACTTCCAAATCAGTAAGCAGGAATCTTGCAATATTCCTTAGACCGACTCTTGTATCGACTGAAGTTCAGCGGGCCCAAATTATTGAAACGTGGCAAACAGAATTAGGAAGCAAGCTTTTCAACTACGAAAACGAAAAAAAAATCTTGTCTAATACTCCAACACCAGTTGGGGAACGGTTACCTATAAAATCTTTGAGGCCCAAAATGCGGCCGGTTGATCGAAACTAAATGGCATTAGATAGCAAAAAATTAGAAAAGTTTGGGATCGTTATAGACGATTCTCATGAACCGTCGGTAGCATATATTTCACACGACTTAACTCAGTGCACTTTACACGACATCAGACTTGCCTACAAAGGCCAGATAAAATTTGAGAAGGTAACAAGTAATTTTACATCAAATAAAAATACTTCAGAGCAAAATAATTTGGATATATTCACGGAAGTAGATCAGTACATTTCAGAAACTGAGTTCATAAGGTCAGCTGAAATTGCGCTTTCGGCAAACGATGAAAATGACGCACCCATTGTAAAACTTTTTAACACTCTTTTATCTGCAGCCATATCAAAAAGTGCATCTGACCTACATATTGATCCAGTGGATGATCGATTACTTATTAGGATGCGCATTGATGGCGTAATGACTAAATTTACAGATCTAGATCAACGCGTTGCTCAAATGATCATCGCCCGCATAAAGTTAGTTTCTAATTTAGATATTACCGAAAAACGCCTTCCACAGGATGGCCGTCTTAACGTTCGCTTTAAGGGTAATTCGATCGATATTAGAGTAGCAACTCTACCTACGAAAAGCGGTGAGCGTGTCGTTTTAAGGTTCTTCTCAAATCAACTCACCCATGCTGAGGTGCATGACACGTCATTGCACAAAACCCACATAAATTCTTTGTTATCTGCGATCGCAAACCAATCTGGTTTGATTCTAGTTTGCGGACCGACAGGGTCAGGGAAAACGACAACTATATATTCTCTGTTAAATACTTTGGTAGGTCGTGGGTTAAACATTATGACAGTCGAAGATCCCGTTGAAGTACAGATACCTCATATAATTCAAACTCAAGTTAATGAAAGTGTTGGATTTAATTTCGCAAAGGGTTTGCGATCGCTACTCCGAAACGATCCAGATGTGATATTAATAGGAGAAATTAGAGATGTTGATACAGCCGAAATTGCTGTAAGGGCTGCAATGACCGGCCACCTTGTAATCTCGACAGTTCATGCCAACACTCCAGTAAGCGCTCTCAAAAGATTATCAAACCTTAATGTTGACTTATCACTTTTAGCTGATTGCTTGCTGGGTGTGTATTCTCAGCGACTTGTTCGACTTTACTGCAAGGACTGCCAAAAATACTCGGTGCAATCAACTTCACATCAAAGCGTTTTGCCCGCTTTTTTTAAAGGATGCACAAGTTGTAATAATACTGGGTTTAAAGGACGTGTGCCAGTAATGTCCCACATGGAAATGAATTCTGAGAATGCTCGCCTTTTAGAAGAGGATATATCAAAATTAGTTATTGAAGACACCCTAGAGAGTGAAGCTCTCCGCCTGTATCGTGATGGTTTAACTTCGCTTTTTGAAATAAATAGACTAAAGCAACATTTTTAAAAATGAAATATTATTACAAAGCCCATACGCCCGAAGGCTCTAAGTCTGGAGTTTTAGAAGCGGCCTCAAAAAGAAACGCAGTGAATTATTTAATCTCAGATGGTTACAATGTAATAAAAATCCAAAAGTCAAAGAAGTTTAATCAAAAAAGTTTTTGGAATTTTATTGAAACTTTAAGTGTTCTTTTAAACCAGAAGGTGATGCTCGCAGAAGCTCTACATCTTTTAGGATCTTCAAAAATAGATACGATCAGTAGCATATCACATTTTCTTAATGACGAGCTTTCAGAAGGGAATGATTTTTTTATATCTGTGGAAAATCTTTTTTCAGACGTAGAGCCAGAGATAATTTCTTTACTTCGGGTGGGTTACGAAAATGGAGATCTTGTAAAATCACTTGAACTTGTGCTTCAAGCCAAAGCTGAAAAAACCGCATTTATAGCGGAAGTGCAAAAGGCTATCACGTACCCCGCATTTGTACTTGTCGCTTCTCTTGTTGTTTTAGTTATAATTTTCGACAACGTGCTTCCAGAATATAAATTACTATTAAATTCAAACACACAAAATTCGTTGACGAACTTTATCATGTCCTTCGCTGGTAAGGGATATCAAACTTTAATCTATGGATTTTGGTCCACATTAAGCATTTTATTTCTTTATGCGTTAGTTAGTAGAAATTTCAAAATTCGATTATTAATCGAAAAAGGTCTGGAATACGTCCCTTTAATCAATGTTCTTTTGCGTTTAAAAACGAAGCTAGCATTTTTACAAAACATATCATTGGCGCTAACCTTGAAAAGCGACCTTAAAACTGCGATCCGGCTCTCGGTCAGCGCAACAACTAATAAATACCATAAAATTATACTGAAGAGGGTCGAAGAAGAAATTTTTCAAGGAACTCAATTTGGTGAGGCGCTGAAGCGAACAAAGCTGTTCAATCAAATAGAGCTACTACGAATTTCTTTGGCGGAACAATCTGGTACGTTACCTAAAGTCTTCCAAAGTTTATTAGATATGAACCGACAAAACCAACGAAAAAAATTAAATATTCTTGTTCAATTACTTGGACCATTTACTATTATATTATTGGGTTGTTTAGTGTTTTTGGTAGCATTTACAGTCGTCACACCTATGATGTCCATGCAGCAGACTGTAGGATAAAACATGAAGAATTACGCAGCAGCACGTGTGACTGGCTTTACCTTAATTGAAATATTGGTCGCTTTAACAATCATTGGAGTACTTTTAACTTTCGTTGCGCCACTAGTATTAAATCGTCCAGATCAGGCGCGAAACTTGAAAGTAACAAATGATTTTGCTGCAATAGAAACTGCAATGATTTTATACAGGTTAGATAACGGACGATTTCCTACCAGTGATGAGGGTTTGAAAATACTGGTTAACAAAGAAAATGCCTCCGAGGGCTATCTAGCAAGCGTGCCCATGGATCCATGGGGAAATAATTACAAGTTACATTTTGACCTAAATGGATCCGTGCAAATTAGGTCAGCTGGACCAGATGGTGTTTTTGACGAGACAGGTAATTCAGATGATAAGATTAGTAAAAAAATTCAATGAACACAAAAGAATTACCGCATTCAGTCTGATTGAAATTTTGACAGTCTTAGCAATCGTAGCAATTATCTTAACAGTTCCAAATTGGGCTGTCTTTGAAAATCGGTTGCTTAAAACAGCTGAAGACAGATTAGCTTTGACACAAACTAAAATCGATATGGCTTTATTGCGTCAAGCACGGTCGAGTTCCGAACAAATAATTGAAGTTAGTCTGAAACCATTATGCAATAGTGAGGAAATTTCGATTTATTTAGGTGGATGGACAGAGCCCAAAAAATTGATCTGCAAAAATAAAGACGTCGAAATTGATGCTTTAGGTTTATTAAGTTTTAAAGACCCATCATGAAAAGCAATGGCTTCATTCTTGTCGAGCTGCTAGTCGCCTTAACGATCTGTGCTATAACGATGGGATTGTTTGTACACTCATCCAAAAACAGAGCACAAATGTTAATACTTCTCGAAGAAAACTATTCGTCAGAACGGCTCAAGAATGATTTTTTAATTTTAGCAAAAATAAAAAAAATTGATGAGATAAACCCAAAGCATTACTTGCCTCTGGAAATTGAGGTGACACGCAATGAAGTAGAAATAAAATCCAAAAGATTAAAAAATATAGTCCTTCAAAATGACTAGACGAAACCATATCACCGCTTTCACTCTATTAGAACTTCTAATTGCCCTGACGCTTTCAGGACTTTTAATAGTTATGATTAATCAGCAAATTCAAAACTCTTTTTTCGTGGATTCAAGATACAAAAATCAGCTCGAATATAGGTTGAAAATTGAAACTATTTTTGACTTTCTGTCAGCCGACATTTCCCAATCCTCTTATTTCCCAGATGGCAAGAAATCGGTCAAGACGATCCAAGGTGTTGAAAATATAAAAATAATAATTAAACGCTTTGGTTTGTCCCCAATTAACAAAGAAATTTCTGGAATGACGGTTATCTGGACACTAGGGTCTGATGGGATCTCGAGAACAATTCGCTCGGATAGTATGTCCCAAACCAGATATTTTTCAACTAAAAAAGTATCTAGCGGGTATAAAAACATAGATGGCTCAACTCTGAGAGTAATTATCGAGAATGATGATTTCAGCAAATCAAAACTATTTTTGCTATGAATAGAACCTCGCGCCAAAAAGCATTTTTATTACCACTCGCACTCCTTAGTTTGATGCTCACATCAATCATAGCCATAAACGGCTATGTCTTCATTCAAAACCATATAAGGTCTCAATCTGAAGTTGAAACCATAGCTAAATTTATGAAACAGAAAATTACATTTGAAAACGCCGCAATTTTTGGCCTTCCTATCAATAGTGAAATAGTTTCCTCCGAGATTCAAAACCTGTCTGGGATGTATAATCTTGCGTTATTATCGCATGTCGATGTGGAGGGCCGTGCAAGCTTGATAGATGAGCATCTTATAATTTTAAATCACTTGCTTTTAAATTGCGCTAGAGTTGAAAGGCCTGATGTTTTGGCTGATGCAATTGCCAATTACGTTGTCCGCAACAGCCCGTTACAACTAGGCTTTGGAATTTTAGATCTAGTAAATGAACTAGATATTCCATTGGATATCGGGGTTAAAATGTTACCCTGCCTACGTATAGCTCCCAGATCGTATAAAGTTAATTTAAGCCTCACTAGCGCAACGACCCTGAGTAGTTATTTTGACCTGAACACCTCAGCCTCGTTAAAACTGCGTAACCTACTTAAGACTAATTCAATTCCAAACCATAGTGCGCTTGATTCCTATCTTTCAAGTTCACATAAAGACCGTAACTTTTCCACTCTGTTAATGGACACTAAAATCACTAACGAAGTAGATCATAAGGCAATGTTACTATCTGAAAAAGGGGAAACTTTTGCATATATTGATATTATTAAAGAGGATCCAAGCAATTGGCGCATCAATCGTAGTTTTTTCCTGTGGACACCGATAGAATAGAAAGATGAAAAAGCTTTTCCGACTAGTGTCCCCAAAAATCTTAGAAGTATATAACGTTCAGCGAAGTGGAAAACTTAGTCTTCTAAACGTTCAGGAGCCAACGCCAAAAAATTCATCAAAAATTAGGCACCTCTTAATATCATCTGGCTATTCAAATTGGGATACTACCCAGATTGAAAATGTCGCATACAAACCAAAGCACGACAGTAATATTTTTGGGTCCAAATCACTCCTCAACAGCAATGATGTAGTTCTTACGGAACCATTTTATAACTTGAATACTCAATATTGGGCCCAGGCGTGGACATCTAAGGATCGCTTAAATTCAGTATGGAAGTTAACATCGAAAAAGACTGTTGTATTTCCCGAAGCGTTAAACGTTTCCGCTAGTGATGATAATAAATGCTGGCAATCCGGTCCTTTGAAACTAAAATACTCCAAGGAGACTGGCTTCTCAAGCATATTGCCAGAAACAATTGGTGACCAAGAAGTATCAGATACATTGGAGGGATTTTTCTTCTCACCAAACGTCAAATTTGGGCAAAGTAGGTCAAAAAATTCGTTGAGTGTTGCATTAAGCATAATAACCTTTTTAGCTTGTGCGACTTTTGCATGGAACTACTCAATGCAGGAAACTGTAAATGCAAGACGCAAGCCACCGATAATTTATGAAAACCAGTTGAGAACCATCTCAGTATTCGGCGATTATCAAAACCACATTTCTGATGGAAGTTTATCATCTGTAGAATTTGATCAGCGAAAGGGTTCGGTAACTTTAATTTTTGTCAGCGAGGCTGATGCGAAAAGTTTTCAAAATAAAATTATGATGATTCAAAAGCAGAAAGACGCCCCTAAACTAAAAATTAATAAAAACGCGGTCATTTTAACCGTTGAGGTCCAGAAATGATAAAATTTTTAACAATTACCTTACTGTTTCTCTCTTTAGGATTGTTGGGCGCTGGTTTTTACTTAAAAAAATCATCTAGGGAAATTATTGAGGCAGATTTACAATTTTTTTTATTGGATGAAATTCGTCAAATACAATTAAAGGAATGGGAAAAATATTTAAATGAGGAGGTTTCTATCGATTACAAATCAGAAAAACTTTTAGAAATCCAAGCAATAGGCGTATCCTACGACCGCGTGTCAGGCCTATTGAATAATTTTCAACTTATTAAATACGCCAAGCTACACAGGCTCAAATTACAGGGCGATCAGGATCATAGCTCTTTTAGCATATCTGCTGTTCTTTCCTTGCCTTAGTATTTCAGGTTAAGTTAATGGAAAAACTTTCAGATATTGAGAAAAAAATACGTGCCTACATTTTTTTAGCTGGTCCATTTTTTGTATTTTGTTACGCCCTACTGCCTATAAACTCTTTGCTATCTTATTCGACCATTTTTGTAGGTCTATGCTGGATCTACCTCTCCATTGAAGATAGCTTATACCGGTCGGTCCCTGTCTGGAGCCTGATCGGATCTTGCGCTTTGACCTGCACACTAGCTGTATGCTTCCAGCGACCATTAGAAGAATATGTTTGGATAGGCCTTATTTTAGGTATTATTCTCACAATTGTTTTAATTTTACAATTTCTCAAAAAATACAGATCGATGGGATCTGCTGATTTTTTTGCAATTTTTAGTCTGGGAATGACTCTCACACCGAGCTCATTGGGTCCGTGGCTAATGATTTCGTGCTTAATACCCCTAATTGGCCTAATTGGACGCTCTCAGATATGGTCATCCAAACTTCCATTTATTCCTTATTTAACAGCAGGATGGCTAATAATATCCGCTTTCAATGTTTCTCAGTAGTTGGGATACAAATGGCTGGTATAGTGGAAGATAAGCTATTTGGAGCGATCCAGTGGTGGCTTCCGCCTTCCACATAATCGCGCTATCGATTTTAGGATTTATTTGACAGCCAAAAATTTTAACATTTAGACTGTCTTTAATTTCAAAAAGATATGACAATCCTATTAACTGGCACTGTCTAGTTACGAAATCTCGGATTCCAGTTTTCAAGCTCACATTCAAATCTTGTTCCATGATATCCGAAACGTCAGTCTGCCTCGCAATTAAGGCATACGACATTTGTTTCGCATCCTTGCCGGAGAAAGAATTTATCAATGGCGATTGAAAAGACCTACAAGTCCAGTTTTTATTTTTTAAATCATATTTATAATTGGATTTTATACCTTTTAGAATGAATAGCCCTTCAGAACTAACCTCAATTGCACTTGGTGTAAAAGATATATCGGGCTTACAGGATTTTGCTTCAGAGGATTTAATCACATCAGTTTGCTGAGAACACGAGGCGACTATGAGCACTAAAAAAAACAATACTAGCCGTCTACAAAGCATTCATATTCCCCTAATTAAACTCGGTTTAGGTCCGACTGACGCCGATAAAATCTCCATCTTAATGGTAAAGATCAAAGCATAGAGGACCATTGTGTATATCTTACTTATGTTGCCCTTGTTTAAAACAAAAGAGTGGCCTAACGAAATTAGGCCACTCTTTTTTGTGTATTGATGCAGAACTAAACCTATTGGCAGGCGCTCGCATCACCCATAGTAACAGTGCATTTTAATGCAGATATTGCCGGCTTCGAAGCCCAATTTCGGGTAGGCAGAGGATAATCTGCTAGCGCTGGTAGGTCTGACAATTCCCAGCCAAATTCAGCTCTCGTCGAAAAAGAAATTCCGTTACAGTCACTTGCATTATCTGCAGGCAGAAATGCGTTGCCGATACCTAAGGGTTTTAAAACATACTCTGTATTGTCATTAGCAGTCACAACCGTCCCAGGTTCTGGATTTACCATCCTGATCCAAAAAGTATTTTTATCCGTGGAAGCGGCACGGCCGTTAGTGTTTGGAAGTCCAGACAGCCAGTTTCCATCAAATTTCAGTTTGAAGGTCTTTGTGCCAAACGATGTCGGAGATATTACACACTTAGGCGTACCCGAATCTAACGGACAAAGATGTGGAACCGGATTATTTGATGTCTCTGCAAAAAATGTGAGGGTTTTACCGTCATTCATATCTTTTGATGCTGCGTGCACATACGTTAAAGATAACGGTGGGTCCATCGCATAGATCACATCGCTGGCGTCTGTCGCTATAATTGAGTTATCCCAATTAAATGCTCCGAAGCTCCATCTGTATATTTTGTCACCAACTGCGGCTTTAAGTTCGATCGACTTATACGGCCATGGATTTATATCTCCATCACTATCCGCAAGCGTCGCAGACGAGTTATCTGCAAAGCTTTTGAAAGTTTTCTCTTTTTCATTGCCACTAAAATTAAACATTACAGCTTTGTCGTCTGTTGCGTTTGCAACTGGGCCATTACCAGAGGGATCAGTATATAAGGTCCTTGGGAGGTAACCAGTTGGTGGGTTTAACCCAGTGAAAAAATAAGTGTCATCCTTACTGTCTGACTTGTTGGTGTAACCCCATGGATCAGAGTCGCTACGCCATGCTGCAGCATCTACAGGCAAATTGGAACCGGCAGAATTATCATACCTGGCCACCAATGCAGTATAGCTGGCGGTCAAGAGCGTAGAGCTTGCGGATACGTCTGTGTCGCTGTAGAACTTGATGCTTGAACCACCATCCCAAAAGACGTCTGTCCGCTTCTCGTCAGACCATAAATGGTAACCTAACCATGGATTGGAACTCAAGTCTGAGGTTGTTATAACGTCGTCGCCTGTAAGCCCATTATATGGGTCAGTAACTTGCGTTCCATCCGACTTATAGAACTTACCCTCAAAATTATCGCCGTTTTTCGTTATCCGATACTCAACGCGCCCTTCATTTTCAGTGTGCTTTTTGAAGGTAGTCGTGTCTGTAGCAGACAAAGCTTCAGTTACCAAAGTGCGCTCTTCCAATTTACCTGGGGCCCAAGACAGAGTGAAAGTTGCACCATCAGATTGTCTCGTCACTGTCTTGGTAGGACTGGAAGGTGAGAAAGCAGTGGCCGGGTTGTCAAAATGTACATCTGTAGTTCCTAGATACCCTCTGTAAGTTGACTCACCTTCCGTGTAGTCAAACCCAAAACCTCCAGTCAACGACAATTTTTCACCAGTACTTTTTTTGTAAACTCCATAGTCATGGCCTGTCTGCCAAGTAGAGTTACGCTTCATGCATGATCCCGTGAAACTGTTTCCACCATCATCCGATACGGCGCGGAAAACATGGGTCGCATTAGTTTTTGCGGCCACTAACCTGTCTTTGCTTCCCCCAGGCCAAGTGTCTGCCGTTCTGCCTAATATTTTCGCAGAATTTAAGGTAGCGTCTGAGTAAAGGATTTTTGCCGTTTGGTAGCCATAGTCATTATTCGCATATGCCCATTTGTCGTATGTTTTAAGCGTGACACTACCACCACCAGAATCTGAGATATCCACATAGCCCTTCATGGGCGATGTGCCGTTCACACCACTTGTAAACTCTGTGAGGCCTGCGGGCATTTCTGGCATTTGATTCAAATAAAACGATAGCCCCCATTCGCCGTATGGGGGAAGGTCAGTTGGTGACTTCTTCATCGTGATACCGCCAACAAACTTATTGCCTGTTTGCGAGTTGAACCAAAATTGTCCTTCTTGATTGGCCGTTGCAGATGCTCGCGAATTTATCAAAGTTGATGAACTAAGGGTTGTTCTGTTACTTACTCCGGACTCGTTTACCACTTCGTCCTGCAGGCCACACTGCACTTCACTTATAAGAGCTTCGTAAGTAGCATTAGGGAGCGCGTCCGGCCGCGCATTTTTCAGAATACAGGCAAACGAGTTCGCCATTGAAACATAGTCGTTAATACTATCTTCGGACCACTTTTCTACTGCAGCGTTGCTGTAGTCTGTTCCCACGTCATCAAAGTCAGCAAGGGAGGGAGCGACTGAGAGCACCAGAAGACTGGTAGAATATTTTAATATTTTTAACATAGTGTAATACCTTTTTGACCTATTGTGCAGGAACGGCAGCTACGCCACCCGGTGCCGCAATACCAACTGCCGCTGGGGAGACCACTGTATCTTCGCCTCCACAAGCGCTCAAAATCCCCAGTAAAAGAAATGGGACCAAATATTCTACCCGTGACTTTTTCATTTTGTCTCTCCATGATTCACACATTTTTGATGTATCAGTTTCCATTGAAATATCCACCAAAAACGTTGAAGCGGTTTTACGCTTTCCATAGTTTTGCTAACATTTCATGAAAATAGATGCTTCGTGATCAATTTTTTTGCAAAGCAGTCCTTCACCCGGTACTGTCAGATTAAACTCGGTTGAAGCGAGCAGGGTGTATTTGTAGAAACCACAAATGACAAAACACTCCCCATTCAGGTACTTTAAAACGAGCCCTGAGATCATCCGTCTGACTGTGATGTTGTACGTCCGGTTTCCGCTCTCACTCCGTAATGTGGAAGATCTTCTGCACGAACGAGGCATTGAGATCAGCCA
>Ga0233438_10003370_pt1 | contig 14860 bp, 17 predicted proteins | sample SI_123_September_FD_182720 | JGI IMG/M metagenome (GOLD analysis project Ga0233438, IMG submission 182720) | Seawater microbial communities from Saanich Inlet, British Columbia, Canada - SI_123_September2016_10_MG | ecosystem: Environmental > Aquatic > Marine > Inlet | place: Canada: British...
TGCAAGTTGTTTACAGCTCAGGTTGGGAACCTATGTTGGCAACTACGGCTTCGAGCGTGTCGATTACATACTGACGGTGCGTAAGGTTTATTATGTAAAATATTAGGCTCAGGCCACCCGGCAGGCGGCGAGTGCAGGCTCATCAGGGTGCAGGCCAAGGCCGGGGGTGTCGGGCACGTGTAGGTGCCCGTCTTTGAGTGTCAGCCCGCCGGGCATCAGAAGGCGCATGATGCGGGCTTGCGCGCGGTGCAGCTCGACTGCGCCTGTCTCAAACCCGCCGCAGACCCAGTGTACATTTATCATGTCCCAGCCGCCCGCAGGTGCGATGCGCGCGCCGGCCTGCGCGGCAGTTTGCGCCACATTGATCGCGGCCTGAAACCCGCCCGCAAAGACCGCATTGGGCTGGATCACCTCAACGCCCGCTTGCGAGAGCGCGGCAAAACGCTCTGCGCTCTGCTCCATTTGGCCGGCGCCCAGCGGCACGCGCGTGCGCGCTAAATCTGCCAGCCCGCTAGAATCGTTCCCGATTATGGGCTCCTCAAGCCATGTGAGGTCCAGATCCCGGACCTTTTGAGCCAGGTCTGTCGCGGTGGGCGTGTCCATTCGACAATTGGCGTCCGCGATTAACTGAGCGGCGGAGCCGATCGCGGCGCGCACCGCGCTCAATCGCGCCACATCTTGGGCGACGTCAAATCCAGGCGCTGCGATCAGTACCTTGACCCCATCCGCCCCGGCCTCAACTTCCCGCACGCAAGCGCGCACCAGCTCCAGGATGTCCAGCTCGGGAAAGCCGCAGGTCACATGCACCGGGGCCGCTCGGCGCTTGCCTCCGAGAAGTGCGGCAACGCTGAGGCCCGCGCGCTTGGCCTTGATGTCTGTGAGCGCGATCTCAAGCGCGCTGAGCGCCGCCACCGCGACCCCTCCCATCCCGCGGGGGTTATGCGCTTTTGCCAGAGCGGCAACAGGGTCTAAACCGGGGTTCTCCAGGGCATCTGGCAACACACGGCTCAGGAAATGCGCCACCTCATGAGCCAAAAACCGCCCCGTCACGCCCGTGCCCTCAACCCCGTCAGGGTCCCGCAGCCAAAGCCGCACAAACGTGAAGCTCTCTGCGCCGGAATAGGGCGCGGGGTCGCCCTGTTGGCCGCCAGCGCGGTGTACGGTGGCCTTGGCCTGCCAGGCGGGTTTCATCGGGCTAATCCTTGTCTTTGGGGTTCGCGAATCCCAGCAGGCGCGCGGCAATCGGTGAACACGTGAGAATAAAGAACACCCGCGTGACGTGGTGGAGCACGACAACGCCCAAATCTGCGCCCACGACGATTGCGAGGATCGCCATTTCCGCCTGACCCGCAGGCGCGAAGGCGAGGAACCCCTCGAGGGGCGGGGCGAGATCCATCAAGATGATGACCTCGGCGAAGATCGCGGCGATTGCGGCCACGATCACCACATAAACCAAGCCCGCGGAAGCATCTTTGCGCAACTCCGCGAGGGTCACGCCCACGTAGCCCGCCCCGAGCCCCATCCCGATGAAGAACTGCGCGGCGAGAATGGCTTCCGCCGGGGGGCGGTAGTGGATGATGTCACTGAGTGAGAGCGCTGCCGTGAGGATCATCGGGCCAATGATCGCCGCGCCAAAGATCCGAAGCCGCAGGGCGAGCTGCCAACCGACGATCGCGGAGATGCCCATGATGACCAATTCGTGGGGCGGAATTGTCGAGGCGGGGTCGCCTATGGGGTTGTCGAGGTCTGCGCCAAAGCCCAACACCATGATGAGGGGTGCCACGAGCACAATGACCAAAAGCCGTGTTCCATGGATCAGCGTGAGCGTGCGCACCTTCGCGCCCGTTTCCTCGCCAAAGGCAGTCATTTCCTGCAACCCGCCGGGCATTGCGGCGAAAAAGGCGGTGGGTTTGTCGAGCCCGTAGACCCGGCGGAAGAACGGCACGCCAATCAGGCCCACAACGATCACATAGACCGGCACGAGCGCCAGAGAGATCACCATTTGCGGGAGCCGCTCCACCAGTTCCGGTGTGATTGAGGCCCCGATCGCTACCCCTAGAACCGTGCGCATCAGGACGCCGATTCTGCCCGGTTTGGCCACAGGCGCGCCTGCAAGTGCGGCGATGAGGCAGGCGAACAGGGGGCCAAACAGAAACGGCAGCGGCAGGCCGATCCAGACAAAAACGGCCGTTCCGGCGGCAGCAAGGACCGTGGTCCCGACGATGCGGTTCAGCTCAGATTTCAAACCCAGCCTCCCTGAAACTTAGGTGGTCTCGCCGCCGTTCACCGCAACCATCTGGCCAGTGATGAATCGCGCATCAAGGGAGGCGAGGAAGCCGACAGCGGCGGCAATATCTGCGGAGGTGCCCATAATGCCCGCGGGGATCGAGGCGGTGCGTTTGGGGTCATCCTCTTGCAGGCTGTCTTTGCGGATTTGGCCGGGCGAGATCACGTTTGCGGTGATCCCTTTGGAGGCAAACTCGGTGGAGAGCGCCTTCGTGAGCCCCCAAACACCGTGCTTGGCGGCTGAGATCGGGGCGCCCTCATAGTAGCCCTTGATCGCCTTCATTCCGGCGAAGTTGATGATCCGGCCCCAGCCCTGATCGACCATGCCGGGCAGAAACGCGCGCGCGGCGCGAAAGGCGCCGGTGAGCGCCACGTCGAGCACGCCGTCCCAATCGGCGTCAGTCATCTCGAGGAAGGGTTTGTGGGGGCGGCTGGCGGCGTTGTTGACGAGAATATCGACGGAGCCGAAGCGCGCGAGCGCGGCCTCCGCGATGGCCGCCACATCCTCAGCGCGGCCCATATCGCCCATGGCGACAAGCGCCTCGCTGCCTGCGGCCTGCACCAAGCGGGCGGTCTCGGCACAGGCGGCGGCATCAGAGGAGCCGTTCACGACGACATTCGCGCCGCGCCCAGCCAGATGCACCGCAATGCCCCGGCCAATGTTCTTGCCGGAGCCGGAGACAAAGGCTGTCTTTCCTGTGAGCGTTTTTTCCATAGTAAGACTGCTTCCCTTTTCGGCCGGGAGTGCCGGACCGACGCCAAGTGTATGAGTCTGGTTAACGCTCAATTCGTCATCAATCAACAGAATAATGTTGACAATCGACATTTAATCATTCTGTATGCCTCAATGAAACACGATGAAATTAGACCAGAACACTTCGGCGTGAGGCGGCAACAGCCCCTCGTTCTTGAGGTACGCGACGAGCTGGAACGCATCATCTTGTGTGGTGAAGTGCCTGCGGGCGAGCGCCTCAATGAGCACAGCCTCGCGGCGCAGATGGGGGTAAGCCGTGGCCCGGTCCGGGAGGCCGCGCGGTCTTTGGAGCGGGACGGGTTGGTCACAACAATCGCCAATCAGGGCGTGTTTGTGCGCAAACTGTCGATCGAGGACGCGCTGGAACTTTATGACTTGCGGGCCGTGCTTGCCGGACACCTCTGCGGCCGGGCTGCTGAAAACGCCAGTCAGGCCACGCGGGAGGATCTCCGCGCCAGAGTGACACGCATGGCCAAGGCCATTGTCGTAGAAGACGAAGCTACATATTTTTCCGAGAATCTTGCCTTTCATGACCGCATCGCCGAAAGCGCCGAAACACGGCGCGCGGCGGCGCACTACATTGCATTGGGCAAAGAGGTTAGGCTGTTTCGCTTGCTTGTTTTGAGCGGGAACACATCGCTTGTCGCCTCAAACGCCGAGCATGACCGGATTGTCAGCGCGATTGAACGGGGTGACGTTGGGGAGGCACAGAAAGAAGGCCAAGCCCACCACATCAAAGGCAAAGAACGCCTGCTGGACACGCTGTGAGGGCAGCGATCCGCAGACCATAAAACGACCACGCCTCACTCTCCACACAAGGAGCGGTGAGTACCAAAAAAACTCATGTTCTAGGGAGGAACACTATGACAACTACAGTAAACACACTCGGAAACCGTGTGCTCGGCGCAGTTGCCGCAGCTGCGCTTGCCGCGCCTTTGGCGTTTGCAACCCCAGCGGACGCACAATCGTTTCCGTCGGCAGACGAGACGCTGGATTGGACCATTGCTTTCGGCCCCGGTGGCGGCAACGACATCATGGCGCGCAGCATCATCGAGATCCTGAACAAATATGAGCTCTATCCCGGCGAAATCTCCGCTGAAAACCGCGCAGGCGGCTCCGGCGCCGTGGGTTGGGGCTACCTCTTCGGTCAGGACGGCAACGCATACGGCGTGTCCACCACGTCTGGCAGCTTTGTGACCACGCCGATCCAAGCCGACACGCCTTGGCAGCCCGAGGACTTCACCCCCGTGGCTCTTCTGGCGACTGATGACCTTGTGCTCGTCGTGAACGGCGACTCGGAAATCGAAACGATTGAAGAGTTCATCGAGCGCGCCAAAGCGAGCCCGATCAACATCGGCGGCACCGGCTCGGTCAACGTGGACTTCATCGTGCCAACGCTCTTTGCTGAAAAGGCTGGCTTCGAGTTCGACTACGTATCGTTCAACTCCATGTCCGAGCAAACCACCGCGCTTCTGTCCAACGCACTCGACGCGATGGTCGGAAACCCCGGAGAGATCCTTGGCCTCATCGAATCCGGTGACCTGAAGCCTCTCGTCTTCTCCGGCCAAAGCACCCCCGCCGCGCTGGAAGGCGTGCCAACAATGGGTGACATCGGCTTTAATATCGGTGTGTCCATGCCCCGCGGTATGATCCTGCCCCCCAACGCCCCCGTGGAAGCACAGGAGTGGTGGATCGAAACGATGAAGAAGGTTGTCGAGACCCCTGAGTGGGGCGAATACATCGCCAGCAACACGCTGACGCCGACGGTTATCTACGGTGAAGATTTCCGTACGTTCCTCGAGAACACCAAGAACGGCTTTGAAGTTGTTCTGCGCGAAGTTGGCGCAATCGACTGATCCCAATCATTCTGACAAACGTCCGGCCATGGCGGCAACCATGACCGGACATCCTGCATATAGGGACATCTAGCATATGCGTATAGTCTTCCTCGTCGTCCTTCTAGCCGCGGCGATCTTCTACACCTATGTCGCCTTCGTGGATCTGAACTTTCTGACTCGCACGGGCCGCCCTGGCCCTGGGTTTTTTCCACGCTCGATCGGCATCGCTGGGATTACCTTCACCCTCTGGACGCTGGTCTCCGATCTGCGCAACAGCGAGCGCGAGCGGAGCGATCCTGCGCGCTGGAAAGATGTGGTGCTGCTCATGGCGCTGGCCATCAGCTACGCGGTCATGCTGCGCCTCTTCGGCGGCTTCATCGCGACCGTGCTTTTCCTTGGGATCAGCCTGATGATCCTGAACCGGGGCCAACCGGTGAAAAACGCGATGCTCACGCTGCTTATACCCGGTGGCGTCTACCTGCTGTTTGATCGCGTGTTGAACGCAAATATGCCACCGGCTCTCTTCGATCTGCCAATTTGAATTCACCACCGTGCTGCGCACCAGCACCTTGCCGGAGTAGGCTTTATGGATATTTTTGCGAATCTGATGATGGGGCTTTCCGTCGCCATCACTCCTATCAACATCCTCTATCTTCTGATCGGTGCCTTCGTGGGCATGATCGTTGGCGTGATCCCAGGTTTTGGGCCCTCTGCGGGGCTGGCGATCCTGCTGCCCGTCACCTTCGGGATGGATCCGATTGCCGCGATCATGATGCTCTCTGCCATCTACTACGGCGCGATGTATGGCGGCACGATCACCTCCATTCTGCTCAACACCCCCGGCGAAAGTGCGACGGTGGCGTCCACCTTTGATGGCTTCCCGCTGGCCAAAAAGGGTCGAGCGGGGCCCGCGCTGGTGATGCAAGCGGCCGCCTCCTTTGTGGGCGGAACAGTGGGCGTGATCCTGATCACGATCCTTGCGCCAATGTTCAGCCAGGTCTCGCGCAACTTCGGCCCGCCAGAGTACTTCCTGCTCGCCGTGATGGGCATGCTGACGCTTCTGGTGATGATCGGCGCGAACTGGCGGCTTGGGGTGATCTCTGCGCTTATCGGTTTTGCGCTCGGCACCGTGGGAGTGGACCTCGAGACCGGCCAAAGCCGCTATACGTTCGGCTCGGCGGAACTTATTGGCGGGATCTACTTCATCCCGATCGCGATCGGCCTCTTTGGCTTGGGCGAGCTGTTTTACGCCTTCTATACCGGGCTGCACAAAACCGGCACCGGCGGCATCGTACAATATGACAAAGAGGAACGCTTCTGGCCCACCGCGCATGACTGGATGTCCACGCGCTGGACCATGGTGCGCGGCTCTATCCTTGGGTTTGTCGTGGGCGTGATCCCCGGCGCCGGTGCCACGATTGCCTCGCTCATGGCCTATTCCACCGAGCGGTCCGTCTCCAAACACCCGGAGAAATTTGGCACCGGTGAGATGGCGGGCCTTGTCGCGCCAGAGACCGCCAACAACGCGGCCTCGTCGGGCGCAATGGTCCCGCTGCTGACGCTGGGCATTCCCGGCTCCGCCTCTACCGCCGTGCTGCTGTCCGCTTTCCTTTTGTGGGGCTTGCGCCCGGGGCCACTTTTCATGGAGCAAAACCCTGAGTTTGCGTGGGGCCTGATCGCCTCGATGTATCTGGGCAACATGGCGCTTTTGGCCATTTCCATCTTCGCGATCCCGCTCTTTGTGTTGATGATCAAAGTGCCCTACCGAATCCTCGGACCCAGCGTTGTGGTTGTCTGCGCACTCGGCACGTTCAGCGTGAACGCGAGCTTTGTTGAGACCTACATTATGTTTGGCGCAGGCATCGCGGGCTTCTTCATGCGGCTCTACGGGTTCTCCCCGGCGGCCCTTGTGCTGGCGCTCGTGCTCGGGCCCTTGGCGGAGGAGGCCTTGCGGCAAACGATGACCATTTCGCGCGGCTCGTTCTCAATCTTTATCGAGCGGACACCGTCGCTCTGGATCATCGGCGTGACGATCGCGCTGGTTGCGCTCTTGCCGCTGATGAACCGCTTGGGCAAAACCAGCTCGGGCGAGGCGGAAAAATCCGGGAGTTAGGCCCATGGCACGTTTGACCGAGCAGGACGCCCGCGTGCTGGTCGCGGGCGTCTTCCGCGTCGCAGGGATGCGCGCGGATATGGCGGAAGATGCCGCCGAGATGCTAGTGCTGGCAGAGATGATGGGCATTGGCACGCACGGTCTGGCGCGGGTCGCGCCCTATGTGGACCGGCTGCGCGATGGTGGGGTGAACCCTGATGCCCTGCCCGTTATCACCGCCCCCGCCCCTGCCCTGCGCCAGATTGATGGCCAAAATGGTCTGGGCGCCGCCGTCGCGCTCCGCGCCACCAACGCGGCAATAGAGGCGGCAAGCATCGCTGGCGTTGGCGCGGCCTTCTGCCGGGCGTCGTCGCACTTGGGCGCGCTGGCCCCGCAGCTTCTGCATGTGGCAGAGGCGGGCTATGCGGCGTTCTTCACAACTAACACCTCCCCGATGATCGCGCCTGCGGGCGGCGCGCGTGCGGTCATCGGCAACGCGCCCGTGGGCATTGTGGTGCCTGATGTGGGCGGCAATCACGCGCTCCTCGATATGGCGCTGTCTGTCGCGGCCCGCTCCAAGGTCCGCCGCGCTGCGGCCATCGGCGAGCCGATCCCCGACACATGGGCCACGGACGCAGACGGCCAACCCACGTCCGATGCGGCCGCCGCCATGAAGGGCATGATGCAGGCCATCGGAGGGGCGAAGGGCGCGAACCTCTCGCTCTGTCTTGACCTTTTGGCGGGGGGTCTTTCTGGCGCTGCGATGCTCTCGGAGGTGCCCAACGCCAACATCGACACACACGCTACCGCCAACGTGGGCCACCTCTTCATCGTGTTCGATGCAGCCAAGCTGATGATGCCCGAGGCCCTGAGCACGCGGCTGGACGATGCCCGCAGGTTGGTCAAAGACAGCGCCACGCCTGGAATTGCCTCCCAAGGCGCGCCCCGGCTCCCCGGAACGCGCGCGCTCGCCGCTCTCGCCCGCGCGCGCGCGGACGGGATGGAGATCACCTCGGAATTATTGGAGCGGTTGCAGCGCCTCGCAGCGGCTTAAGCTGCGGGCTCTGTCAGCTCACGCAGAGCGCTCAGGAACTGCGCCACCTCGGTCTTGCTGTTGTAGTGGCACATCGACACGCGCACGGCGGCCTCCATGCCCAGCGGGTCCAGAATATTGCCCGAATAATGGTCGGCCTTGCGCGTGTGGGTGCGAACGCCCCGCTCTCGCAAATGCGTCACGACATCCGGCGCGGCGATGCCCTCCACCGCGATGGACACGAGCCCCTCCCGGCGCGGATTGTCCACGCCGCCGATGATCGTGATGCCGGGCAGATCGGCGAGGCCGGTCTGGTTGCCCACGCCGTGGATCATCCCGTCCGTGAGCGCCTTCTCATAGGCGTGGATCGCCTCCCCGGCGGCCACAATGCGCGTGCGGCGATCATCGGAGTCGGACACTTGCGCACCAAGCCAATCGAAGTAATCGACCACGTCGGAGAAGGCAACGTAAGCGCCCGTATCCCGCGTGCCAAACTCCCAGGGCTCGCCCGGCGCATCAATCAGATGCTCATGCTTGAGCGCGTTCAACCGGTCCGAGACCCAAGCCACACCGTAGCCGTGGCGCGAAAACACCTTGTAGGGCGAGACAACATAGCCATCCACATCGTAGCTCTCAATGTCGAGCCGCCCGTGCGCCGCATGCTGGATGCCGTCGACAATAATAATGCACTCCGGAGCAACCTTGCGGATGGCCGCCGAAATCGCGGCCACATCCACGCCCATGCCCGTGACGGGCGAGGTGTGCAGGATCGTCGCCACCCGGGTGTCCGGAGTGATCTCGGCAATGTATTGCTCTGTCCCGACTGCGCCCGTTGCGTCGTCATGGGCGACCATCACATGGGTCTTGCCCGTCACCTCCGACCAATGCCGCGCGGCACTGCGCGTGGCGGGGTGTTCAAACGTGCTGCCCAAAACGCGGCCCTCGGGGGTAGCCACGCACGCTGTCCGGATTAACCGAAAGAGCAGCTCCGTGCCGCTCTCGCCCACGAAAAAACACCCCTCAGGCGCGTTGAAAAACACCGCCATGTCGGCCTTGGCCTTCTCGATCAAGGCCACAAGCGCGTGCGCCGCGCCATTATCGCGGCCCTGATTGTCAGGGATCGCGGCAAACTTCGCGGAGGTTTGCACCACAGAATTCAGCGTGAGCGCGCCGCCCGCATTCTCGAAAAACACCCGCTCGCCCTCAAAGGGGCAGGTGTCGACATGGGCGAAACGGCTGCGGATCTCGGAGAGCAGCTCCGCATCAATCATAGGTGTTTGTACGTTCATAATACCGGCATTTTCCATGTTGCAGTGGCCAGAGCCACCAGTTTTCCGTCAGGCCCCATCAGCCGGCTTTCCATAAAGGACAAAGACCGCCCCTTTTTGATGAAGCGGCCCTCGCAGGTCACCAAGCCGTTCATCACGGGCCGCATGAACTGAACCTTTAATTCGATCGTGGCCCCCGGCCCAGCAATCTTTTTGACCAGATGTCCCATCGAGATATCCATGGCCGAGGCCATCGCCCCGCCGTGGAGCGAGCCTTGCGGGTTGCGCAGCATGTCATTGACCGGAAAAGTCAGGCGGCACACTTCCTTGTCCGCGTCGGGCACACCGGCGGGCAAATACTCGAACGACAGCCCCAAAAACCGCGCAAAGAAGAAGCTCTCGAAGGCCTGCTCGTGGCTCTCGAAGGCCTCTTCAAAATGCGCGCGGGCCGCGGTCTCGTCGATCCGGGCGGGGGCTCCGTCTGCCATCAGGCGCCCACAAACTGAGGTTTGCGCTTCTCAAGGAAGGCGCGGCGGCCCTCAACATAATCCTTGCTGTCGAAGCAGGCTTTCACGCGGCGGTCACACTCAGCCAAGTCTGCGGAGGCCACATCCTTCACCGTCTCGCCGACGATGAACTTCACGGACGACACCGTCATGGGTGCATTCCCCGCGATCATATTGGCGGTCTCCTGGGCGACCTCGCCGACCTTGTCATCGGCTACAACGCGGTTCACGAGCCCCATGATCCGCGCCTCTTCCGCGTCAAACCGGCGGCCGGTGAAGAATATCTCCTTGGCGAAGGCCGGGCCCACGACATTCACGAGCCGTTTGATGCCCGGGAAGGCGTAGCCAAGGCCCAGCTTGGCCGCAGGCACCGCAAAGTTGGAGCCTTCACCGCAGATCCGCAGGTCACAGCTGAGCGCGAGCGCCACACCGCCGCCCACACAAAAGCCGTCGATCTGGGCGATCGTGGGCTTGGGGAAGGCCTCCAACCCGTCATAGACGCGCTTCGTAGTGGCGTTGTAGCGCGCAACCCCATCTTCGCTGGCCCGCTCGCTCTCAAACTTCGAGATATCCGCGCCGGACACAAACGCCTTGCCGCCCGCGCCGGACAGAATGAGGATACGCACCTCAGGGTCTGCGGCGTAGGTGGTCAGCGCGGCCTCCACGGCCTCCCACATTTCCAGCGAAACCGCGTTCCGCTTTTCGGGCTGGTTGAAGACAATCCGCGCAATGTCGCCTGATTTCTCGGTAATGATTTTATCGGTCATAGAACTCTCCGTTGGTTTAGATTGCGCCTTGGGCTTTCAGCTCGGAGATATCCGCGTCGGAATATCCGAGCTCTTTGAGGATCTCGCTGGAGTGCTGACCGGCCATGGGCGAGGGCGCCACAATAGAACTGGGTGTGCGGCTCATCAGGATCGGCTGACCCACCACATGGGTGTCCCCGCGCTCTTGGCTTTTGACCGGCTGAGCCAACCCGAGGTGATGCACTTGCGGGTTGTCAAATACCTGTCCGATATCATTGATCTCTCCGGCAGGCGCGCCCGCGGCATTCATGATCTCGATCCACTCGGCGGTGGTTTTACGCGCGGTGATTTCCTCGATCTCGGCGCCCAATGTGTCGCGGTGCTCGGAGCGGCCCGGCGCGGTCTCATAGCGCGCGTCCGTGATCCAGTCCTCCCGGCCCATCGAAGTGGCAAACCGCTTCCAGATTTCCTGGCCCGCAACTGCGAGGTTCATGAACCCGTCTTTGGTTTTGAACACGCCCGTGGGGATCGAGGTGGGGTGGTTGTTGCCCGCTTGTTTTGGCACGTCGCCGTCCATCAGGAAGCGCGCGGCCTGGAAATCTAGCATGAAAACCTGCGCCTGCAGGAGCGAGGTCTGTACCCACTGGCCTTTGCCTGATTTCGTGCGCTCCATCAGTGCGATCAGGATGCCTTGGGCGGCAAAAAGCCCCGCGCAGAGGTCCGCAATCGGGATGCCCACGCGCATCGGCCCCTCGCCCGGCTTGCCGGTGATGGACATCAGCCCGCCCATGCCTTGCGCGATCTGGTCAAAACCCGGACGCTCGGCCAGAGGGCCGTCCTGCCCAAAGCCGGAGATCGAGGCATACACCAGCCCGGGGTTATCCGATGACAGGGTTTCATAATCGATCCCGAGGCGCTTTTTCACACCGGGGCGGAAGTTTTCCACGATGACATCGGCGGTTTTCGCAAGCGCCTTGAACGCCGCCACACCCGCCTCAGACTTGAGGTTGATCGTGAGCGAGCGCTTGTTGCGGTGCAGGTTCTGGAAGTCCGCGCCCGAGCGGGGGCCGCCAAGCTGCGCCGTGTCAGCGGGGGTCTCGACCTTGATCACGTCGGCGCCCCAATCGGCCAGCTGGCGGACGCATGTGGGCCCGGACCGCACCCGCGTCAAGTCAAGAACTCGAATGCCGCTAAGTGCAGAACTCGCCACCGGTGCCCCGCTTTGAGAGCCATGCTCCAATGAATTGTCTGCCGCGTCATGAGTGGGGTGGGGCATCTTGGGTCTCCCGTGATAACTATTACATATGATATATGATGGCGATCAGCGATTGACAATATAAATGTTAATTGTTGACAAATTTTTACTCGTGGGAGATGAGACAACATGGCACTATCAATCAAAACAATTGGCCAAGGCCGCGCAACGCTTGCTGGCGAAGTCCGCGAGGAAATCGAACGAATGATCGTCGAGGGCAGTCTTGCGCCCGGCGACAAGCTCAACGAACTCACGCTCTCCAAGGCGATGGACGTGAGCCGCGGCACCGTGCGGGAGGCGATCCGCTCGCTGGCGGATTCCGGGCTCATTGACTTGATAGTCAACCGCGGCGCCGTCGTCCACGAGACTACGCTGCACGAAATCCACAACCTCTATGACCTGCGCGGCGCGATCTTCGCGATGGCCTGCGCGGCGGCCGCCCGGCGGGTGGCCGAAGGGGCCGAGCCCGACCTCGCCGCGGGCCTCAAGACGAACCTGCACCAGATGCAAGCGACCCTGGAAAACAACGATACAGAGACCTACTACCCCCTCAACATCGCCTTCCACGAGACACTGCTGGACGGCGCCGGAAACCCCCGCGCCAAGGCGATGTACGACAAAATGGTCAAGGAAATGCACCTCTTCCGCCGCCGGGGCCTGTCGATTGCCACCAATATCGCCCGCTCGCTCGAGGAGCACCGTGCCATCTCCGAGGCCGTCACCAAAGGCGACCCTGACGCCGCGCGCGCGGCCGCCGAGCACCACATCACATCCGGCCTCAAACGCTACATGAAGTTGGCAGAAACAAATGACACGGCCACAAGCGGCTAAACAAGAAAGGCGCCCAATGACAAACCCGCTTTACGACGCGCTTTTTGCCCCCCATGAGGGCAAATCGACCCCCTTCCTGCACTTGGCTGACGGCCAAACGCTCTCCCACGGGGCGTTTCTGGCATCGGTCAACCGCACGGCCAATGCACTCGTAGCCCTCGGAGTCACGCCCGGAGACAGGGTTGCGGTGCATGTCACGAAATCACCCCAAGCCCTCGCGCTTTACGCGGCGTGCGTCAAATCGGGGGCAGTCTTTTTGCCGCTCAACACCGCCTACACCCCGCGTGAGTTGGACTATTTCGTCGGCGACAGCGGCGCGAAAGTGTTCGTCTGCGACCCCGCCGAGGAGGCCGCCGTGCAGGATATCGCCGCCGCCACAGGTGCCGTCCTCACAACCCTCGGGGCCGATGGGCAGGGCTCTTTGTCGCTCCTCGCGGCCACCCAAGAGGCGGAGTTTGAAGCGCAACCGCGCGACCGTGACGACCTCGTCGCCCTGCTCTATACCTCCGGCACGACGGGCCGCTCCAAAGGCGCGATGCTCACCCATGAGAACCTGCTGTCCAATGCGGCAGCCCTCGTGGACACATGGGGCTTCACGGCCGATGACGTGCTCCTGCACGCCCTGCCGATCTTCCACAGCCACGGGCTCTTTGTGGCCACCAACGTCATGCTGCTTGCGGGTGGGGCCATGATATTCCTGCCCAAGTTTGATGTCGAAACCGTGCTGGCCCAACTGCCCCGCGCGTCCACGATGATGGGCGTGCCCACCTTCTACACCCGTCTGCTGGAGGAAGAGCGCTTCTCCAGCGATCTGACCGCCCATATGCGGCTCTGTATCTCCGGCTCCGCGCCGCTTTTGGCCGAGACCCACAAGCTGTTCGAGGCGCGCACGGGCCACCGCATCCTTGAGCGCTACGGCATGACCGAAACCTCCATGAACACGTCAAACCCCTATGATGCCGAGCGTCGCGCGGGCACCGTGGGCTTCCCGCTGCCCGGCGTCGAGGTCAAGGTCTGTGATGCCGAGACCGGCGCCGAGATGCCCACCGGCGAGATCGGCGTCCTTTGGGTGCGCGGGCCCAACGTGTTCAAAGGCTATTGGCAGATGCCCGAGAAAACCCGCGAAGAACTGCGCGCGGACGGCTTTTTCATCACCGGGGACCTCTCCTTAGTCGATGAGCGCGGCTACGTGCATATCGTCGGGCGCGGCAAGGATCTCATCATCTCTGGCGGCTACAATATCTACCCCAAAGAGATCGAGATGTTCCTTGATGCCCTACCCGGCGTCAAGGAAAGCGCTGTGATCGGCGCGCCGCACCCCGACTTTGGCGAGAGCGTCGTCGCCGTACTGGTGGCCGAGGATGGCGCGCACATCGACCCCGCCACTATCGCGGCCCAAACAAAGGCTGACCTCGCGGGCTTCAAACGTCCGCGCCACATTGAGGTCCTGCCCGAGCTGCCCCGCAACACGATGGGCAAAGTCCAGAAGAACCAGATCCGCGAGCAGTTCGCAGACGTGTTTGTCTAACGTCAGCACCCGCTGGACAGATTTGAGGATTTGAATAAGGGAGGATTTCTGGTTCATCTTATCGATTAGGAGATCGAGATGACGAAGAAGCCGACAACATCCAAAGAGGCCGCTGACAAGGTGGTCAAGAACATCCGCCGCAAGACGCGCCAGACGTACTCATCCGAAGAGAAGATACGCATTGTTCTTGCTGGTCTGCGTGGCGAGGAAAGCATCGCTGTCCTGTGCCGCCGTGAGGGTATTGCAGAGAGCCTGTATTACAGTTGGTCCAAAGAGTTCCTTGAGGCTGGAAAGCGTCGGTTATCGGGCGATACAGCACGGCAGGCGACCTCGCCAGAAGTGAAAGATCTGCGCTCAGAGTCTTTGGCGTTGAAAGAATGCGTGGCGGATCTGACCATTGAAAATCGTTTGCTCAAAAAAAGCATGACAGGAAATGGGGAGTACGGGGAATGAGGTATCCCGCGTCTGAAAAGCTCGAGATCATCCGCACCGTTGAGGGATCGCATCTGCCGGTTAAGCAGACCCTCGACATGCTAGGCATCCCGCGCACGACATTCTATCGATGGTATGATCTCTATGTCGACGGAGGCCTGGGTGGGCTGGCTGATAGGTCCCCATGGCACTGTCAGACAAAACGAGCTTGAGACGGGCAGGGTGGTCTCGTAGCCTCTCCGTATGACAAAACACTCCCCATTCAGGTACTTTAAAACGAGCCCTGAGATC
>Ga0233438_10003372_pt1 | contig 14847 bp, 11 predicted proteins | sample SI_123_September_FD_182720 | JGI IMG/M metagenome (GOLD analysis project Ga0233438, IMG submission 182720) | Seawater microbial communities from Saanich Inlet, British Columbia, Canada - SI_123_September2016_10_MG | ecosystem: Environmental > Aquatic > Marine > Inlet | place: Canada: British...
TATCACGCGCGCCTTTACCGAGGGACATATGGGATGAAAATGGACGCAGTGGATCGAGCCGTTTGGCATAATATATTAACTCTCGCTCGCCTTACATTTTCGGATGAAGGCTATGAAAGTCTCCTTGGCGCGCCTATTGTGTTTTGTTCGCTGACCAACACCAGTGTTGAAGGCGAAAAACCCGCCATTTTGATCCCGATCGATTCAGACGATATTACTCTAGAAAATGGCTGGTGGCATGTTGGCTTTGGTTCAACACACCTGCATTGTCATTCACTTCTGCCTTGCCCTGAAGGCTGGCACGGCATGCCCAATAACAAAACACCTGCTTGGTGGGTGTCACCGAAGGGGTCGCTTACACCTGCTTGGAATTTCTTTGCAATCATAAGGGGACTTTATCTTTTTAAAGAGGAACGCGATTCAGATCAGCGTGATAAACATGGGCGCTTTCCTATCGAGGCCAGCCCACGTTTCCATAGTAATTTAACGCATGTTCCCTTCATCAATGATGTTGTTGCCTTAATTATAGACGCAGCCTTGCACCTACAAACCGAAGATCACTCCCTTCTAGAGGGCGTTTCAGATGTGGTTCTCCCACCAGTGGTAGTGCTGTCACATGACCTTGATAATTTAACAGGCAACTCATTTTGGACACAAGCAGGCAGACTTCACACCTTTATAAAGACAGCTCTCCGTTTTGATCTTTCGGCATTTCGGCATCTCGGCTTTATCTTCCAAAATATTTTATCACCGGAAAGGTATTATTTTGAAGACCAAATTAGGATGTGGGAAGAAGAAAAGAAGTATGGATTTCCGTCAGTCGCTTATATCTTAAACGGACTTGAAGGTCGCTTTGGTGCCCGTACTCCTTTCAAGGTATCGAAGCGTTTGTGCGAGCAAGCCCCCAAAGAAGTGGAATTTGGCATTCATTATAATTATGGTGTTCTTAATACAAAAAATGGGCTAGCGAAACAAAAAGCCGAAATTGATGCTATTTTACAAAATCCCTGCACTAGCGGACGTGCACATTATCTTAAGTTTAATGCGCAAGAGGATTTTTTGACATTAATTAAGGAAGGCATTGATTTCGACGAGAGCTTAGGATGGCCCTATCAAAATTCCTATTATTGCGGAATAGCGGGCCCCTTTGCTCCAATTTGCCCAGATTCAGGTGAAACTCTGGAAATTATAGAATTTCCGATGGTATTTATGGATAACGATTTGCCTCGAGAAGATGGCACCCCAAGCTGTTTCAGTGCAATGCTCGAGCATATTTGCCAGGTAGGAGGGTGCTTATCGATTCTTGTTCATCCAGGCGCGTCCCACAACCCAGAACGTCTAGACATGGAAGGTGTCTACGAGCGCATTCTAGCAGATTTAGCTGCACGCGGCGTGCGCAGTCTAACACCGCAAGATTTAAAGCAAAAGTTTCTCAATTAATTAAGCTTACGAAATACAAACACGGTTCTTTTATAATTTGGGCATTCTTATTTAGTATAAGCTTTGGTGCACGCGGCAGAACATCATTACCGACTACAGATTATCGCAAAATACACAAAAGTCACTTTGGTGTTTAGTAACGCGCCCCATACATCTTAGGTATATTATTTATCACCCCGATGACGTCGCCAAAATCCATGCCAAGTGTATCCAAATACCAGCGGATATTTTGATATCGCGGCTGATTTTCATCGTTTACAAGTTTTAATGCCCTCGCACGACTAATTTGTCCCTCACGAATTTGATTACTTCTGAACGTATCATGTTCCGTAAAGCCTGCAACGGTATAATAAACATAATTATATAACGCCGCGGTACCATCCCCAATACGCCAAGTCGTTGACGTATCCGGCGCCATCTCCCAATCATATTGATTTAATAAAACGTCGTTGATTTCATTCTCTTCCCAACGCCAATAGTCGAAAAGATGGAAGTAATCGTTTTTCTCAGTGAAGCTTCGATAATACTCGCCGGAAAGGGTATCCCATAAAGAACGATTAAAGTATCCAAAGCTCTGGGTCATGGCTTTTGTTCTTAAGAGATGATATCTCAATTGCTTGGCCACCCCATGGGAATAGACCCTTTTTTCTTCAAAGTCCGGCTCAATACCCAAAAAGCCGGTTTTAAAATGCGTTACCTCAAGTGGGTTAACGCCCCAGAGATTTAGGTTTACCCCGGTTTGGCGCTTCACCGTTTCTACATGACGGAAGAAATGCTTATCTCCCGCGGTGAGCAACGCCATCATGCCCAAATGTGGTGCCTTCAACCACGCCGAAAGGTTGAGGCGAATATTTCGACGCTTCTTAGAAATATCGTCTGCAACAATAATATTCTCAACACCAAGTCGTGCACACATTCGGGAAATATTGCGTCTCCCCAAGTCGGTCACCATACCCCAATCATAAGTATAGGTAATCGGCTTCATTCCAAGCTCATTGACAATCAGATGCAGACCGTAACAGCTATCACGCCCGCCTGAAAATGGCACAATGCATTCATTGCCATTGGCTCGACGATAGGGCTCAACGAGGTCAAACAACTGCTCCTTTGGCCGGGGATTGTTTCGTAACTCATAATTGTTGCAATAATTGCATACACCGTCTTCATCAAAATGAATAAACGGCATGGTTTCGGGCAAAATGCATTTAGTGCATCGCTTGATATTGACAACTCCGTTTTCTAATAATGCTGCTTCTGATTTGATGAATTTAAATTTAGGTATTAAATCCTCAGAGCGGCTCGCGTAGTCTGAAATCTCGATGGGGCATTTACTAATAGGTATATCCAGAATAACCGCCTCACCGCGAACCTGTTGTATGTCCGAGCAACCAATTTCCTGAAGAGGAAACTCCTCGCTTGCGAACATGAAACTTGGACCTCGGCACCCGAGGTATAGACTCCCATTATTGGATATTAATACTAACTTACCGAGCCTTGGCAGTGCGATTGCAGCCGCCACCACACCGTCACATCTTGAGAGTATTTGCTCAGAAATACGGTTAATTTCTATACCTTCGGCTAATTTTTTCTCTACAATTCCAGCAATAACTTCAGTGTCTAAATCGCTTTGAGCTACGAGGTTCAATTCATCCCAAATATCCTCATCGTTTACAACTATTCCGTTATGAATAACTAAAATGTCACTACGAAAAACTGGCTGGTTGTCATTAAGACCATTGGTAATCAAGCGGCTATGACCGAGCACTACCTCGGTGCCACTTGGTCTGACTAGTTTCAATAGTTTTTTTATATCGTAGTCGGCTCGTTTGACACCGTAAATGCCGTCGCTGCACACTATTAACCCGCTTGAGTCTCTGCCCCTTTGGCGAGCATGGTTTGCTAGCAAACGCAACGAAGCTGACTGATCTGATCGGCCGGGAATAATTCCAAATATTCCACACATTTTACTGTCCTAACTTAAACTCTTTTTTGCTATCGCCGCGAAATACAAAATTTACAGCTTCTATTCAAAATTGTCATAGCGTTTCACCTAATTGGGCAGCAATAAGTTCAGAAGTATTGCCTTGTCCATAAAGTTCTATCTCACTACCAGACCTGCCAAAGGCATTGTTCATAGCGGCCGAAATATCGGTGCCTGAACCTGGTGGCGCCAAATAATTCCAGCCCGCCTCTATTAATTCCACCCACTCCGTTTCATCGCGCAGTGTTACACAGGGCACATGGAAGAAATAGGCCTCCTTTTGCACACCGCCTGAGTCGGTAGCAATTAAGGCTGCATTTTTCTCGAGCATTACCATATCAATATAACCAACAGGGTCTATAATCTGGATGTTGGATGACAGTGTTAGGCCAAATTTGTGGATACAGTGACGAGTGCGAGGGTGAAGCGGCAAAACAATATTGTGAGAGAATTCTGCAAACCCTCGAAGAATAGCATTGAGGCGGACGGGGTCATCTGTATTTTCGGCACGGTGAATCGTAGCCAGAGTATAAGATCGAGGATGCAAACCGAGCTTACCGAGCACTTTGCTTTGGGCCTCAGCAAGATTTTCGAAGTGACGCGCAACGTCCAACATTACGTCGCCAACAAGGTGAACCTTCTCGCCAATGATACCCTCACTATCTAGGTTGCGGACAGCAGTCTTAGTAGGCGCAAAAAGCAAGTCAGCAACATGATCTGTAAGAATGCGATTTATTTCCTCGGGCATTTTGCGATTAAAAGATCGCAATCCGGCCTCCACATGTGCCACGCGAATATTTAACTTAACCGCTGCCAGAGACCCAGCCAGCGTGCTGTCCGTATCTCCATATACCAAAACGCAATCTGGCCTATCACCGACTAGAACCTGCTCAATGGCCTCTATCATACGACCGGTATTTTGACCGTGACTACCTCCGCCTATTCCCAAATTTTGGGACGGTTTGGGAATGGATAATTCGTCAAAGAAGACTTTGGACATGTTTGTATCAAAGTGTTGTCCTGTGTGAACAATAAACTCCTTAATTCCCAACTTAGCAAATGCGCGCGAACACATTGCCGCCTTTATAAATTGTGGCCGCGCGCCAATGATAGTAACGACTTTCAAGACTGCCCCGACATTAAGTTTTCATACAAATTCAATAGTTTTTTCTCTTCAATGGTCCAATTAAACTTTTCCTGAACAGCTTTCCGTCCGTTTTGCCCCATTTTACGAGCACATTCTGGATCTTTCGTGAGAGCGTCTATTGCTGCCGCAATTGCTAAGGGGTCAAGTGGATCAACGCATATTCCACAGTTATTCCCTTCAATTATTGCTCGCCAGATTGGAAAATCAGAAGCAATCACTGGAACCCCGGCACTCATATATTCAAACATTTTTATTGGTAGAGCATCGATATAATTAACAGAAGGACGTAAGGTAACCAATCCGATCGCAGACCGGGACAGAAGGTCTCTAACACCTTCGCGATCCAAATAACCAGCCTCATCAACTAACTGCCAACCTGATGATTTTCGCATCTCCTCAGCTAATTCTTTTTCAGAAAAATGTCCTGCAATGCTCAATCTCACGTCCGCTTCTGCGCATCCAATGGCATGCACCATCTCTCGAATCCCGCGCATTTCGGTTATAGCGCCAATGTAGGCGACGGCCGACCGCTTATGCTGCTTGCCATTCGGCTCGAGCTCTCCAATTAGTGGAAAATTATTGATAGCTATGCTTCGTGCGTTAAACTTTGAAAACTTATCGGAAATATGGGGCGTGGCTCCAACTATGGCATCAAAGCCAGAACACGCAAAACGTTCGAATACGGCAAATATTAATGAAAGCGTACGCAATAATAACTGAGGAAGATAACGTTTTCCCAGTAATTGTTTCGGCACATCTTCATGGGAATCAAAGATCACTTTTTTACCATGCCTCTTCAACTTAAGACCCATCGGGATTAACTCAGGATCGTGCAAGTGATAAATATCAGCATCAAGAGCTAGTGCTAGGTCAAACACCCGTTTCGGAGCATTCAATATCCGGTCTATACGCCCACTGGGCGAGCCGACATCATGAATGCATATACCCTCATATTTTTCAAAACCCATCCCATCTGCAACGATCAGCGATGTTTGATACCCATTATTGGATAGCGAAGCGCACATTTTGAGTAATATGCGGGGGTCAGAACGTAAATGGGCTGAGGTCAAATGAACCGCCTTCGGTAAACCTCTGTTTTCATTTACCCCTGAAATACACATCAATTATTCATGCCCATTAAATCATTGTAAGCGCCAAGCATCTTAACCTCTTGAATCTCCCAAGAGTTTTCGACAGCGGCAACATAGGTGTCTTTCTTAAAAGCCGCCAAATTAGCTTCACATATCGTGTCTATGGCAATATTAATTGCTGTGATTGATTGTTCTTCAACAATGAAACCGATCTTGTATTTCTCTATGAAACTTGCCATCTCTTCCAAATTTGAGGAAATAACTGGAATGCCAGACATAACATACTCAAAAAGCTTATTAGGCAAACAGTAAGAATAGCTTAGACAAGTATCCGGTATTATCGCTAAACCCACGTCAGCTGAGGCAGTGATATCGAGCAATTCATCCGGCGGAACAGCTTTATGAAAGAAAATATTTCGAGTTGTAGACGATGCCTCGACCGCTAAATCTGCTAGAGGTCCATAACCCATTAACACAATGACCGCATTATCACCATCGCGAGCTTTAAATGCTGCTAAGAGGTTTTCAATCCCTCGACCGCAGTCAATTAGTCCTTGATAAAGAAAAACTTTTTGATCCTTTCTTAGGCCATATTTAGTTCTAATATAATTATTTTTTTTTACTCGTGTTAACTTAGGGGAATTCAACACAACCGTAGGCCTCGCAATTCCATACTCGTCTGCATACCAATCAGCAATTTTTTGCCCAACGACGAAGATATGATTCACCTTTCGTATGTAAAAATGTTCGATATATTTGACTACTTTTTTTCGAGCCCCCACCAAATCATCGGTTTCCGTTTCAAGTTCATGGGTGTCATAAACAAGTTTTGCTCCGGTCAAGAGCTTAAAGAGGTGCCCGATAGGCAGCGATTTCACCGAGTGTACGTTAACTATACCTATTTGTTTTTTTCGATAAAAAAGAAGAATTCTTAACGAAAACTCGATGTATTTAAGTAGTTGCCAAATTGCGCTTTTGCCTAAGCTCCGTGACCACAATTCAAACCGGTTCAGAAAAATATTCTCTCCAATTTGTTCACATCGCTCTAATTCATTTCCATGAATTGCTGCAACATAAATTGTATCAATGTAATTTAGTGAACCAATACTTCTGCACTGTTTTATAACTCGGCTAGCATTGGTAAATTCGTTTAAGTTTATATGCAGGACATTCATATATAGATTAGTTTTGAGGTTATTCTGAGGAAAAAGTGCTAGCCTTGCAAAGTCAGATTTAAGGATACACCAATGAGGACTTAAATTTAATAGATATTTCGTTTTGTGATTGGTGGAAGAGAACAATAGACATAACCGCGTATAAAACTTCGTATGCTCCCCACCTTCCTGTTTAAAGAAATTTTTGAAAACTGCCTTTTTCCTTCTATTGTATTAATTATCTTTATCCCTATTCTGATCCTTTGTTGTCGCATATGAATTTTGAAAAAGAATTAAGTTAAGAGCCCTCCAGATTGAAAACGAATAAGCTGAGCTTCTATTAAATACCTTATCCAATACTCCACGGAACTTTTTTATGTCAATTATTTCTGAGTTCGCACTATCTATCTGCGAAAAAAAATAATCCTTGTTCGCAAAAAGCCATTCAAGTTCAGGTGTAGCAAACCCTATTTTATCTTTGCGGTCTAAAACTTCATCTGGGACGATTCCTCTCATAGCCTCTCGGAATACATGCTTCGTAACACCGCTATTTGAAAACAAATAATGTACAGGAAGGGAAAAAATATATTCCACAAGTTCCACGTACAAAAAGGGCACACGGCCTTCAATTGAATGATGCATCGCATTTCTATCAGCGTAACGCAAAAGTGTCGGAATTCCATTGTCATTCAGATTCTGCCAAAGGGTCTCGGATAAATTGGCGCGCAGCTTAGGTCTTTTGACAGATTGATCGACCACATAGTTTAGTTCAGGTAAAGAGACCAAACGAGTTCGCAACCAATTTTTTGTCCAATCAGGTGCAAATTGAGCCCCGAAAAATGTTATTAGACCCCATAAGGTTAGGCGCTTATCCTTTAAAAGACCAACTACCAACGTAAAAAATTTGCCTAACTTTAAATCTAGCAAACATTGTTTCAAATATTGTGCGAAGTAGTTATCGTAACCTGCCAAGTATTCATCTGCACCCTGACCGTCAAGGGTTACCTTGAATCCCGATCTTCTGATTTCCTTCATAACTAAAAATTGAGCATATATACTGGTGCTCCCTACGGGCTCATCTTGAGCGTATAGCATTTCTTCTAAAGAGCTTAAATCACTTGATGCATAAACCGCGTGATCAATTGCCCCCACCCATTCATTTACCAAATTTATCCACTTACTCTCGTCCAGTTTTTCATCTTCAGCCAGGTATGAAAATGTGTGTATTTTTCTTTTTGGGTATAAATGACGGATGGCACAAACAATCGAGGAGCTGTCAATCCCACCCGACAGAGTAGCGCTCACAGGAACATCACTCCGGAGATGAAGATCAACGCTATGTAAAAAAAGTTCTCTTACCTTCATTGTAGCCTGCTCAAAACTGTCCTGGCATTTTCCAAAGCTTTGAATCGACCAATAATTGACAACCTTTGTTTTTGGCCTCGCATGATCAAAAAAGGTAACTTCCATAAAATGAGCAGGAGGTAATTCAAATATACCATCAATTATTTGACTTCCGTCTTTGATGTTTTGATCACCAATTAAGTACGAAGTGGCCTTTTTTGGGTTGATATTAAGGTTATAAAAGCTTTCAAAGGTTCTCAGTTGACTAGAAAACTCAATACCTTGCTCATCGAAATTGAAATAAAGCGGCTTTATACCAAACTGATCTCGCCCCAAAAGCAGAGAGCTTTTTTGTTTGTCCCACAAACCAAAGGCAAACATTCCTCGAATACGGGATAGAAAATCAGGGCCGTAATGTATTAATCCTTTTAAAAGAACCTCTGTATCTCCGCTTGTCGCGAAACAGACACCTTTTGCGATCAAATCATCTTTGAGCTCAAGGTAGTTATAAATTTCACCATTATATACAAGCGTGAAATTTCCACTGTCATCCTGCATTGGTTGGTTGGCCCTACTATCCAAATCAATTATCGAAAGCCGCGTGTGTCCCAGGATAACCGAGGTGTTCTCCGCCGATCTAATGACAAGATAGCCCATAGCATCTGGGCCTCGTTGCCCAAGAAGCTCAAGCTTCTTTTCAAAGCATTCCTCGTCGATTTGAGTGGAAATTTTACCTAGTATTCCGCACATTTAGTTTCCAGTTACATTGAGAAAGATAATTTTGATTTGCCCTTGCACAAAATAAACAAAGCCTAGCAATAGAACAACTACGGGAACTATAACTCCTCTTATCTTTGGATAAAGCACAAGCACTTTCGTTCGAGATCGTTCCAATCTTCCAAAAAGCTCAAAAGTAGTTGTGAAAACGATAAGGGCTAAGAGTGGTGTACTTAAAACTGTTACTACATCAGTAACAATCAATCTTGGCATATGAAATAATAATACTGCGAGTGATGTCGCAATAAGCACTTTTTCTTTTATGAACGGCTTTAGGGCAAAAGGCGCAAAAATAATTACAGTGAATATTAATGTCGTAAGAATCAATGCTAATGACAGATTGCCGAGATAAGCATAAATCATTGCAAAGGAAAAAGAGTTAACAGTTCCAACCAAGTCATTTCCATAAACATAATTATGGACGATAATATCAGATGGCTTTGGGTTTAAATCACCAAGTAGGAAGGGATGGAAGTCTGGAAATGTATTGAAATAATTTACAACTGTCATAGGGCCAACGAAAACCAGCCTTTGAAATAATCCATCCAATGCAATAGCGATATTTTGTAAAGAAACTTGACTCAAAATATCGCTGTTGGAAATAAAGACTAAGAAAACAATAAATGGTAAAGAAGACAAGACCCCTGTCGCTGCCATAACATAATTATATTTTTTGCGTTTAATCATTTGGCTCAAAAGAAAAAGGTGAACAATAAGTAGCACGAGAAACTTTTGACCAGACGCAACAAATATCATGGCGATGAGCAAAAAGATTAATAAAGCTCGTTTCCGTCGGCACGTAAAATTATAGTAAAATAAAAGGAACGGAGCGAAACCATACAAATACGCTGAGGAAAAATCAATTACCCAAGAATTATTTGTATGAACCTCTCTTGCCTCCGACAAATTAAAACCGGAGCTAATAAGTACAGCTACAGAATTAATCATTGTTACTAACAAGCAAATTATAGTTAGGTAATATAAGAAATTAAATTTATAGCGAACTTCATAGTCAGAGGAAAAGTAACCCTGACCTCCCAGTCTCCCAATAGAGGAAAATAGGGCTATAGTTATTATAAGGTGAAAAAACAATGTATCCAGCAGGTAAGCATTTTGGAAAGACTGACCTAATCTTATTTCACTATAAATATATGAAACAGTAGCAACTTCGAAACCAAGTCGATAATAAATTAAATATAGAAAACAAAATAAGAATCGAAAATCGAGCAGACGCCAAGAACGCGTCAAAAAAAACAGCAATCCCACAAGCACAAAATCTATTGCGAGGAGAAATGTCAGCGGATTACTCTTTCTTCAATGATTTGTGAGTGTGAAGCCCATAACGATTCCTCTTGGATATTGGACTTTTCAAAAAGCATTTTCATAGAACTTTTTGCTTCGATGAGATCATCATAGGATTGAAGATCTCTCATAAGACATCCAAATCCAGTTTCGCGAATATGCTCTTTCATTTGCTGCAAATCTGGTATTAAAGGAATAACCCCGTTTGCAAGGTAGTCAAAATATTTATTGGGAAAACAAAACTCGTGGTTCAAACACCCTGGGGGGTATACAACCAAGCCAAAATCGCATGAAACAAGCACACCATGAAGTTGATCAATGGGCAAGGCGTCATTTATGTTAACGTGGTGCATTGATGATGAGCGGCGCCGCAGTTCGCACAGCCTCGACCCCATTCCTAACACCAAAAAACTAACGTTTGGCCACTCCATGAACTTAAAGGCTTTTAAAAGCTCGTTCACAACATAGTCATTTGATATGCTGCCATGATAAACAATAACTGTATTTTTGCTTGGGATGGAGTATTTTTCTTTCAAATTAATTGGCAAGCGCTTTTTTAAATCAATGTCGGGGAGATTTTTCAGAACAACCACATCTTTCAAAAAAGGGTTGTCGATTTGGAGCTGCTTTGCAATCAGTGGACTCACACTTACGACCTTATCTGCAAATCGGATTAAAAAGCGTTGATAATATTTTTTGAGCAAGATTACTGCTTTCGACGCCCCTATTATCTCGTCGACTGCATACTCGTGAGTGTCATAAATCAAATGTAATTTGAATATTAATTTCAGAATACACCCCGTTAGGAGTGTATTTAAATCGTTGCACCAGATCACTTGCTCTTGTGTACATTGACGAGCTGCCTCGCGTAAGAACAAGTAAAATAACAATATTCGAGACACCCCTGGAAAAAAATAACGCCCGCCTGTAAAGAAAACTGGCTTGAGTTTAGCGTTACCCACTATTTTCAAGTGAGTTCCTTCCTGCTCAACGGAAATAACGATTGGATTCTTACCCAAATCGTCCAGTTCTTTTACTATTTTTTTTACCCGAGTATCCCAGGCAATCGAATTCATTAAAAGAACTAGCATCGAGCGACAATCTTTCTATAACATAGATAGTTGAGCGCTAGAATAAAAAGCATGTCTACCGAAAAAATCATTATCAAAAGGGTAAATAAATCCCAATCTTCGATTAAAAAAAGCGGAAGCTTCGAAACACACATAAGTATCGTAAAAAGTAAAGACAGTTCCTTAAGTTCCATAAATATATGCAAGCCCCCCATAGAGTTAAATACACACATGACGGCGAACGGAAAAAATAGAAATAAAATTAAAGAATAGTTTATGCGATATGGAAGCAAATATTCAGCGACTATATTTTGAAGCATAAGACCTAAAAACTCAATGCCGATAACTAACGAGAAACCGACGAACACAACTCCTAAAAAAAGTCGTTTTAGTTGGGAAAACGAGAAATTTTTATACATAGGAAATAAAAGTCCGCTTGCAGATTGAGATAAAGCTGAGAGCGGTGTGGCGATGAGTTTATAGCAAAACGCATAATCAGCTGTAACTTTAGCCGAAAAATGATAGTCAATTAAGAAAAATGGAAGATTTGGAACCAGAGAACCAATAAACGCCTCCGGCATTACATATTTCACAAATTTATGTTTTTTTCTGATTGTTCGATACATTAACGGGATTATCAAAGTTCTTAATTGTAAGAAAGTAAATAATTCAAAAACCGTCGTCTTGTAGATCGGAGATAACATACAACATATTTGCATAAATTGAGAAAACAGAATGACAGAGATAAAAACAAAAAGCTCTGTTTCGGCAGAAGTGAAAAAAAGAAAAATAGCTAGCGTAGCAGAGGCCTGTATTATTCTTCCGATGCCAATTACTAGCGAATTGTTGAAATAAAAGAGTGTGGTTTGCAACACATTGATTACTGAACAGGTAAACGTGAGTGCATAAATCAAGTAAAAAAAATCATCTAGTTTCCATAAGCGCGCCGGTATTATAACTATCAATGAAAGAAATGCTGAAACTGCTAACGCTGTAAAAAAAAGAGACCAAACTGCGCGTGGGGACTTCGATACCGATATTGCCGTCTCTAGTTTCAAGGAAACCAGGACACTTGTTACAGAAACCAACGTAAATATTAAAATATATTTGGTAAATTCTTCCGCTTCCATCATTTGGCGGAGTATCACGAGACTCACCAACGCTAAAGATTGTGACAACAGCGTTGAAAAGGTCAAAAAACTGACCTTTTGAATAAATTTGCTTATACCTAGGGTCATAACATTTCGAGATTTCTTAGGCTTTTGAAATTACTTCTTTCAACGGTGTTCTGAAGCAAGCCAGAAAACTAAATAGTTTTTATAGCAATAGCCATAAACGAGACACCTCGGCCAGACTGCTAATTTTTATTTGGTTGGTGAACACTAAAGAATTTCCAAAAGTTCTTAAAAAGCTTGGTTCTTTTCGTAAATTACTTCTCTACTTGAATAGAAAAGAAGGAACAAATTTTTGATTGTTCCGATTCCGACAAATAAGGGTGCATGGGCAGGCTCAAGACCTTTCCAGCCAAAGCCTCCGATATTGCAACGCCCGATGAAACAACGGGAAACGAAGAATAGCCATCTTGCTGTGTTAAAGCCTTCGGATAGTAAATCACTGACGGCACGCCAAGCTCTTTCAATTTAGCTTGAACAGCATCCCGATTTTCAACAATTACAGTATATTGCGCCCAAGCACTTGTCAGACCATCCGCAACAATCGGGGTTTTCACCCCATGCTCAAGGCCAGCCTCATATGCTGATGCCACCTTATCGCGCGCCAGCAATTCATCAGGAAAGATCTTCAGCTTTTCGATTAAGATAGCTGCTTGGATAGTATCAAGGCGTGAATTAACACCAATGCGCACATTATCGTATTTCTCGCTGCCTTTGCCGTGCAGTCGAATTGAATTGATTAAATCAGCCAGCGCATCATCATTGGTAAAAACGGCCCCACCATCGCCATAGCAACCAAGCGGTTTGGCGGGAAAGAAACTCGTGGTGGTCGCATCCCCTATCGTACCAACTTTACGACCATGGCTGGATGCACCAAAGCTTTGAGCCCCATCGACCAAAACTTTGATATTTGCGGCGTGAGCAATTTTTGTGATTGCGTCAATATCGGCGGGTTGGCCGAACAAATCGACTGGAATGACCACAGCTGGCCGGAGGCCTAGGCCTTTTGCTTCATCAATGGCTTGCGCAAAACTGGCAGGGTCAATATTGAAACTGTCTTCCAACACATCAACAAAAAAAGGCGTCGCCCCCAGCTGGGCGGGCGTCTCAGCCGATGCAACATAAGTAAAGCTCGGCACAAAAACCGCATCACCCGGGCCGATACCCCAAGCCATCATAACCAATGTTAGCGCATCCGTGCCATTGGCACAGCTTAGCGCATGGGCAGCACCAGTAAAATCTTTCAAATCATTTTCAAACTGCTGAACCTCAGGCCCCATAATATACTGGCCATGGTCCAGCACGCGCGCAATCGCGGTATCAATCTTGTCGCGAATTTTTGTTTGCTGAGCAGCTAAATCTATAAATTGCACCGGGGCGGAATATTCACTCACTGACTATTTCCTCAATCTGATTTTCTGAAACTTGACGATACTTAGTGCCATCCTCCGGGCAAACTAGGTCATCACCCAAACGACCGCCCGCCTTACTCATCCAACCGATGCGCTTGGCCGGTGTGCCAGCCATGAGCGCGTGCGGTGGCACTTCTTTGGTTACCGTCGCACCAGCTGCAATAAAGCAATAAGCCCCCAAATCATGCCCGCAAACAATTGTTGCATTGGCACCAATTGACGCCCCACGGCGCACCACAGTTTTTCGATATTCGTCTTTGCGGGTAATTTCCGAGCGTGGATTATGGACATTGGTAAAAACACAAGAAGGCCCACAAAACACGCCATCTTCGAGCGTCACGCCATCATAAACACTGACATTGTTTTGGATTTTGACATTATGGCCAATCGACACATTGGGCCCGACCACTACATTTTGCCCCATGGAGCAATTGTCGCCTATCTGCGTGTTACCGAGAATATGGCTAAAATGCCAAATCTTTGTGCCAGAGCCAATCTCAACACCATCATCAACATAAGAAGACTCATGCACGAAAACCCCTTCAAAACGTTTTGAGTAATCAGGCATATATTATTTCTCCGCTTTCAATGGACATACTTGCAGCAGCAAGGACCTGCAATACGCGGCGACCTTCGGCCCCATCTGTCAGCGGGTCCGCTTGTCCGTCTATTAGATCTAGGAAGTATTGGCACTCTGCCTTTAAAGGCTCGCCTTGGAGAACTTTCTCATATCTAACTTCCGACTTTTGCGGCACTGGCGGCGTTTCCCCCATGTCAATTATATGGTCATAGACTGCCAATTTTTGATCCCAGTCCATTGTATCGTCGAAAACCGCCATCCCTTTATCACCAATCACGACCAGCTTTTGCTCTTTGTAAGGATGCAGCCATGAACAAAATACATGTCCCTTCAATCCATCCTCAAAGGTAATATGGATGTTGGCCGTATCACTTATG
>Ga0233438_10003374_pt1 | contig 14841 bp, 18 predicted proteins | sample SI_123_September_FD_182720 | JGI IMG/M metagenome (GOLD analysis project Ga0233438, IMG submission 182720) | Seawater microbial communities from Saanich Inlet, British Columbia, Canada - SI_123_September2016_10_MG | ecosystem: Environmental > Aquatic > Marine > Inlet | place: Canada: British...
AGATAAAATGATTTCTTGGGTAGATGATATCCCTTTTGTAAATACATGGATTTTAAAAACGTTAAACAAGCAAAAAGAAGGAAAAACATTTCAGCTTGGTAAGTTATATAAAGATCAAGATGATGAAGATTTTGTTTCTGAATTGTTTCGAAAAACGGTATTAAAACATAAAACATACGAACAAGATATTACAAATAAAACACCAAATTGGGAAACAGATAGAATTGCTGATATTGATATGATATTAATAAAAATGGCAATAATAGAGTTTGTGAATTTTGGGTCAATACCTGTTAGAGTAACTATAAATGAATATATAGAAATCGCAAAAGATTATTCTACAACCAAAAGTAGTTATTTTATAAATGGTGTTTTAGATAAAATTTCAAAAGAGTTTTTAGAAACTAAAAAAATCGTAAAAATAGGTAGAGGATTACTTTAAATTTGGGTTCACAAATTTTAATTTATTATTTTTACAAAAACTTAATATATAATGAAAAAATCAGTAATTTTAGTTGCTCTTCTAGCAACTTCATTAGTATTTATCTCTTGTGGAAACAGCAACACTGCTTCATCAAAAATAAATAAAGACAATTTAGAAAGTGCAAAAACTAGAGATGTAGAAATTAAAAACGGAGCTGCACTAGTAATTTTCGATAAAACTGAGTACGATTTTGGTACAGTTACAGAAGGTGAAATTGTAGAAACTGTTTTTAATTTAACAAATTCAGGTACAACAGATTTAGTTATTACAGATGCTCAGGTAACTTGTGGTTGTACTGTGCCTGTTTGGCCAAAAACACCTATTAAACCAGGATCAAAAGAAGAAATCAAAGTAAGATTTAATACTAATGGTAAAAGTAATAGACAACAAAAAAATATTACTTTAATCACTAATACAGAATCTGGAAGAGAAATATTAACGCTTAAAGGAATGGTTACTCCAAAAGCATAAAACAATACAACAAATGGATTCAGGAAGTTTAGCAAGTATGTTGCCTTTTTTAGCAATGATATTAGTCTTATATTTTTTTATGATAAGGCCACAGATGAAACGTCAGAAAAAAGAAAAAGCATTTCAGGCAGAGATTAAAAAAGGGACTAAAGTTATTACAGCAAGTGGTATACACGGTAAAATTGTAGAAGTTAATGAAACAGATAATACTATAACTTTAGAAACAGGCGCAGGAAAAATAAAGTTTGAACGTTCTGCAATTTCTATGGAACTAAGTAAGAAATATTTAGCTCCAGCAAAAAAGTAATAAAATAGATTTACTGAAAGTGGGTTTTCTTCTTTTTGGAGGAAAACCCACTTTTTTGTTACTTGACTTTTCATTAGATTGCATTAAAAATTTTTAATATTGAAAAATTTTAAGAAAATACCGAAAACACTTATTGTTTTTTTATTTATTTCCTTTTTTATATGGTTGTTAATTACATTTTCTAAAGAGTATACTACAGAAATAAGTTTACCAATTACATTTAAAAATATTCCTCAGAATAAACTATTACAAGAGCCTTATCTTAAAACTTTAAGTTTGTCTGTGAAATCTTCTGGTTTTAATTTACTAACAACACAAATTAGTAATAGAAAAATAAGTATTGATGCTTCAAAACTAAATAAAAATAAAAAAGGTAGCTATTATTTACTTTCTAAAAATCATTTCTTAAAAATTCAAAAACAATTATTCACTGGTATTCATTTACAATCCATAGAATTAGACACAATACCTTTACAAATAGGTGAGTTGACTTCTAAGTACGTTGGCTTAAAGCCAAATTTAGATTTAAATTATCATATTGGTTATGATCTCTTAGAGCCAATAGTATTAAAGCCTGATTCAATTTTAATTTCAGGTCCATTGTCACAGATAAAAGAAATAGATAACCTAGAATTATTGCCACTTGTTCTTACAGATGTAAAAAAAGATTTCACAAAAACGTTGTCCATAAAAAAAATAACTGAATTAAAGAATATTCAGTATGCTAGAGATGAGGTTGTTTTGTCTGGTAGTGTCGATAAATTTACAGAAGGTAAAATTATGGTCCCTTTTACAATTAAAAATAAGCCAGAGCAAGTTAATTTAACCATACTTAACGATGAAATTCAATTAGCTTTTGTAGTTGCATTATCTAATTTTAATAACGTTTCTAAAGCCTCTTTTAAAATAGAATGTGATTATTTATTATCTAAAAAAAATAATTTATCATATTTGATTCCTAAAGTAGTTTTAAAACCAAGTTTTGTGAGAAATATAAAATTGTTACCTTCAAAAATTGACTTTTTAATTCAAAAATAATATGAAAATAGTTGGTCTAACAGGTGGAATTGGAAGTGGTAAATCTACTGTGGCAAATTACTTTTCATCCTTTGATAATGTAGCAATTTATATTGCAGATGAAGAAGCTAAAAAGCTAATGCAAACATCACAAATAATTAAACAAAAGATAAATGAATTTTTTGGAGCTAATGCTTACATAGACAACTATTTAAACAAAAAATATATTTCTAATATTGTTTTTAAGGATAGCTCTAAATTAGATGCTTTAAATAAAATTGTACATCCGGAAGTAAGAAAACACTTTCATAATTTTGTGAAAGAGCAAAGAAATAAGGAGATAATAATATATGAAGCAGCCATTCTTTTTGAAAGCGATAATAGTCAATTTTGTGATTTTATAATTACTGTCTATGCAAATTCTTCCACAAGAATAAAAAGAGTAATTGGTAGAGATAATGTATCAAAAGAAAATGTTTTGTACAGAATGAAAAATCAGTTATCTGATACCTATAAGTTATTGCAATCTAATTATATTATTTATAATGATGATCTTAATAAGACTAAAGATCAAGTCCAAAAAGTCCATAAAATTTTAACAGAAAAATCTTAATTGTTTTAATTATTATTAATGATTTTGTTAAATTGCTCTTAAATTTGAATTAAATCTGTTAATCAACGTTAAAAAGATATTTTTCAATTTTTTAAAGACTTAACTTTGATTTATGGGCAAAAAAATGTTTGTTCTTATCGTAATTTTAATGAGCATTTCCTTAATTGGAATAATTGCTGTTCAACTCTATTGGATTGATAATGCTGTTGAGAGTAAAAAGCAACAATTTAGGAACGATGTCCAAAAATCTTTAGGAAGAGTTGCAGAAAGAATTAATGAAAAAGAGCAAGATTTAATAGATCGAAAGATTGAAGGAATGATAGAGAATATTGGGTTGGCAAATGCTGCTCAAATAAAAAATTACTTTTTTCAAGAAATAGACACTACTACAAAACAAACATTTTCTTTAGGAGCAACTTACTTAGAAGAAAACTTTAAATTACCAAGTGAAGATTTTTTAGACAATGATAGCATTATTTTAAAAAGAATTTCCGGTAAGAAAGATTTTTTTCAAACCAAAACTTTCACAGGGATTGACAAGAAATCGAATTCTGAAGGCATACGATCTTCTTTTACTAAAAGATATACTAATTTAGAAAAAGAGTACAACTATGAAACTTTTAGAAGCTTATTTGAAAAAAAACCAATACATCAACGCGTTAGTAACCGAGAGTTAACTGCAACTATTAAAGATGAATTGAATAAAAGAAATATTTTTTTAGATTTTAAATATGGTGTTTATGGTGTTGACGGTTTGGCAACAAAATTAAAATCTGGCTACTACACGATTAATAAAAAAAACAGCTATAGGTATCCTTTATTTTTTAATACAGAAAATTTACCTGTACATTTTTTATACGTAACCTTTCCAACAAAAAACAATCATATATTGTCGGGAATCTCTGGTATTTTATTGTTGTCTTTATTTTTTATTTTTATTATAATAATTGCATTTTCTAGTTCTCTCTATCAATTAATTAAGCAAAAAAAGCTTTCAGAAATAAAGACCGATTTCATAAATAACATGACACATGAGTTTAAAACTCCTATTGCAACAATAAATTTAGCAATAGATTCAATTAAAAATCCTAAAATCATATCAGATAAAGAAAAGGTAGAACGTTATGTAAATATGATTAGAGATGAAAATAAGAGAATGCATACTCAAGTAGAAAATGTTTTAAGAATTTCTAGATTAGAAAAAAATCAATTAGATATTAGTAAGGAAACAATAGATATACACGACACAATAGAGGAAGCCTTAAGTCATGTGCATTTGTTAATTCAGGACAGAAAAGGAATTATAACTACACACTTAGAAGCGTTAACTTCAGAGATATCTGGGAATGAATTCCATTTAACTAACGTAATTGTAAATTTGTTAGAAAACGCAATTAAATATTCTGTTGGAGCGCCTGAGATTGATGTATTTACAGAAAGTACAAACAAGTTTTTCATATTTAAAATAAAAGATGAAGGAATTGGAATGAATAAAAATGTACAAAAAAATGTTTTTGATAAGTTCTATAGAGAGCAAAAGGGAAATATCCATGATGTAAAAGGTCATGGTTTAGGTTTAGCCTATGTGAAAGAAATTGTAGAAAAACATCATGGAACAGTTTTTGTTGAGAGTGAAAAGGGAAAAGGAAGCATATTTACAGTAAAGTTACCTTTAATTTAAAAGTTTAAAAATGGGAAGTAAAAAAATTTTATTAGTGGAGGACGATCCAAATTTTGGAACAGTTCTAAAAGATTATTTAGCGTTAAATGATTACAATGTAACACACGCAAAAGATGGTATAGAAGGTCTTATTATGTTTAAAAATAGTGATTATGATTTGTGTATTTTGGATGTGATGATGCCAAGAAAAGATGGTTTTTCTTTAGCTCAAGATATTAGAGCTACTAATAAAGAAATTCCAATTATATTTTTAACGGCAAAAACATTAAAAGAAGATGTTCTAAAAGGATATGCTGTTGGAGCTGATGATTATTTGAATAAGCCTTTTGACTCTGAGGTATTATTACATAAAATTAAAGCTATTTTACATAGAAAAGAATCTGATAAAACAACAGATTCGGAACAGTTTGAATTTCAGATTGGTTCATTCTTTTTTAATTCTAAGTTAAGACACTTATCTAAAGATAAAGAAGCAGAGCCAAACAAGTTATCTCCAAAGGAAAGCAAGTTATTACGTATGCTAGCTATTCATAAAAATGATTTAATGCCTAGAGAGTTGGCATTAACAAAAATTTGGAGAGATGACAACTACTTTACTTCTAGAAGTATGGATGTTTATATTGCAAAACTTCGTAAATATCTAAAAGAAGATGAAAATGTAGAAATTTTAAATATTCATGGAGAGGGTTTTAGATTGGTAGATAAATCATAAAAACGATCCTTCCTTAATATAAAAACTCAACTTATTTTTAAGTTGAGTTTTTGTATTTTTATACAATGGCTGATTTTATAAAAATTTATAACGAAAATCCTAATCCTAAGGAAATTCAAAAAGTGGTTAAGGTTTTAAAAAATGGAGGTTTAATAATTTATCCAACAGATACTGTTTATGGTTTAGGTTGCGACATTACAAATACAAAAGCACTAGAGAAAATAGCAATTATAAAGGGTGTTAAATTAGGAAAAGCGAATTTTTCTTTTGTTTGTAATGATCTTAGTCATTTATCTAATTATATTAAACAGATAGACTCATCTACATTTAAACTATTAAAAAGAGCATTACCTGGGCCTTATACATTTATTTTACCAGGAAGTAATAACTTACCCAAAGCCTTTAAAAAGAGGAAAACAGTAGGTATTCGAATACCAGATAACAACATTGCTAGAGCTTTGGTAGAAGCCTTAGGTAACCCAATTGTTTCTTCTTCTATAAGAGATGATGATGATATTTTAGAGTATACTACAGATCCAGAATTAATTTTTGAAAAGTGGAATAATTTGGTAGATCTAGTTATAGATGGTGGTTATGGAGACAACTTGGCCTCTACAATTATAGATTTAACAGATAATATTCCAGAGGTTATAAGAGAAGGTAAAGGTAGCTTAGATATTCTTTAGCCTTATTTTAGTTGATTAAATTTTTTTCTACCCAATACAAAATATTGCCAAACAACAGTTTTGTGTAAATTGTAATCCCCTTTTTTACTTAATTGTTTTCTTTTATTTAAAAACTTAATTAAATTTTTATAAAAACTTAAATGAGCCTTTAAAATAGCCAAAGTATGAATAGGTTTTAATTGAAAAATAAATTTAATACCAGCAATCCCGTCTAAAACTAGTCTTGAAAAGATTACAAATAAAAACCATTGATTAGGTACATTTTTTACTAAGTTAAATAGACTGTTTCTAAAGTTTAAAAATGTTTTTCTAGGATTTGTTTCTTGTAATGTAGCGCCTCCAACATGATATACAGTAGATGTACCAATGTACTTTATATCATATCCTAAATTTTGAGTTCTCCAACATAAATCTATTTCTTCTTGATGAGCAAAGTAATCTTCATCAAAACCTTTTAGTTCATGAAAAACTGATGAGCGTATAAATAAACAAGCACCAGATGCCCAAAAAATATCAGCAATATCGTTAAATTGATTTTTATCTTTTTCAAGATAATTAAAAATACGCCCTCTACAATAAGGATAACCAAAAAAATCTATAAAACCACCTGCAGCCCCTGCATATTCAAATTTATTTTTATTTTTAAAGTCTAAAATTTTTGGTTGTACGACAGCTGTGTTTTTATTTTGTTTAAACTCCTTAGTAATAGAATTTAACCAATTTTCTGTAACCTCAATATCAGAATTAATTAATCCATAAATATCTGCATCTATAGAAAGTAAAGCATCATTATACCCTTTTGCATAACCACCATTTTTTTTGTTCTCTATAATTTTTATTGTAGGATAAGATTTTTTCATATAAGCAATGGACTCATCTGTAGACGCATTATCTGCGACATAAACTTCTGCTTGTGGCAAGCTAAAATTTACAACAGAGGGTAAAAACTGTTCTAATAGTTTTTTACCATTCCAATTTAATATAACAATCGCGGTTTTCAAGGTTGCGAATTTACATTTTATAACTGAGTTTTTTAATAAAGTTTTCTTAATTGTAACTTGGAATGTCTTTTAAGAAAATATAAGTTTCGTTTTCAAAATCCATTTTGCAGTAAAAGTGCTGCAACCCATTAGTAACTATTAAGTAGTTTGCATTCAGTTTTAAATTGTAACGTGCAATTTGATCAAAAGTATCTTGGGTAATTTTTATAGAAGGTGCTTTGCATTCTACAATTATCTCTGGTTTTCCATTTTTATTAAAGATTAAGATGTCAGTTCTTTTTTTACGATTATTAATAACAAGTTGCTTCTCTAAAGCTACAAGGCTTACTGGATATCGTTTTTTATCAATTAAATAGTGTATAAAGTGCTGACGAACCCATTCTTCTGGAGTAAGAACCAAGTATTTTTTTCTCAAATTATCAAAAATAAGCACCTTATTTTCGCTATTTTTGACTTTATAATTAATGTTAGGCAGATTGAGTTTTTGCATCAATCAAAAGTAAGAAAATGAACGAAATTAAAAACATTGTTTCAGATATTAAAAATGGAACTATAAAACCCATCTACTTTCTTATGGGTGAAGAACCTTACTATATTGATAAAATTTCTGATTATATTGAAGAAAATGTGCTTGAAGAAGCAGAAAAAGGTTTCAACTTACAGGTAATGTACGGAAGAGACGCTTCTATTGATGATATTGTTGCTTCTGCTAAACGTTACCCAATGATGGCAGAAAAGCAAGTTATTATAATTAAAGAAGCTCAAGATTTAAGCAGATCTATAGAAAAATTAGTTAGCTATGCAAATAACCCTCAACCAACTACAGTATTGGTTATCAATTACAAATACAAAAGACTAGATAAGCGTAAAAAACTGCATAAAGCAATTGCTAGAACTGGCTTAGTTTATGAAAGTAAAAAGTTATATGATAATAAAGTAGCAGATTGGATTCGTAGAGTTTTAAATGGTAAAAATTATCAAATAGCTCCTAAGGCTGCACAAATGTTAGTTGACTTTTTAGGAACTGATTTAAGTAAAATATCAAATGAATTAGATAAGTTAACTTTAATACTACCTAAAGAAACCATTATTAATGATAATCACATAGAAGAGAATATAGGTATTTCTAAAGATTTTAATAATTTTGAATTATTAAAAGCTATTGGTGATAAAAATGTTCTAAAGGCAAATAGAATTATTAATTATTTTGTCGACAACCCTAAGAATAATCCAACAGTGATGACAATCTCTTTGTTGAATAATTTTTTCACTAAGCTTTTATTATTTCACGGTCTACAAAATAAGTCTAAAGATGCTGTATCTAAAGCATTAGGGGTAAACATTTATTTTGTAGAAGATTACTTTTTGGCTTCTAGAAATTACCCAATGCGTAAAGTAGCGCAGATAATTGCATTTTTAAGAGATGCAGATGTAAAAAGTAAAGGAGTAGGGGCAAACCAAACTCAAGGTGATATTTTAAAAGAATTGATTTTTAAAATATTACACTAAATTTAGATTATGAAAAATATATTCAGCCAAAAAATTACTGAAGAAGTTTTAGAAAGAATTAACAATCTTACTAAAGATACACAACCAAAATGGGGTAAAATGTCAGTTTCACAAATGCTAGCACATTGCTCTGTAACTTATGAAATGGTTTACACAAAAAAACACCAAAAGCCAAATGCTTTTACAAGATGGATTCTTAAAACAATTGTTAAAAGGGCAGTAATATCAGAAAAACCATATCCTAAAAACAGTAGAACAGCTCCTCAGTTTTTAATTACAGATCAGAAAGATTTTTTAGAAGAGAAAAAGAGGCTTGAAAATTATATTATTCAAACTCAAGAATTGGGAGAAACACATTTTGACGGAAAAGAATCTAATTCGTTTGGTAAGCTTACAACTGCAGAATGGAATATTATGTTCTACAAACATTTAGATCATCACTTAACTCAATTTGGAGTATAGTATTAAAAAAAGCCTGATATTTCAATCAGGCTTTTTTATCTCTAGATTAAGAAATACTACTTCTTAATTTTCTTCTTTTTTAGCTTTATCAGCTATAATTCTAGTTTCTTTATTCGCAACTTCCCAAGCAGTATGAAAAACTAACTTTGTTCTATTTTCTAATAATTCATAGTTAATTTTATCTGGTATATCAGTTGGTTTATGATAATCAACATGAGTACCATTAAAATAAAAGATAATTGGCACATTGTTTTTTACGAAGTTATAATGATCTGATCTGTAGTAAAAACGATTAGGATCATTCTCATCATTGTATTTATAATCTAAATTTATGTTTGTATACTTCTTATTCATTGCTTCAGAAATAGTATGCAATTCTGTACTTAACTTATCTGAACCAATTAAATAAACATAGTTGGGATCTGCTTTATGTCTGCTGTCAATTCTACCAATCATGTCTATATTTAAATCACAAACTGTATTTTCTAAAGGAAATATAGGATCAACATCAGTATAGTATTTAGAACCTAACAGTCCTTTTTCTTCACCAGTAACATGTAAAAACAAAATAGATCTTTTTGGACCTTTACCAGCTTTAGCGGCAATTTGAAAAGCTTCTGCAATCTCTAACATAGCAACAGTACCTGAGCCGTCATCATCTGCACCATTATAAACTATACCGTTTTTAACTCCTTCATGATCTAGATGCGCAGAAATTACTACAATTTCTTCTGGCTTTTCAGATCCTTCTATGAATGCAACTACATTTTCTGAATCTTTAAACTTTCCTCTTCTTGTATTTTTATTAATCCATTCTGCAGGAACTTCTTGAAAATAATCATCTCCACCAATTGGACTAACTATACCTTGACTTTTATAAAAGTTTTTTAAATATTCTACGGCCGTTTTTTGACCAGGTTCACCAGTTTCTCTTCCTTCAAACTCGTCAGAAGCATATGTAAATAAGTGATTACCTAAATCTTTTGCTGTAATAGTTGCTGCGTATTTTGCTGCCTGATCTACATTTGCATCTTCAATAGATGCTTCTTTGCTAGTACCACAAGCCATAAAAACTAAAGCACTTGCAACATAAAGTATTTTTTTCATCGATTTAATTTTATTAATTATTAAAAAACTAGTACCTCAAAAATAACAAAAAGTTACTCCTAATTCAAAATTAGTTTGCTTTAATAACAAACTGTTTTAACTTGGTATCGTAATTAATAATAGTATCAGGAAATAAATCTTCTAGAGCATTTATGTTATTTAACTCATCTATTGATCCAGAAATAACTTTATTGTCTTTAAATAAAATAACATTATCAGAAAATTGTAATGCTAAATTTACCTGATGTGTGGAGATAATTATGGTTTTAGAAGTTTTTTGAACCAATTTTTTAAGAAGTGCAAATATTTTTAAAGTATGATGTATGTCTAAGTGAGCAGTTGGTTCATCTAAAATTATAATCGCTGTATCTTGGGCTAAGGTTCTTGCAATTAAAACACGTTGTAACTGACCATCACTCAATTCATAAAAGAATTTGTGTTGTAAGTGTTCAATTTCTGTTTGTTGTAAAGCAATGTTTATTTTTTCGACATCATTATCAGATAATTTATCTATCCAATTGGTGTAAGGTTGTCTTCCTAAAGCTACTAATTCAAAAACAGTGAGTTGGCTTTCGGGTAAACGTTCCGTTAAAACTAAACTTAATAAGGTAGAAATATTTCTATTAGTATAGCTTTCTAAGTTTTTTTGGTTAATAAAAATTGAACCTGATAATGCATTTTGAACTTTAGCGATGGTTCTTAAAAATGTAGATTTACCAATTCCGTTTTTTCCTAAAACTGTAATTAAGTTTTTTTCTTTTAAATTTAGATTGATGTCTTTTGCAACAATAGTTTTCTTTTTTCTATTCACGTAACCAATAGATAAATTTTCAGTCTTTAAAACGATATTATTTTGATTTTTATCCATCTTAAATAAAAATTTTCTTTTTTCGAATTAATAACCAAATGACTACTGGAGCTCCAAATAAAGAGGTTATTGCATTAATAGGTAAAGTAAACTTGCTTGTTGGTAATTGTGCAATAGAATCGCAAATTAAAAGTATAATTCCACCTAAAATAGCAACTGCAGGTATTAATATTTTATGATTTGATGTTGTGAAAAGTAATTTTGAAATATGAGGTACAGCCAAACCAACAAAAGCAATTGGCCCTGAAAATGCTGTAATTACACCTGCTAAAATGCTTGTAATTAGTAGAATAATATTCCTGTTTCTTTTGACGTTTATTCCTATACTTTTCGCATAATTTTCACCTAATAAAAAACTATTTAATGGTTTAATAATCGTTAAGCTACCTAAAATACCAATAAAATAAATAGTAGCAAAAACAGCTATTTCTGCCCAACTTAAATTACCTAAACTACCAAAGCTCCAATATATATATTGTTGGATTTCTGATGCTTTAGAAAAGTAAGCCAAAACACTAATAATAGCTGATGCTAAACTGCCAAACATTAGACCTATAATTAGAATAGACATTATATTTCTTACTTTATTTGCAGCAACTATAACTGCTGTTAATACCAAAAAGGCACCTAAACTTGAAGCGATTGGTAAAGACCAATTCGATATTGTTGGCGTAATTAAAATTCCGCTAAAAAAAGAAGAACCTAAAATTAGTATAGCCACTCCAAGACTTGCTCCAGACGAAATACCCAAAACAAAAGGACCAGCTAACGGGTTTCTAAATAAAGTTTGCATTAGCAAACCACAAATTGATAAACCAGAACCCACTAAAATTGCCGTAATTGCTTTGGGGAATCTAAAATTGAGAATTATGATTTCCCAACTTTCTTTAGAAGAAATACCTCCAAAAAGTATCGAAAGTATATCTTTAATTGGAATGGATACCGAACCTAAACTAACATTTACAAAAAATAAAATTACCAGTAAAACTGATAAAATCATAAAGTGGACTGTGTAGTTTTTTGTAATCATAATTAATTAAGTACAACCTTGTAAATAGGCTAATAGTTTTTTAAGAAATCAACTAATTTTTGAACTGCTAAACCTCTGTGAGAAATTTTATTTTTTTCTGATGAACTCATGGTTGCAAAAGATTCGTTATAATTAGTAGGTTTAAAGATTGGGTCATACCCAAAACCTTTTTCACCTTGTTTTTCTGTTAAAATTGTACCAGTACAAATTCCTTCAAATAAAAATTGCTCTTCATTTAAATTTAAACAAATAGCAGTTCTAAATTGAGCCTCTCTATTAGATTCATTATTCAATTCATCCAATAATTTTTGCATATTTCTTTCTGTATTTTTGGGTTCACCTGCAAAACGTGCAGAATATACACCAGGTTTGCCATTTAAAGCAGCTACTTCTAAACCAGTGTCATCAGCAAAACAGTTATAACCATAATTTTTGGTAATATAGTCTGCTTTTAATTTGGCATTACCTTCTAAAGTAACCTCAGTTTCATCTACTTCTTCAGTACAATTAATGTCTTTTAAACTTAATATTTCTATAGAATTTGATAACATTTGTTGCACCTCTCTAAGCTTGTTGAGATTATTTGTTGCGAAGACTAATTTCATTAAAACTAAATTGATTTATACAAATGTAATCATTTTATAAAGTAGATCTATGTGAAAAATTACACAGCAAAAAGATTGGTTTACTCATGATGATAAGGTTCATTTTTTAAAATTGTAAAACCTCTGTAAAGTTGTTCAACTACAAAAATACGAATCATTTGATGAGAAAATGTCATTTTAGAAAGCGATATTTTTCCTTGTGATTTTTGGTACACAGCATTAGAAAACCCATAAGGTCCTCCTATAACTAGAACCAATTGTTTTAGTCCAGCGTTCATTTTCTTTTGTAGATATTTCGAAAATTCAATAGATGTAAACTGCTTTCCTTTATCATCTAGCAACACCAAAAAATCTGTGTTTTGTAGTTTTTTAAGAATAAGTTCACCTTCTTTTTCTTTCTGCTGGAGTTCACTTAGGTTTTTAACATTTTTAATATCTGGTATTATATCTATCTCAAACTTAATGTAATGTTTTAGACGGTTTTGATATTCGTCTATCAAAAGCGATAGTTGTTTATGATCTGTTTTTCCTATCGCTAAAAGTTTAATTTTCATGAATCAAAATTACGAATTATGACGTTTGAATTGCTATTTTTACATCAGAATTAAATGATATGATTACAGAAGTACAATTTTTGAACGAATTAGACTTAATAATAAAAAATGTGATAAGAGAAGATATTGGTGATGGAGATCACACCTCTCTTTCTTGTATTCCTTTAGAAGCAGAAGGTAAAGCTAAATTGTTAGTAAAAGATACAGGCGTAATTGCTGGTGTAGAATTTGCAAAGCAAGTGTTTTCTTATGTAGATCCAGATTTAGAAGTTGAAACTTTTATGAGTGATGGTGATGAAGTTAAGTTTGGAGATATTGTATTTCATGTTTCAGGTAAGTCAAGATCAATTTTAATGGCAGAACGTTTGGTGTTAAATGCTATGCAAAGAATGTCTGCAATTGCAACTAAAACAGCATTTTTTTCAAACTTGCTAAAAGGTACATCAACTAAAGTTTTAGATACAAGAAAAACAACACCAGGAATTAGAGCTTTAGAAAAATGGGCTGTAAAGATTGGAGGAGGAGAAAATCATAGATTTGCATTATATGATATGGTTATGATTAAAGATAATCATATAGATTTTGCAGGTGGTATAACAGCTGCTATAAACAAAACGAAAAAGTATTTAGCAGAAAAAAAAATAAATATAAAAATTATTGTAGAGGCAAGAAGTTTAGAAGAAATTGAAGAAATTTTGACCAACGAAGGTGTGTACAGAATTTTAATTGATAATTTTAATTACGAAGATACTAGAAAAGCAGTAGCTTTAATTGGCGGCAAATGTTTAACAGAATCTTCTGGAGGTATAAATGAAAATACTATTAGAAAGTATGCAGAATGTGGTGTAGATTATATATCTTCTGGAGCTTTAACACATTCTGTGTATAATTTAGATTTAAGTTTAAAAGCTATATAAATTTCTATGTTAAGTTTTTTTGATTATGAAAATTACACAAAAATTGATTTTACGAATACTAAAATCAAAAAAGGAGAATATGATAACTGTACATTTTTAAACTGTAACTTTGAAGGTATCCATGCCTCTAACATTCAATTTGTAGAGTGTGAATTTATAGGTTGCAATTTTAGTAATACAATTGTAAGCAATACAGCTTTTAAAGATGTTTCTTTTGTGGATTGTAAAATGATTGGGGTAAAATTTAATGAATGTGATTCTTTTTTGCTGCAATTCAGTTTTAAAGATTGCCAATTAAACTTTAGTTCTTTTTACCAACTAAATATTCCAAATACCAAATTTATTAGTACTAACTTAGAAGAGGTAGATTTTACTGAATGTAATCTTATTGGTTCAGATTTTAGCAACTCAAACTTACATAATATCATTTTTGAAAATACTATTGTAGAAAAAGCAGATTTTAGAACTGCAAAAAACTTTACTTTTAGTTTAGAGCAAAACAAAGTGAAAGGAGCACAATTTAGCAAAGAAAATCTTGAGGGGCTTTTATCAAAATATAAAATTGTTATAGATTAGTGGTATATGTATAAAAGCAAAGCAAATAGATTTGATCAAATACCTGTGGTTAATACCTTAGTAAGGTTAGGAAAGAAAATTAAAATTCCTGGTTTAGAAGGTATGTCTTTGTTAGATGTGATTGAAATGTATGTTATTGGTATTGTTGAAGGTGCTCTAACAACTAGAGCAAGTGGTATTGCTTTTAGTTTTTTTATGGCAATTTTCCCATTTTTATTATTCATTTTAACGTTAATACCTT
>Ga0233438_10003386_pt1 | contig 14802 bp, 9 predicted proteins | sample SI_123_September_FD_182720 | JGI IMG/M metagenome (GOLD analysis project Ga0233438, IMG submission 182720) | Seawater microbial communities from Saanich Inlet, British Columbia, Canada - SI_123_September2016_10_MG | ecosystem: Environmental > Aquatic > Marine > Inlet | place: Canada: British...
TTTTTAATAATTAATTAATCCAAAAAAATATATGACACAATACCAAAAAACCGAAGAAATTATTGATGATAATTTTGGGGGTGAATTTGAACGAACACCTGTTCCAAATTCAAAACTCAAAGGATGGAAATCATTTTTGGGTATGTATGCTGGTGAGCATGCAGCTGGAACTGAGTTTATGATTGGTCCGTTGTTTTTAGCAGCAGGAGCAAGCTTAAAAGATTTAATTTTTGGTTTATTGATAGGTAATATTCTTGCAATCCTAACATGGAGATATATAGTTGCACCTATAGCTGTATCTAGTAAATTTACTTTATATTATCAACTAGAAAAAATTGCAGGTAAACATTTAGTTAAAGTTTATAATGTTGTTAATGGAGTCCTTTTCTGTTTTTTAGCTGGAGCAATGATTACGGTTTCAGCAAGTGCTGTTGGGGTCCCTTTTGATATAAGTTTTTCTATCCCTGAAAGTATATTTGGATTAAGTAGTGGGGCTTTTTCTTTAATTGTAATTATTGTTGGCCTAGTTATGACAATAGTTGCAGCTGCAGGTTATAATACGGTTTCCAAATTTGCTAATATAGCTGCACCTTGGATGATTGTTGTCTTTGCAGTTTGTGGAATTTCTGCTCTAACTCAAATGAAAGTTGATTCTTGGGATAGTTTATTATTAGAATGGGATAAAGGAGTTAGTATCGTTCAATCTGTTAATGGTAAAGTAGATTTTGACTTTTGGAAAATTGTAATTTTTTCATGGTTATGTAATGCAGCTATGCATTTTGGAATGTCCGATTTAAGTATTATGCGTTTTGCTAAAGATACTCGCGCTGGTTGGGGGCCTTCTATTGGTATGTTTTTAGGGCATTATATGGCTTGGATTTGCGCATCATTTATGTTAGCTGCACAAATTAAATTAACAGGAGATGTCTCTGCCAACCCAGGTGCGATGGCTTGGAGTGTAGTTGGTTGGACAGGTATTATTTGTGTTATAGTAGCAGGATGGACAACAGCCAACCCAACAATATATAGAGCTGGTCTTGCATTTCAAAGCTTGTTTTCTTCTAAAGCCAAATCATATTTAGGTGTAATTTTAGCTGGTTTAGTAGCTACAGCAGCTGCTATTTTTCCATCGCTTTCTGGCAAACTATTAGATTTTGTAGGCTTGTATGGAGCAATTTTAGGTCCAATGGGAGGAGTAATTTTTGTGAATCATCATTTAGCAAAAAAAATGGGTTTCACGAAAAATTATGCTGAAGTAAAAGAAATTGGTTTTAATGGAGCCGTTTTACTAGCCTGGTTAATTCCTGTAACCTTAGCGATGTATTTTATCTTCGGTCAAGGTTTATTTCCGGCTTATGCAGTTATACCTGCTTGGATAGCTTCTTGTTTGTTATATGTGATGATTATGAAATTTCAAAAATCTTAAATTATGAAAATTCTAAAAATAGTTAGCGTCTTATCAATAAGTGTTTTGATATTGTTAGTAAGTATACTTTTATTCTTAGGAATAATGAATATCTCCACAGTTAAGATTTTAATGTTAGTTGGAACAATCATATGGTTTGTTGTAACTCCTTTCTGGATGAAAGAAGAATAGATTTGTGAAAATAAATAAAATAATACCAAGGTATTATTTGTAACAATTGTTTCTAAACATATTATGTTAAGTAGGATAAAAGATTTTTTTGAAATACTATTGCTAATTTTAATGCTACCTTTTGAGATTTCCAATGGAAAAAAAAGAAGAGTAAAAAGACAAATTAGAAATTATTTTTTGAATTTTTAATTAATTTAATATTATGAATAATAATAAGATATAAATTCTGTGAATTATTATTTAGGGTTAGATATAGGAAGTTCATCTATAAAAGCAGCTTTAGTAGATATAGAAACTGGAGAAAGCATTGGTGTTGTTCAAGAACCAAAAGAAGAAATGACCATGATTGCACAAAAGAATGGTTGGGCAGAACAAGATCCTTTAGATTGGTGGTTTCACATTTGCAATGCAATCAAAAGTTTACAAAAGCTACATAATATCAATAAAACCCAAATAAAGGGCATTGGTATTTCTTACCAAATGCACGGTTTAGTTTTGGTTGATAAGAATGGAAATTCACTGCGTAAAAGTATAATTTGGTGTGATAGTAGAGCTGTGCAAATAGGAAATGAAGCTTTTGCTAAAATCGGAGAAGAAAAATGCTCAAACGAATTGTTAAACTCTCCAGCAAATTTTACAGCTTCAAAATTAAAATGGGTAAAAGAAAATGAACCTGAAATATATAGTCAGATTTATAAATTTATGTTACCTGGAGATTATATAGCTTATAAATTTTCAAATACAATAAATACAACAATACCTGGTTTGTCTGAAGGTATTTTCTGGGATTTTAAAAATGATATAATAGCCAATTTTTTGCTAGATTACTATGGTATTGACTCTAATATAATACCAAATATTGTAGATACATTTAGTAACCAAGCTCAGGTAGATAAAAAAGGTGCACGAGAAAGTGGTTTAGAGCCAGGAACACCAATTTTCTACAGAGCAGGAGATCAACCTAACAATGCGTTATCATTAAATGTATTTAATCCAGGAGAAGTAGCTGTAACAGGCGGAACATCTGGAGTTGTATATGCGGTAACAAAGAGTTTATCAACAAAAGAAAGTTCTAGAGTTAACAATTTTGCACACGTAAATTATACAAAAGGAGCAGCAGCACGAATTGGAAAATTACTATGCATTAATGGAGGAGGAATTCAATATCGTTGGTTATTGAATAATCTGTCAGTATCGTCATACGAAGAAATGAATGATTTGGCATCAGAAATAGAAATTGGGTCAAATGGTGTTTGCTTAATTCCTTTTGGAAATGGAGCAGAACGCATGCTTAACAACAAAGAAGTTGGTACTAGAGTTGTGAATCTGGGTTTAAATAATCATCATAAAGGACATTTATGTAGAGCGGCACTCGAGGGTATTGCGTTCTCTTTTATTTATGGAATGGAAATTATGAAAAAAGATGGTATTCAACCCAGTGTAATTAGAGCTGGAAATGATAATCTGTTCCGTTCAGAAATATTTTCAACTACTGTAGCTACATTAGTAGAGCAAGAAATAGAAATCTACAATACAACAGGAGCTATAGGTGCAGCAAGAGCAGCGGGTTTACATAAAGGAGATTTTGAATCTTTTAGCAAGTCCATTATGGATTATGATTATGTGATGTCTTTTAAACCTGCAAATAATAAAAAATTATATCAAGATGCTTATCAAAATTGGAAAAAAGAATTAGAATTAGTTTTAAATAAATAATATTTTGAGCGTTCCCTAAAAAGGTCAGGCTTTACGTTTTAATATCTTTTTGTGTCTCGGAAGAAGAGTTTCCACTGCAATCCCTAACGCAAATGGAAAATCCAAAACAATAAAATCAATCTAAAATAAACAATTACATAATAATATTATGGCAAATAAAGAATATTTTAAAGGAATTAATAAAATTCAATTTGAAGGAAAGGAATCAGACAATCCATTAGCATTTAAATACTACAACCCAGAGCAAGTGGTTGCAGGTAAAAAAATGAAAGATTGGTTTAAATTTTCAATCGCATACTGGCATACATTCTGTGGTCAAGGTTCAGATCCATTTGGTCCAGGAACACAGAATTTTGCTTGGGATCAATCATCAGATGCAATACAAGCAGCACAAGACAAAGCAGATGCAGCTTTCGAATTTATTAACAAAATGGGCTTCGATTATTTCTGTTTTCATGATTACGATTTAATTCAAGAAGGTGCAACTTTTGCTGAATCTGAATCTAGATTAATTACGATTACAGATTACATCAAAGGAAAGCAAGCAGAAAGTGGTGTGAAATTATTATGGGGAACTGCAAATTGTTTCTCTAATCCACGTTATATGAATGGTGCTGCTACGAATCCTGATTTTAATGTGGTGGCAAGAGCAGGTGGTCAAGTTAAATTGGCTTTAGATGCAACGATTAAATTAGGTGGTGAGAATTATGTTTTTTGGGGTGGTAGAGAAGGTTATATGTCTTTGCTAAATACAGATATGGGAAGAGAATTGGATCATATGGCTCAGTTTTTAACAATGGCAAGAGATTATGCAAGAGCACAAGGTTTTAAAGGAACTTTCTTTATAGAGCCAAAACCTATGGAGCCAATGAAACATCAATATGATTTTGATTCTGCTACAGCAATTGGTTTCTTAAAAGAGTATGGTTTAGACAAAGACTTTAAAATAAATATTGAAGTAAATCACGCTACATTAGCGCAACACACTATGCAGCACGAAATGGCTGTTGCTGCCAAAGCAGGTATGTTAGGAAGTATAGATGCAAACAGAGGAGATTATCAAAACGGTTGGGATACAGATCAGTTTCCAAACAATATTCAAGAAACCACAGAAGCAATGTTAGTTTTTCTAAAAGCTGGTGGTTTACAAGGTGGAGGAGTAAATTTTGATGCCAAAATTAGAAGAAATTCTACAGATATGGAAGATGTTTTTCTTGCACATATAGGTGGTGCAGATACATTTGCAAGAGCTTTAATTACTGCTGATAAAATTATGACATCTTCTGCATACAATTCTTTAAGAGAAAAAAGATACAATACTTTTGATACAAGAAAAGGAAAGGATTTTGAAGCTGGTAAATTAGAATTATCAGACTTGTACAAAATAGCTCAGGAAAATGGAGAGCTATCTTTACAAAGTGGTAAACAAGAATTATTTGAAAATATAATTAATCAATATATTTAGTATATTTCAGACCTGACAGAATTTTTAAAAACTGTCAGGTCTTTTTAATACTATTTAAAAAATCAATCAAAATATGTTAGGAATCATTTCATTTGTAGGTTTTACTTTACTTGTGGCTATTATTGCTTATTTATCAACAAGAAAAACAGATGAAAATACATCTGATGGATATTTTTTAGGAGGCAGAAGTTTAACAGCAACTGTAATTGCTGGTTCATTATTGCTTACAAATTTATCTACTGAACAAATTGTAGGGCTAAATGGAAGTGCTTACGCAGATGGTATTTTGGTAATGGCTTGGGAAACTTTAGCTGCTATTGCTATGGTAATTACTGCAATTTATTTACTACCTAGATATTTAAAAGGTGGTATTTCAACAATTCCAACCTATTTAGAACGTCGTTTTGACACTACAACAAAAGCAATGACTTCTGGCTTATTTTTATCTGGTTATGCAATTGTATTGTTACCAATTGTTCTATATTCTGGTTCTTTAGGAATTAGTGGTATGTTTAATCTGCCTGAATTATTAGGTGTTACTGAATGGCAATCTATTTGGATTTGTGTTATAAGTATTGGTGTTATTGGTTCTATTTATGCTATTTTTGGGGGTTTAAAAGCAGTTGCAGTGTCTGATACAATTAATGCAGTTGGTTTATTAATAGGTGGTCTTTTAATTCCCTATTTTGGATTGATTTCTATCAGTGATGATAGAAGCTTCTTTGGAGGTTTATCAAAATTAACAAGTGAATATCCAGAAAAACTAGAAGCTATTGGTGGTGCAGAATCTTCAATACCTTTTGCAACTATTTTTACTGGTATGATGTTAGTACAATTGTTTTATTGGGGAACTAACCAACAAATTATTCAGCGTGCTCTTGGTGCTAAAAATTTGGCAGAAGGTCAAAAAGGTTTAAGTTTAGCTGCTTTTATTAAAATATTAGGACCAATTATTGTGGTGTTACCAGGAATTATAGCGTATCATAAATGGGGAGGAGAAGTTTTAGCAAATAATGATATTGCTTATCCAAGATTAGTTGCAGAAGTTTTACCAACGTATTTAATTGGTTTCTTTGCAGCAGTAATGTTTGGTGCTATTTTAAGTTCTTTTAATTCAGCTTTAAATAGTTGTGTTACTTTATTTGGTGTAGATATATACAAACAATACATAAATAAAGAAGCAGAAGAGAAAAAAGTGGTTACTGTAGGTAAAACTTTTGGAATCTTTTTAGCAGTATTTTCTATGTTTGTAGCGCCATTTTTATATTATGCTTCAGATGGACTTTTTGGATATTTACAAACTGTAAATGGTGCTTATAGTGTCCCAATTTTAACAGTAATTGTTGTAGGTGTTTTGACAAAGAAGGTACCTGCTCTTTCTGCAAAAGCTGGAATTATTTTCGCTTTTACATTTTATGTAACCTACATCATATTATCAAAAGGCTTCGAAATGGATTTGCCTCATTTCTTACACTTTCAATTTGCGGCATTTGTTTTGACCATAATTTTAATGTTAGTAATTGCAAAAATAAAACCTAGAGATTCAGATTATATACAAGAATACACGAAACAGGTGGATGTAACTCCTTGGAAACATGTAAAGGTTGTTGGTGTTATAATATGTATAGTGGTAGTATCTACCTATTTTATTTTTAGTTAAGTAGTTGTATTTACCAAAAAAGATTAGATCAAAAATAAGGACTTTTAAAATGTAATAGTTTATTCCACAGTTAAAGTTACTTTTTGTAAATCACCCTCTTGTGATGATGCTCCCACTGAAATGGTAAATGTACCAGGTTCTACCACTTTTTTCATTTGTTGATTTAAAATATTTAATTCATCAAAACTTAAGGTAAAAGTTACCGTTTTAGTTTCTCCTGGTTCAAGCGAAATACGTTCAAATCCTTTTAGCATTTTGTTGTAACGTCCAACAGAAGCGTAATCGTCTCTAACATACATTTGTACCACTTCATCTCCTGCTCTTTTTCCTGTATTGGTTACATCTACAGAAACTGTTGTGCTTTCATCTTTAGAAATTGAAGCATTTTCAAATTTTGGTTTACTGTATGTAAACGTTGTGTAACTTAACCCATATCCAAAAGGAAACAACGGAGATTTGTTGGCATCTTTAAATTGTCCTTTACCAGATCCAATAAAATCTGGTCTTTGTAAATAAGTAACAGGAACCTGACCTACAGACCTCGGAAAAGAAACTGTTAATTTTCCCCCTGGATTCACATCACCAAAAATAGCATCTGCAATAGCATCTCCAGAGTGCATACCTAAATACCAGGTTTCTAAAATTGATGGAATATTTTCTGCAACATAATTAATTGACAATGGTCTCCCATTAATTAAAACAGCTACAACTGGCTTACCTGTTTTATGAATTGCTTTCACCAATTCTTTTTGCACACCATACAAATCTAAATTAGCTCTATCTACACCTTCCCCGCCAGTTTTTCTTGAGCCACCAATAACCAAAATAACAGCATCAGATTTTTTTGCTGCAGCGATTGCTGCTGGAAAACCTGTTTTTGATTTTCCTTGCAAATCACAACCTTTTGCGTAATTTATTTTTACTTTATTTCCAACTTTGGCTTTTATTCCATCTAAAGCAGAAACATAAAATGGTGGTAAACCAGAATAACCTCCCAATAAAGAATAGGTTCCTTTTTTAGGTCTTTGTTCGTGAGCATTTGGCCCAATTACAGCTAACGATTTTATTTTAGACATGTCTAAAGGCAATGTATTATTATCATTTTTTAATAAAATAATTGCTTTTTTAGCCATTTCATATGAAAACTCCTGATGTTCTTTTCTACCTGCTTTAATAGTTTTTGTGTCAATCAATTTTGGTTTAGAATCAAATAAACCCAATTGATATTTTGCTTTTAAAATACGAGATGTAGCTTTATCTATATACGTTTCTAACTCAGGATTCTTAGTTATCGTATCTTGTAAAACTTTAGTATTATAGGCTGCTAACTTCTCATTCTTTCCAATAACTAAGTCCATATCAACACCAGCTTTTAATCCTAAAATAGCCGATTCTGTTCTAGTTTCTGCAATAAAATGCATGGTTCCTAAACGAGCAATATCATTATTATCAGAAACAATAAAACCATTAAAGCCTAGCTCATCTCTTAAAATATCCTTTAGCAACCAAGTATTCATATGGTTTGGAACGCCATTATAATCTTGATGTCCAGGCATAACTGAACCTACTTGTGCTTCTTTAATTGCAGCCTCAAAAGGAGGTAGATAAATTTCTCTTAATCTACGTTCTGACATATCACTAAAACCACCGTTAATTCCTCGTCTGTTTTCTGGATAGCCAATAAAATGCTTTGCAGTTGCAATTACATGATTTTCATCAAATCGTTCTTCATCCATTCCTTGTAAACCTTGTATAAATGCAACACCCATTCTAGATACTAAGTAAGGATCTTCTCCATAAGATTCTTCTACACGACCATATCTTGGATCACCAGAAATAACATCTAAGTTAGGCGAATAGGTGTGTGTAACGCCTAAAGTTCTAGCTTCTAAAGCGGTTTGTGAAGCCATTTTTTTAACCAACTCTGGTTGCCAAGTAGAAGCAGCAGCAATCGCCTGTGGATACACGGTTGTATTTCCATAATAATCTAAAACAAGCCATACTCCATGTAATGCTTCTGCATATTTCATATACGGTATTCCCAATCTTTCGTTTGCAGGTGCATCTTGTGTCATTTCTGCAATTTTTTCTTCTAAAGTCATTTGACTTAATAAGTCGTTCACTTTGCTAGCAATTTCATCATCTTCTTTACTATTAGAACTATTAGTTTCAGTGGATGTACATGCATTAATTAGATTTAATAGAGATACTAAAAGAACTAATTTGATGGCAGTTATGTTTTTCATCATCTTTTTGTTGATTGATTAAATTCTAAATTGTATAATAAGTTATTATTAACAATAAATTTACTGTTATACAAATTAATATCTATCCTGTGTAGTCCTGACTTACTTGCGCAACTAAAAATATTAAAGTAGTTGATACTCTTTCTTTAAAGCAAAAAAAAACGAGGATTTTATCCTCGCTTTTAATATTCTTTTTGAAATTATTTACTTCAATTTTAATATTTCACTACCAGCCAATAAATACGCGCCAGTTCCAAAATTTTGCCAGCTATCAGCAGATGCAGGTTCTGGAAAAGCACCAATATTTTGTACCCAACCTACTCTGCCATCTTCGTGTTGGCAAGCAGTTAAAGCACTCCATGCTTTTTTTACTGCAGAAGTATGTTTTTTGTCTAATAAACCATTGTTAATCCCCCAAGCTAGTGCAAAAGTATAAAAACCACTTCCACTTACTTCTCCATGAACATAAGATTTTGGACTTAACAAACTTGTTCTCCATAAACCATCTTCTGGTTGAATTTCTAAGATTTTAGCTGCCATTTCTTTATAAAGGTTTACATAAAAATCTCTGTGTTCATAATCTTTTGGCATATCATCTAAAAGTAAGGCCAAACCACCAATTACCCATCCATTTCCTCTAGACCAAAATATTTTTTTACCATTTGGTTCTTTTCTATCCTCTTTTGTTCCTTTCCAAACAAAACGCATATCTCTTGAAAATAATTTTTCTTCTTTATCATACAATCTATTATATGTTTCCATATAATACTTATGCATTGCTTCTAAGTATTTAGGTTGATTAGTTTTTTTAGCATACAAATTAATTACAGGAGGTGCCATAAATAAAGCATCACACCACCACCATAAAATAGTTTCTCCCTTAATATCTTTAGATTTTCCTTCTGTCCATTTGTTTGGTTCATACAAATGTGCGTCTAAAAACTTTTTTGTAGGTTCTAAGTCTACGAAGTTTCTTCTTTTATCTGTCATTGCAATGTATAAGTAGCTATAAGAAATTGCAACATCATCTGCATGAAATAAACGTTTAAATGTATTCCAATTGTTATGTACTGCTTGATTTTTTAAAGCAGCCATATACATCATGTTTTTTGTTGTTTTATGTGCTCTTGCTACACCTGTATAATAAGCTCCATTTGTCCAATCTGTAGGATGAATTGCAAAAATTGGGTGCGCTTCTTGCCATTCTAAAGCTTTTATCATCGATTTTTCTATTGCTCTATGATCTAAGGCAGTACTTTCCTGAGCAACTACTTTTTGAGATACAGAGCAACTAAAAAACGTTAATACTCCTAATGCGACTAATATTGATTCTTTCATTATCTCTATTTTTTTAATTTAAATTTTACTTCTAAATTTTCTTTTGATGATGTTCCAATTTTTACCCTATAATCTCCAGCTTCTAAAACTTTTTCCATTGATATACCTGTAAACTCTAACATTTTAGGTGTAATTGTAAAGGATACTGTTTTACTTTCACCTGCAGCAAATTCAATTTTTTGAAATGCTTTTAACTCTTTGTCAGGTCTTGTTACAGAACCAATTTCGTCTTTCAAATACATTTGTATTACTTCCTTCGCTTTTACATTTCCTGTGTTAGTAACAGTTACACTTGCTGTAATTTCTGAATTTGGAGTAATTTCTGAACTCGATAATTTAATATCTGAATATTCAAATTTCCCATAGCTTAATCCATGACCAAAAGGATAAAGAGGTCCCTTTCCTAAAAATAAGTATTCCTTTTTGTAGTTGATTTCTTTCATACTATAATGATAAGGCAATTGCCCAATAGATCTAGGAATGGTTACTGGTGATTTTCCTGAAGGAGAAACATCGCCAAAGATAATTTTAGCAGTTGAATGATCTCCAAACTCACTTAGATCCCAAGTATCTAAAATAGCATCAGCTTTTGCTGCAATTGTATTGATAGATAGTGTTCTTCTATGCTTTAAAACCACAATTACTTTTTTACCTAAAGCCGTAATTTTTTCTACCAATTCATCTTGTGACCCAACAGGATCTATGGTTGCTCTATCTCCTAAAGTAGAGTTACTAAAATACGCTTCTTTAGCTGTAAATTCATCACCTCCTAAAAACAACACAACCACATCAGAACGTTTTGCAATGTTTACCAACTTTGCTATCGCTCTTGGATCTCTGTCTAATAATTCTGGAGCACCACCTTTTTCGTTTGTTAAATTGAATCCTTTTTCCTCAGTAAATTTAATGTTGTTATTTCCTAAAGCAGATTCAAACATTTCTTTGGTATTCTCTTTTAATAAAGGACCTAAAAGTGCCACTTTTGTTGACTTGTTTTTATTTAATGGCAACGTATTTTCTTCATTTTTTAATAAAATGATAGACTCTAAATCTGACTCTTTTGCCAATTCTAAAGAAGATGCTGCACGCACTCCTTTTTTAGTTTCTTCTAAATCGATATAAGGATTATCGAATAAACCTAAAATGAACTTTGTTCTTAACACACGTCTTACAGAACGATCAATTAATTTTTCTAATTCTGGGTTATCTTTTACCATTTTAGGTAAATAAGAATACGAATCTTCTGCATACAAATCGATGTCTATACCTGCTTCTAGACCCATTTGAGCTGCAGCTTCTGGAGATTCTGCAACTTTCATAAAATAAAACAAACGTGCTATATCATTAGAATCTGAAACTACATAACCTTCAAAACCCCATTTATTTCTTAAAACTCCTGTTAATAATTCAGGATTTCCATGACTTGCAACTCCATTTAAATCTCCATGAGATGCCATTATTCCTAAAGTTTTTGCTTCTTTAACAGCTGCTTCAAAAGGAGGGTAAACCTCATCAATTAAAGTTCTTTCTGATATTTCTATCGCAGCAAAATTAGAACCACCTAACACTTGACCATACCCTGCAAAGTGTTTTGCAACTGCACCAATATGAGTACCAGCACCTAAACCATCATAATTTCCTTGTACACCAATAATGGCATTTTTAACCATCTGAGTTGTCAAATAAGTATCTTCACCAAATGCTTCACTCATTCTTCCAAAACGAGGATCTCTAACAATATCAGCTTCAGGAGAATGACACATGTGCATACCTCTTAAACGTGCTTCTCTACCCACAACATCCCATTGTCTTTGTACTAATTCTGGATTAAATGATGCTGCAGACGTCATTGGACGCCCAAATAAAGTACAACCTTCTGCATCTACACCATTATACGATTCTGTAACAAATAGTGCTGGAATACCCCATCTGTTATTTTCGATGATATATTTTTGTAATTCGTTATTCATTTTAGCTGCAGCAACAGGATCTATATGTTCTCCTGGATTTTTAACACCAGCAATACCTAATTTTAATTTTTTTAATGACTCTTTTCGATAACGTTAAATTTCCATCTTTATCTGGTTTTGTACCAATATTTGCATGGAAGATTCGCATTTGTGCTACTTTTTCTTCGATAGACATTTTAGGTAAAAGTGCCTCTACTCTTTCGTCTATTGATAAACTGGCATCTTTATAGTCTTTTTCTGTTGATGATGATTCTCCACATGCTTGTAAAAGAATCGTTGCTAAAAATAAGAATAGTAATTTCCTCATTGGTGTTTATTATTTTGAAAATGAAAATGAATCAATTTGTAATTGATCGTTAGTTAATTGTTCTATGGTTAAATAAATATTTTCTTTTTGACGCATTTTTTTTAAACTAAAGGTGAAATCTGTAAAAGTATTATCCTTAGTTTTAAACTCAATTGTTTTAAAACCTATTAATTCTCCTTTTAAAGAGCCTCTTAGTATTTTGATGACAAATTTTGCTCCTTTGTTTGCTGATGCTTTTAGAGTTAGTTTTGATTTTATCTCTAAGCCTATAAAATTCGGGAAGTTGAGATAACTTTTATTTGCTTTTGTTTGAATAGCAAAACCAATTTCTGTTTCTTTTTTTTCAATTCCTTCAGCTATAAAATAATCTTCTGCTTCTAAAGTTTGTTCAGCATTATAATTGCCTACCCCAATTCCATCAACTCTAATCGTTGCCATTTCGCCATTTTCTTTGTAATGTATATAGCTAATAAAAGTATCTCTAAAATAACGATTTCCTGTTTGACTGATATCGCAATAGGTATAATACCATTGATTATTCCATTCAAAAAAAGAGCCATGTCTACCTTGTAGAAAACCATTTGGCCAAGTAGGAGCATCATATCCATTAGCAAAACTTTCTTTTTTAATTACAGAATTTTTATAATTATAAGGACCATATAAATTGTCGGACATTGCATAAAAACAACCCCAAGACAAATAATACTTTCCATTATATTTGTGCACAAAAGGTTTATCATCAGTTGGTTTTTCTAAATTTTCACCGTTTTGATTGTAAGGTCCTTTAGGATTATTAATTGTAAGTTTTCTTGGCTTTTCTGCTAAGCTAATCATATCGTAATTCAATTTTGCGATATAATACTCCCAAACTCCAAAAATAATATAGTGTTCACCATTTTCTTCAAATATAGCCATATCGTATTCATCTGTAGGCGTTAATTCTGATGTTAATAATGGTTTCCCTAATGGATCTTTCCAAGGTCCAACAGGTGAATCTCCAACTACTACACCTGTTTGTTGATTTCCTTCTGAAAAATACCAATAATATTTCCCGTTTCTATACGCTACATCTGTTGCCCAACATCTGGTGAAATTTTGATCACCTATATACGTGTCTTTTGGATTTAATACGCTTCGTTTTGTCCAATTGACTAAATCTGGTGAAGACCAAACCCACCAGTCTTCCATAATGAATTTTTTATTGTTGATGGATTTATCATGCGAAGCATAAACGTAAGCAGTATCGTTAAAGATATGAATGTGGGGATCGTTTAATCCTTTATTGGGTACAATCGGATTTTGAGAAAAAGAATCAGAACAACAAAATAATGATTTGAAAATCAATATTTTAAAAATTATTTTATTATTCATAAATGCTATATCTGTAGATATTTTAACTTCTTAAATTGAACAAATAAAAATATATTTTAAAATAAAAAAAGGTATCCTGTACTATAATGGTGTTTATACTACAAGAAACTTCAACTTTTCTTTTTCAAAAAACTTTTACTATATCTCTATTTTTTTATTTTTTTTCCAATTACAAAATACATTCTACTTTCTTTAGGAACATCTCCATCACTATTACCAGCCATAATTATACTTTCTCCTTTTTTAACAATTCTTTTAAAAAGCGACATTTTTACACCTCCTAGATTTACATCATCACCTAAATCCTTATAATCTTTTAACAAAAAAGCAGGTCTTTGCACACGATCATCATGACCAACATAAATTTCCATATCTGCTCCTGCTATGAATTGCAACTGGTCACGTGCCCAGTATTTACCATCAGAATTCGGTACTCTTATATATTCTGAACCTACTAAATATTTTGGTATATGCGTATAGTTATGTTCCATATCTGTATAGGTTTTCTTTCCCCAATGCACATTTTTTCTTAAAGCCGCATTTCCATTTCCTGTATAACTAAATTTGGTAAATAAATCACTTTTATTAACTCTTGCAGGATTATAGAGTTCTGTTTTTGGTGTATAAATTGGTAATGGTTCTTCAAAATTAACATCAATCTTAAATTCTTGAGGTAATAATTTTGATAATCCGTTTTCTATTTCTATTGATTTAGAAGTAATAGTTATACTATCTGATTTTAAACCATCACTAGAAGCAGTTATTGTTACATCTCCAGTGTGTAACATAGAACGAATTGCAACACGATTGATACCAGCTTCCGCATCCAAAAATAAATTGTTTGTGGTGTTTGCTTTTCCACTATTGTAACCACCTCTCCAAATTCCAGGTCCTGATATTGTAAAATCTACTTTGTTTCTACCCAAAGGATGTCTATTACCGTTTTTATCTACAATTTCAAAATCAACCAAAGCTATATCAGCACCATTGGCTAGCCAGCCTTTTGGCCCAACAGTTGATGATAATTTTATAGCGACTGGCTTTCCAACCGTTTTTTTAGTTTGAGAAACTAATAATTTATTATTTAAATAGCCTTCTACTTTTAGTTCTCCTTCTTCAAATTGAACATTTT
>Ga0233438_10003393_pt1 | contig 14775 bp, 8 predicted proteins | sample SI_123_September_FD_182720 | JGI IMG/M metagenome (GOLD analysis project Ga0233438, IMG submission 182720) | Seawater microbial communities from Saanich Inlet, British Columbia, Canada - SI_123_September2016_10_MG | ecosystem: Environmental > Aquatic > Marine > Inlet | place: Canada: British...
ACCTCCTTCTATTTTAATTGCATTTGCGCCAGCTTTCATCAATAGATCAACAGAGTTCATCGTTCTCTTTAAACTTTTTCTGTGTTCTAAAAATGGCATATCAGCAATTAGGAACTTACCGTTTAAGCCTTTTGAAACAGATTGGACATGTGCTTGCATCATATTAATCGTCGCTGGAATTGTATTTGCGTAACCATGAATAACCATTGCTGCACTATCACCAACTAAAACCATATCTACGTTTGTTTTTGAAATTATTTTAGCGAAGGTATAATCATAGCATGTAACCATTGATAATCTACCTCTGGAATTATTTTTAGTTATTTCTTGAATATTTTTCATATTTTTCTCTTTTCTATTAATTCCACAAAAGACTCATATACCTTTTTAAAATCTTTATCAATCGTCACAAGATGCTTTTGGATAGTTATTTTATCACCCCTAGATATTGGACCAGTAAGTGCGTTGCTGGTATATAATGAATTTTGTACAACTTGTTTTAAATATGGATCAGCAATTTCTACTGGAAGTGATAATTCTTTTAAAACTTTTGCATATTCGGAAATTAATACTGATGGGAAATTACCAACCATAGAGGCCCATGCATGATAAAGAATCTTTTTATTTGAATCTATTTTATAAGAATTATTTTTCAGTTCTGGAAACAGAGAAGAAAAGCTTTTTTTCCCTTCTTCTGTAATAAACGAAATAGATTCATACTCATCCAGACTATTCAGAGACGAACTAAAAGTGAAAAGAGGATGAGCACTTTCAGCATATACAGATGAGTGCGCTCCCGAAAAATGTATCACTAATTTATTTTTAATTGTTCTTGCAACTGCATCAATGGAATCGTCTGAAATTGCTAATAAAACTTTACTTGTTAATTCTAGTAATTGTTTTAATGATTGATTTGATCTTCTCTCCCATCGATAAAAATCAATATTTAATAAGGAGAAATATTCAGAAAAGTGGAGAGCAAGCTTTCCTCCACCAATTATAAGGTAAGTTTTTTTTTTATTAGGTACCTGTTCCATGAATCAAGTCCTTATCATTTTAGTTTTTCTTACTAAGTAGCAGTCATTTTCAGATCTACTCTATTATTAAAATATAATTTTATTTCATTAAAAAAGTTAGCTAATTATCATTTTTATTTAACCCACCAACTAATATTCTCTTTTTCTAATTTATTAATAGATAAAACCTCACCAATTTGTGGCGTGATTATTTTTTGCTTCATTTCTTTAGATCTATTAAGCGCTTGTTCAATTGGTTCGGTCCATGAATGTGTGGATAATGTAAATGCACCCCAATGAATAGGCATAAAATGCTTTGCCTGCAATGCTTTTGATGCTTGAACTGCTTCTTTTGGGAACATATGAGTATTCTTCCAGGCTTTATTATATTGACCACAATCAATAAGAGCTAAATCAAAAGGGCCATGTTGCTTTCCAATTGAAAAAAGGTGTGATCCAAACCCACTGTCACCACTAAAATAAATTTTCCCATATCTAGATTTTAAAGCCCATGAGCTCCATAATGTAGAGTTTCTATTTAGTGGTCCTCTACCTGAAAAATGTCTGGCTGGTAAGCAAAAAATATCAATTTCACCGAGTTGACGTTCGTCATTCCAATTCATTTCTATTATATTTTCTTTTTTTATGCCCCAATTTAAGAGATGGCTTCCTACACCAAGAGGTACATAAAACATTTTAACCTTACTTCTTAATTTTTTAATAGTTGGATAATCTAAATGATCATAATGATCATGAGAAATTAAGACTGCATCAATTGTTATAATATCATCTAACGAAAAAGCAATTTCATCGCTATATCTCTTCATTGATGGCACCGGTAGAGGAGCTGCATGCTTACCAAGCATTGGATCAAGTAAAATAATTTTACCATTTATATTAAAAATAAAAGCCGAGTGTCCCAACCATGCAAATTTCATGATTGAATCTTTTGCGGTTCCAATAAATGATTCTAAATTAATTTTTTTGGGTTTTAAATTAAATTGAGGCCTTCTTGAAGAATCTTTTTTAAAAAATTCAGACATTGGCATCTCACCCGTCATCATTTCTGTTTCTTCAAGATTCATAAATTCACCATCTTTAAAATTATCAAGTTCAGTAAAAGATTTTATATCTTTGTTTGGAGGGTTTGATCCAAACTGAGGACTTAGATTCACAAAACCAATTATAATAAATGTAATGGATGTAATAATGTATAGCATAATGATAATTATTTTTTTCATTTCAGAATTAAGTAATATTTTAAAAAATTCTTAAGCTTATCTTTCTCTTTTGAAAAAAGAATTCCATTTTTGCTTTATTTTAAGAACAATCTCTTTACCTAAGCACCAAAAACCAATAAACATAAATAGATAGCTTACAATGTAGAATGCTATTCCAAGCTTAATTTTATAAGAAGGTAATAAATTTAAGAAAGGCATCGAAAAAATGGCAATATAAAAAATTGTACTTATCCCCAATGAAATATATCCAATTATTAATTTGAATGACTTTTTATTTTCCAAGTTAATTCTTTATTCTGTAGAGATTACAATCAATCAAAAAATAAAAAATAATTTTAAGATCGATAAAAGGACTGAAAAAATAAGAAATATTTTATATGGTTTTTCAGGTATTTTTTTTACAACCCAAACACCACTTAAAGCACCAAGAATTATCAATGGAGTAAACGTCAATCCAAAATATATAATTGACAAGTTAATTGTCTTCCAAGTATATATGTGAAAGGGTACTTTGAAAATATTAACAAGAAGAAAAAACCAGGCTGCAGTACCAATAAATTTATTTTTTTTAAAACCAATTGATAAAAAATAGATTGTCATAACTGGTCCAGCAGCATTACCAATCATTGTAGAAAGACCCCCCAAAACCCCAAAAAAACTAGTTATTAAGATGTTTGAGTCCTTATTAGTAGTTTTTTTCTTATTGTTAAAAAGCATTAATAAAACACCTAAAGTAACAACTATTGCTAGAAATAATTTGAATTGTTTTTCATTTACTTGATTACCAACAAACACACCAGTAAGAATACCTATTATTGTGCTGGGAGCTAATTTTATAAGTTTCTTAGTATCTGCATGTTGATGATAATATGAAACTCCAAAAAAATCGGCTAGAATTAAAATAATTAATAAAATACCAGTAGAAGATTTTGCACCAAAAATTGAAGCCATCACGGGGACAACTAATAAACCAATGCCACCAAGTCCCGTTTTTGCCATTCCTATACCAATCGCGCATAAGCAAATTTGAAACCATTCAATTAAATTGAGGCTTAGTGTTTCATGGAATTCAAATAAAAAAGTTATAAAACTAAATCACTTTACTAGAATTATTTTTTTGGTAATCAAATTATTATTGGTCAAAATAGTACAAAAGTAAATACCTGCTGAAACGTGTAATCCTTTAGAATTTTTTGAATTCCATACAGTGCTATGGTATCCAGCTTCCATTTTACTATTGATTAAATTTCTTACTATTTGACCTTTAATATCATATATATTAAGACTCACTTGAGACGACTTATTTAATCCATAATCAATATTTATTGATGGGTTAAAAGGGTTTGGATAAGTTTTAATAGAAAAATTATCCGGCAAATTTATTTCATTATTATTTTTCAAGCTATTACAACTACCAATGATGTAAGTGTGCGAGTTTTGAGAAGTGTTTTGCTCTAAACCATTATATGAATAGGTATAGTAAAACTGAATTTGATCACCTTCATTTGCATTAACCTGAAAAGGGATATTTGGCGTTACATTGTAACCTGGAGGAGTACCACCGGTTGAATAATAAAGAATACAGGTTGGGCTTCCAACATGTCCTGCACTTGGAATAAATGTAATAGTTGGGTTATTAGAATCATCAGAGAATTCATATGTATAATGTCCATTTTCAGGACCACCAAAACATGAAGGAGCTTCGATAATTTCTATTTCAATCGTTGATGAAACTGTTGTAGAACCTTCATTGTCTGTTGCATGAGCCGTTATGAAATGTGTCCCCAAAGTTGCTCCTTCCCATGAATATTGAAAAGGAGAGGTTTCATCTTCATATAATTTGATATTTGAATCAAAAAATTCAACAAGTGAAATTGAACCATCTAAATCATTTGCATTCGCACTTAATGAAATTATTGAACCACTGTAAAAAGATGAATTTGTAATCGGTGAATCAACAACAATAGTTGGAGCTAAATTTGAAGTTGAGGAAACAAATACTAATATATCATCATTTGAACTATAGGCACCATCATTTACATTTAATTTAATTTTATACACACCCTCTATTAAATCTGTAATCAAAGTAGTAACAGAATTTTGGTCTGAAAGATTAATTACTGAAGGACCATATATCTGTTCCCAACTATATGTTAATTCTTCAGTGTCATCATCAAATGTTGAAGATCCATCTAAAAGAGCACTTTCATCTGGAAGAACAACAACAATATCATCACCTGCAATTGCAACTGGAGGTGAATAATCTAATGGACCTGCATACGTAAAGTTTATTTTTCCAATGTTAAACTCACCATTTAACATCACCAACCTAAGAACTTGTTCACCTTGATTTATTGGAACATTATCAATATTTATTGTATACCAATTATACCAATCCCCAGTTGAATTAACCGAAATATCTGGAGTTAACGAGACACCATCAATTTCAAATTTAAATGGCCCGCCTCCATTTGCATTACCAGAGGCACATCGAACTGTTAAATTATAAAAGCCTGCTTCTTGCACATCTATACTATATTCTGTCCATTCGCCAGCGGAAATCCACCCTATCGTGGCCCCTTCCCCTGCAAAATACTCGCAATCAACATATTCCCCTTGACGATATCCACCATTGTTTGCCTGAGTAAGATCTAGGTAAGAGACTCCTTGTCCTACTCCTCCTTCAAAATTATCATATTTTCCAGCTTCTATTATTCCAGGTATAATATTAGAGTTTCCTTGAAAAGGAAGCTGTTCCCCAACCTGAATATTAATAATATTTGATATTCCAAAGTCGGTACCATTGAATAATTTTGCATACATGTCATGCATGCCCGGAGATAGGTTTTGGGCTGTAAATTCATATGGGAAAGTATTGGACTCTCCAATTATATTAATTCCATCATAATATTCCACCCTATTGATGTTCTGGTTTTCTGATTGAATATTAAGGTTAATACTCCCATTAACATAAGCTTGAGTAAAATCAGAGGATATAACACCGGTTATATCACTTCCTCTATTTGTTGCAAGTTGTTTAGGGGGTACACTCAGTTGAAAACCATCAGAAAATGTAACCAGTATAATTTCATCAGAATAATTATGAGCAACATAAGTCATAGCACCATCTAGCTCAAATGATGCAGAAATAGGGTGATTTGAGTAAATATCTGATCTTAAACGACCCAGTGCATTCATCCCATGAATCCAATAATATGTTTGCGCATCAGAAACTCCAAACTTAATCTCACGTTGAGGGTTGGAATTATATAGATTGATTGCAGATTCAGGATCAATAAAAGATAAGTATTTCCAATAAACATCATGCCATAAGTTTGGGTTTACTTCATTATTTAGAATCCCTGTATTTGAAATTATTTCATCCCACAGTGTTTCCACATAAGAGATATTGTGACCTAGATATAGTGATCCTCCATGGATAGGATACATTTCTATTCCGTATGAGGCTGCTATATCATCAGTCCAAAAAGTGCCATTATCATATGCATTTCCCCAAACGCGGGAGACTAAACTATATTGTTGAGAGGAAGAAAAGTTTCTATTAAAAATATCAAACCAATACTCCTCAGTAGATGCTTGCTCTGTTGTATATAAATATATACCCAAGTCTCTTATCTCAGAATCATCAGTAATAGTACCCCAATGAATCAAAGAAGAATTAAACTGCATACTTTCAGAAGAAGATTCTTGATCATTCCCCTGAGGAAATGTAGCAAAACCATTTGCCCAAGAATGACCTGCAAACGGACTGAAACTCCTTAAATAAGGATATTTTTCATCTTCTCTATTTGGAGATGCCGCATCTCTAATCAGCTCATTAACCATTGGTCCCCAGTCTGCAGCCCAACCTGGAAAATATTGTTCTACAAAAGACGCCGCATGAATAAAATACCCCCAATGAAAGTGATGATCGTTAATATTAGAATCTTGACCATGCCCCGCCGGATAGCCAATTAATGTAGACCAGGTGTTGTTATAATAGAATAAAAAAGCTACTTCAGAGCTGTTTGCGGTGAGCCAATCTTCTAAACGATTTTTAACCGTTAAAGCCATCACATCACGAGCTTCTAAGTCTCCAGATTCATGAGCAATTCTAGCGGTCTGAATCAGTCTATTCATCACCTGTCCTTCATTATATGAATCTGTCCATGTAGCGAGTTGATCATTTTTTATTTGCGATATTTTATTTCCTAATTCGGATGGATTAAACCCATTGCTATAATTTGCTAAGTATGGCAATGTTGGTAGGATACCTCTAAAAATATTTTCTGTTGAAAAATAATTACCTTTTAACATTTTCAACTCACCTCTTACAGAGGAATAACTAATCTCCTGAGGTACTGGAGAGTCACTTGATAGACTGCTCCATTGATGAGGAAGTAGACCTTGTAAAACATCACTGAATTCTCCTTCTTTTACCTCAACATCAATTAAATATTCTGTGGTTAAAGTAGATGTATTTTCATCATAAAACCAATTAGCAGAGGTGCTTTCTGGAAATACATACGCATATTTCTTATAATCTAAATATACTTGATTGAGATTTTCTTCGGACTGCGGAATCATTGCCATTGACCAATAATTCTCACCATTTAGGTCTGATGTATAGGTGGATCCACTTTGATTCCAATTACTCCCCTCTGGAGCAAAAATTATGAAATCTGCATTATTACGAGCATCCTGAACCAAAATTATCTCATCAATAATTGTTACTTGACCAAGGTTTATTTTTATTTCAGCGATATCATTATTTTGTTTGGTAAAATAAACAAAGGGCATCCCCATTCCTGAAGTAGCTTTGAATGAATGGTTATTATTACTCCACTCCATGGTTACTGTCCAATCTGAAAAATCATAAACATTCGCTCTATTTGCATTTAATCCTTCAACGCCTACAATAATAGGTTCCTGATCATCATAAACTCCCCATGGTATATAACTCAGGACAAGGCCTGAAGCTGTTGTTTTTAAGGCCATGGGATAGTTAAATATATTACTTGAATGATCGTTTTTTATGATTGATGACCACCAATCATTCGTGGGAGGAGGTTTTATTGCTGCAGGACCAACAACTTGCGGATTTCCACTAGGATATTCATTTCTTCCTGCTTCATCCGTTCCTGGAAATGTTGTAGTGTAACTACCACTACCCACTTGAATAATTTGACTAAAACTAATAGATGACAAAAGAAAAAGTGATATATACATATTATTAATAATTTTCATATACGGTAACCATTTTTTGCACTCAAAATTAAATATTAATTAAATTTATAAATATATAAATTATATTAATCTATGTTAAGAAATTTAAAAGTCTATGATAGAGATAAAGGAAGTACAATCCATGATTAAGCTACGCTCTATAGTTAAAATCATTAAGGGAATAAAAACTCAAGATGGTGCAGGAGTAAACTTAACTCGCATTATAGCAGGTCCCGATCTTAATATGCTTGATCCATTTTTATTGTTAGATGAATTTGGTAGTGACAATCCTAATGATTATTTAGGCGGGTTCCCTCCACATCCACACAGAGGATTTGAAACTATTACTTACATGCTAAATGGAAAATTCAGACATAAAGATACCGCGGGTAATGAAGGGTATCTAAGTGATGGGTCTGTGCAATGGATGACAGCAGGAAAAGGGATAGTACATAGTGAGATGCCGGAACAGACAAAAGGTCTAGTTCGTGGGTTTCAATTATGGCTAAATCTTCCAAAGAACAAAAAAATGATTGAGCCAGCATATAATGATATACCCGCAGGAGATATTCCAATTGTAAAAATTACTGGAGGGGATGTGAAAATAATTTCCGGTGATTTTTTAAATGTAAAAGGCCCTGGAAAACCTCATACTGGAATGTCTTATTTTGATATCAGGTTAGATAAAAATGCAACTTTTTCTGCTCCAATAAAAGAAAATTGGAATTGTTTTATATATGTTTATGAGGGAGAATTATTTTCTCATGAAAAAATAGAAAAAGGGAATCTAGCCGTGATGAATACTTTAGGTGACTTAGAAACCATTTCTAAAAAAGATAATACTCGATTTTTACTCGTTGCAGGAGCCCCTTTAAATGAACCTGTAGCTAGAGGAGGACCTTTTGTCATGAATACCAAAGCTGAGATACTTCAAGCTTTTGAGGATTATCAAATGGGTCGCCTGGGGTAATAAAATCAGGAAGAATTTTGAGCTATTGACTGCCCCATTTTCAGTCTTGTTTCAACCTTAATATTTTTATTCCAATTTATTTTTTTATTAGGAAAAAGAATGACTACAGTGGATCCTAACAAAAACCTTCCTAATTCATCGCCTTTTTTAAGATGAACAGAACCCTCTCCTTTCAACGGGTATTCAAAATGCTGTACTTTTTTATTTTTTATAAAAGGGCTTTTCTTCCATATAACTCGAATACCTGCTACAATCATTGCCCCTACTAAGACTACAGCCATAGGACCATTCTTTGTGTCAAAAATACAGGATAATCTTTCATTACGAGCAAATAGATTATCAACGTTTTCAACTGTTACAGGATTAACAGAAAATAAATTCCCTGGAATATAATCCATACTCCTAAGAGTTCCCGCGAATGGCATATGAATACGATGATAATCTTTTGGTGAAAGATAGATTGTCGAAAAAGAACCATTCAAAAAATTATCTGAAATATTTTTATTCCCTCCAAGAAAATCATAAAGGTTAAAGCTTCTACCTTTGGCCTGGAAAACCTCTCCATTTTTAATTATACCAACTTGACTTACTACCCCATCTGCAGGAGCAATAATTACATTATTTTCTGAAGAGATAGGACGTACATCATTTTTTAATTTTCTTGTAAAGAAGTGATTAAAGGTTTCAAAATCAAAAGCGTTCTCGAGCTCAGCTTCCGCCATATTTATATCATAATTTTTTAAAAAGTACGATATCAAATAATTTTTTAATTTTAAGTTTTTAGTCGCAGCAAGTTTTCCAACTAATCGAGATAAAAGATGTTGAGGAACTACAAATTGAAAAATAATGAAAATAAAATTCAACATATTAGTCTATTCTTTACAATTTTTAGCTTCAATTTTTTTATTAAAGGTACAATATTAGAAAATAGTTCTTTGTTTCTATTGATCGCTTTTATCAACATTTATTGTTTTTATTCGATCATCCCCACCAAACTTTTTTACGATTTCTTTATTTATAATCTTCTGATCACGATTTTCATCAGTATCTGCCTTAAGTAGACTTACCTTTATGAGGTTATCTTCCGAATCACGATCAACAAATTTATGCATAGGGTCAATTCCAGCCCTGAGGGGTTTTTCTTTTACATTTACTTGAAAAGTTGTAAGGGAATCTGTAATAAGAACTTTCTCTAAATAGATAGGAAGTTCTTCGATTTTTCCGTCAACTACTACCTCTCCTAATATACCAATTTCAAGCCAATCGTTAAGGTCTCCGTCTGATTGAATTCCTAGACTATCAGAATACACTTTTTTTGCTTCTACTACAATATTTACGGAGTATGTACCATCATTATTTAAAATAGCAGTGGAACTTTTTGCTTTATTTTCGTAAAGTGTGATTTTTTCAAATGTATCTGTTATAAGGTACTGAAGATCACCAGGTGTTTCCGCTCTTATACTATTTATAAATTGTCCAATATTAGGATAAGGGTCTGATTTATATCTATATTTTTCTATAAAATTACCAAGCGCCCTATTAAAAGTCTCTTTACCTATGAAATCTGACAATGTATACATAGTCAAACCCGCTTTATTATAGTGGATATAGCTTTGTCCTTCTGCTTGAGTAATAGAGGGTTCATATTTCTGTTCAAATGCACGACCTTCTAGATATTTATCTAATTCATATTTAAGAAATTTACGAAGTTGTTTTTCACCTTTTTCTTGTGCTAAAAGAGAAACCGCTGAATATTCAGAAAGACCTTCGGATAAAAAAGCAGAACCCTGAACATTACCACCAGCTACTTGATGTGGCCACCATTGATGACCCATTTCATGAGCCGTGACCCAGAAAGGCATATCTAAATCTTCAGGATCATTTGGATCCACATCCATAACAAACCCTATAGATTCAGAGAATGGAATTGTATTGGGAAAAGAAGCCGCATAACTAGCATACTTAGGTATTTCTAGAATACGGCATTGTTTGTAAGGATATGGCCCATATATTTCAGAATAATACTCAATAGATTTTTTCATTCCATCCATTAGTTTATCGATATTATAATTATGTGTTTTGTGATAATAAACTTCTAAACTGACGCCGTTAAAATCTTCTTGTAAAACTTCATAACGTGCAGAAACAAATGCAAACAGATTATGAATTTTTTGATCCATCTTGTAGTGAAAAAATCTTCTCTCTTCACCATCTAAAACTTTTATTGTATCTTTTTGAAGATAACCTGGAGTCATTGCAATTTGGTCAGGGTCTGTACTAAGAATCATTTCAAAATCTACCCAGTCTGCATCATCACCGAGTATTCCATGTTTGTTTCCATTAGCATCGTCAAACTTTAACATTGGATCCTGCTCTTCTGAAAGCCCATATTTTTTCCTAGCTCGCTTATTACTTAGCTCTCTTCCAGGATCGTATCCAAAAGAAGGAAAAAGTTCATTACTCCAAATCATAGTTCCATTTTCAATTATAGTTCTATCTACACCATTATTAGAAAAGCCTTTGCGACTACGAGAACCCGTAAAGTCAATAGAAAATTCTTCTCCAGGTAATATTGGTGGATCAAAAACAAACATATTCCAACCATAAGTACTATCGGTAAAAACAATTTGGCTTGGTACTGAAAAAATAAATGTGTTAAAGGAAGCATTTCTATTAAAATTAGAATGAAGAGTATCAATGGCTTCATCTGTTTTATTTCTCATTTTATAGGTACCAGAATACTCCAACCGAGATTCTTTTGGAAATAAATGAACTTCTCCATCTACTCCAATGATTTTTGGTTGGCCTACATTTTTAAATTTTTTATATAGTTTTTCATAATCAGCTGCTCGTTTCTCCCAATATTTTGGTGGATGATATTCATTGATTATATTTGTATTATAAAAAATAAAACTTCCAATACCTAAAAAAAGCATACTAAATGTAATTATTCCATTTCTGATGGAACCACTCAATCGTTTTTTCCCAATATTCCATCGTGATTTAAAAGATCCTGTCAGCCCACGACTCCAAAATAAATTACTAACGAAGACAAGTAGTACAGCAAAAGAGATCCAGTAAGCCTTATACCAAAAGAGTCGCCATACATAAGGTTCGAAACCGTTCATATCTGAATAAGGAGCGCTAGAACCAGAACCATAGTCATATAGAGAATGGTCTAATCCTAGTTGACCTGCAAACATGCCAAATAAAAAATAAAGGATCATAATAAAATGACCTAAATATTTATGATTTACAATAACTTGAATTGCGAAAGCAAGGACACATAATAATCCATAATTTGTCCAATCAAGAATAAATAATTTTTTCAAATAAAGATGTACTTCATAGTCATAGAACCCTCTCCAAGTTTGAACTCCAAGCCCAATGATCATTAAAATGAATAACATTATGCCTGGAATCAATATAAGAGCCACCAACTTAGATACTAATGGAATCCAATTAGGAATTGGTAGTGAGTCCATGATCTGATCGGCTTTTAATTCACGCTCTCTCCAAATAATTTGCCCAGCATAAAAAGTAATCAAGATCAACATAAAAAGGGCAAATGAACCACTTAAAATATTGATTACCGTATCTGTCACAGGAAGAGTATTTACTCCATAAGCTTTGCCTATGGATTGTTGGTTTAATAATAAAAAACCTGCTGCAGTTCCAGCAATAGCTAAAAAATAAGGATCGCGAAAAGCACGTTTAATCTCCACAATTACCTGAGTTTTGAACTGAAGCCAAAGAGTTCCATTTCCAAAAATAGGGGTATAGCTTATGTTTTTTGTTTTTATTACGAGATCACCTGGCTTCTCTGGTAATTTAGTACTTCCCTTTTTAACTTTTGCAGGATTTGGATGTCTAAAATCAAATTTTAATAAACCAAACACCAAAAAAATTCCACCGATACCAATCCATAACACTCTATTGAGTATAAGCCATTTTGTTAATGGGATAAAATTTTCATTTTGTTCGACTTGAGTCCAGTACCTAACTGCATCACCAATGGCTTCACCCCCAAAAGGGTCAATAAGGGTAGCAATCCATCGTGTTTCGATTTCACTTGTGAAGGTTCCAGTGCTTAAATATCCAAATAACAATACAACAGATGCCATATAAGTTGGCAGCATCCTACGTGTTAGTATCGCGATCGTGAAAAGAAGTGAACCAACCATAAAAATATTTGGTATGACCATAATAATAAAAGGATGTAAATAGGCATATAAATTAAAAGGACCAAACGCGTCATTTTCAAGATAAGGCATTAAAAAACCAACAAGAAGGCCTAAAGAAAAACCAGTTTGAATGATTACACTAAGAATGAAGGAACTAGTAAATCGGCCTAAAAAATAATCAGATGGTTTTATTGGTTTTGTGAAAAATAAAGAATGGGTATTAAACTCAAAATCTCGATATCCAGCATTACCAAATATTGCAGCGGAAATCAATACTCCAATCATACTAATCAATGTTTGTAATTCGGCTATTACCAGTGGTGCATTTAAATGATTATTTGCATTACCAATAACAATGCGAGCGCCCGTAAATGCTCCGCCTAAAACATTGACAATAAGAAAAGCCAAACTAAAAAAAACTAAAAAATAAATGGAAAAAGATGTTTTTTTTATACCAAGTTTTAGCTCAAAATTTAAAATATGTTTCCACATATTATTTAGATCCATTAATGTCTAAACCATGAATTGTTGAGAAATATAAATCTTCAATCTCAGCATCAGCTTTTTCAAAAAAGTCATCAATTGGTGTATTACTGAAAATTCTAACTTGAACTTTTCCCATATGTAATTTAGAAGAAATGACTTGATTCTCTTTTTCTATCTTTGGCACATCTTTTTTGTTTACTAAACCTTTCCAGACCTTACCATTTAATGCCTTAATCAATTCTATTGGCTCGCCCATAACCTTAACCTCTCCATCAAGAATAATAGCCATATCATTACATAAATCTCTTACATCATCAACAATATGGGTAGAAAGGATTACAACTACATTTTCACCTATCTCACTAAGAAGATTATGGAACCTATTTCGTTCCATTGGATCTAAACCAGCTGTTGGCTCATCCACAATAATCAGTTTAGGGTCTCCAATTAATGCCTGGGCAATACCGAATCTTTGTTTCATTCCGCCGCTATATGTTCCTAGACTTCTATCTTTTGCTTCCCATAAGTTCGTCTGATGTAATAAGGATTCTACTACATCCTTACGTATTTTAGAATTAATAACACCTTTCATAACAGCCATGTGATTCAAAAGCTCATAACAAGATATTTTAGGGTACACTCCGAATTCTTGAGGTAAATAGCCCAAGATTTCTCTCAATTTTTGTTTGTCTTCTGAAACATTTATATCTCCGAAATTTATGGTGCCAGTGTCAGAATCTTGCAAAGCTGCAATAGTTCTCATTAAAGTTGATTTACCTGCTCCATTTGGCCCTAGAAGACCAAACATACCATTTTTAATTTCAAGATTAACATCTTTTAATGCCTGAACGCCATTATCATATGTTTTAGATATATTTTTTATAACAAGACTCATTTCGATTTCTCTCCTCCAATCCTTAGTTTAGTATAAAAAAAAACCCCGCAGAATATAGTGCAGGGTTTTTTTAATAGTTGAAAAAAGATTATTTCAGCAATAGCATCTTTTTAGTTTCTCTGAAGTCACCTGCTTCTATAGTATAAACATACAATCCTGCACTAACCTCTTGTCCTCTTTCATTCTGAGCATTCCACTTTACAGATTTGTGGCCTGAAGTTGCATAACCATTTGATAACGTTTTAATTTTTTCACCCATTACATTGTAAACAGTCAATGTAACGAAGTTATCAGATGGAATGCTGTAGTTTATGTTTGTTGTTGGGTTGAATGGGTTTGGATAGTTTTGATTTAGAGAGAAAGATATTGGTAATTCATTATCATTGTTTATTTCTAGAAATTCTAGAGTTCCTGAAAGCATATCAGAAGGCAGACTCCAGAAATTAGTAAAAGCAAGTACTCTAAAAAAATATTCTGTATCATATTCCAAATCATCTTGGTCTAAGACCAGATAGTTTTCTGTCCCAAATATTGACTCAACACCGTTCATGAACTCTGGGTCAGTAGAATATTCGACTGCATAATATTGTAATTCAGGGTCAGAATAAACATCCCAAGAAAGTGTTATTGAGCTAGCAGTAACGAAAATAGAGACATTATTAACAGATGGTGAAACCCATTCATGTGAACCCATATCTGGTGCTAACCCAAAATAATCATCTATATAAGCTTCATAACCTGCAAAACTGATATCAAC
>Ga0233438_10003394_pt1 | contig 14774 bp, 16 predicted proteins | sample SI_123_September_FD_182720 | JGI IMG/M metagenome (GOLD analysis project Ga0233438, IMG submission 182720) | Seawater microbial communities from Saanich Inlet, British Columbia, Canada - SI_123_September2016_10_MG | ecosystem: Environmental > Aquatic > Marine > Inlet | place: Canada: British...
ATCTACAAGATGCCAATCAAACTACAGCGTTGCATTATGCCGTCATGTTTAAAAACTATGATTTAGTACTGATGCTTCTTGAAGCAGGTGCCAATCCTAACCACAAAAATAACGTTGGGCAATCGCCCAAGGATTTTGCAGTTATGCAAAATGATAAACGTATGAATATACTTTTAAAATTAAACCAATAGCTTATGCGGAAAATTACACTTCTATTCTTTGTTTTTACATTTTTTATTAATCAAGCACAAAATACTTCAACTCCATTAATAACACTCCCATCTGGAGATACAGTTCAGTTTGAAGTAAATGGTACTACAAATTTAGTAACTATGACTATGACTCTACCTGAAAATGATTGGTTAGCGATTGGTTTAGACGCATCAGGAATGGGTAGTTCAAACAAAGATGTCATTGTTTATGATAGTTCCGGTATTCAAGACCGGTATTTAAATGGATATTTCAAACCTCAACTGGACAGCACTCAAGATTGGGCAATATCATCAAATACTGTGTCTAATAGTGTACGAACAGTCATAGCAACTAGAACTTTAAATACTGGGGATAATAAAGATTATGTGTTTACAACCTCAGAAGTTTCATTTCTTCCGATGATATGGGCAAAAGGTTCAGGAACTCTTGGTTTTCATGGTCCAAATAAAGGAGTAACATCTACTTCATTGGGAACACCTGATATTCTCATAGCTTCCGACTTTAAAGTCCATCCTAATCCAACAATTAATGAATTAAATTTTGAATTTCCACAAAATATTCAGTTTGCTAACGTACAGGTCTGTAATGTCTTAGGAAAACAAATTCTACAAAAAACCCTTAAAAAAACATATCCAAAACTTAATACAAGCTCATGGGCATCAGGGATTTATGTAGTGCAAATTATTACAGAAGATGCTGTTCAAACCAAGCGCATCATAAAACAATAATAGTTTATGAAATTTAAAATTCTCATTATTTTCTTATGCTTTACTTGTTTTGGTTTTGCACAAGACGATTTATTGACTGAAATAGATGTTGAAAGTGAATCATCAACAACAGTAAGTTCTGTTTTTAAAGGGTTAAAAATTATAAACTTTGAATCTACAAAACTTGTAGGTAAAGGCGGATTTTATTTTGTGGTATCCCACCGTTTTGGGAGTGTAAAAAATGGATTTGAAAATCTTTTTGGTCTTGATGAAGCCGTAACCCATCTCAATTTCATCTATGGGCTGACAGAGGGTATTAATGTAAGCGCATCACGAAGCTCAAATCAAAAAATATATGAGTTGGCTTCAAAGTTTAGAATTATTAAACAATCTGAGCGCTTTCCGTTTTCAGTAGTAGGTTATACTTCAGTTTTAGCCAACACTGCATTGAGCACAGATAACTTACCAAAACTTGAATTCAAACACCGTTTGAGTTATGTTGCACAGCTACTGATATCTAGAAAAGTAAACAACAAATTATCACTACAATTCACACCAACATTTTTTCATGACAATTATGTGGTCAACGATCTTCAAGACAATTCACAATACGGATTAATATTTGGTGGGCGTTACAAGATTGGAAAACGCTGGTCTTTCAATTTGGAGTATGGTGCTCATCTTAACCGCGCCAAAAATTCGCTCTATAACAACCCTTTATCCTTAGGGTTTGATCTTGAAACTGGCGGTCATGTATTTCAATTACACTTTACAAATTCTCAATTCATGAATGCGAATGGCGTAATGGGAAACAGTACTGGCGATTGGTCTGAAGGTGATTTCTACTTTGGCTTTAACATAAGCCGTTCGTTTTAGGCTTATTTTGCTTCCTGCAGATATTTCTTTTGAACAAAATTAAACCCAATTATCAGTGCTCCGGAATAGAATAAATCACCCAGTAAAGCATTTCTAAAGAAAGGCAAGGCCAATGTATAACACTCCGCTAACCCAGTCCAAGTCTTTGGGTATCCCAACAGCCAAACTCCAAAGTTTGTAATGATAAAAAAGCTAACGCTACTTAATAGAATAGCCGAAAAGCTTGCTTTTTTCGATTGTGTTCCGATAAAACTCACTACCACAAAAGCAAAATAAACAAAAACAGTGATGCTCGAAAATCCTAGGAATAGATCAGATATTGCCATTACAGTCAAGGGTAGTGCATAGGCCATTACTTTATTGGAAAGGTATAATCCTCCGAAAAGCGCTATGGCGGTAATCGGAGTGAAGTTTGGAAGGTGAGGAACAAGCCTAGTGAGTACGGCTATTACCATGAAAAGAAGGATAACAATTGTTTTGTTGGATGTTAAATTTTTCATTCAAAAAAGATTATTTTTCGTTGGCGTTAAAAATACTTAATTTAAAATTTAGTCTGCTATCATTAGAACATCTTTAGCATCTAATTTATCTGCAACGCCTAAGCTCTTTGAGCTATTTTGTTCAATTGCGAAACGACCAGACCCCTCTATTGCTAATAGAGCCGCTTGTAATAGGGGTTCCGATACGTCGCCTAAAACTCCGTAATTTGATGCTTTTTCTTTAAACTCGATGTCAGGGATCATGCCTGATGAAGGTACTACAGTATTGTTTTTATTTACGGTAATTGCTATCAATGGCAGTAGCGCATAAGTGTGGCTGGGATTGACATTGGTTCTACTTAGATTTGATGAGTCATATATGATTTGCGAGGCTTGTGATTTTCCAACAGTAGTATCTCCTATTTGAACAACATCTATGTATGCTTTTAAGCTGTTGATAATCATTTCGCTAGAAGAAGCGGAGGCTCTACTGGTTAATACATAAACTTTGTTTAGATTCAAACTATTAATATTTGTGCCATTATTCAGAGTGGATGTAAAAAGATAGTCGTAATTATTGGTTTGTAGAGCTTCGTTGTATTGCAATGTCGCAAAAACTTGATTGTTGAAATCTCCAGTAATCATACTGCCTAAGGCTGCAGCTGTTGCCACACTGCCCCCGGGATTATAGCGAAGGTCAAGAACAAGATGGTCGATATTTTGAGCTTTAAATACGCCAAAGGCCTGATTGAGTTCCGTGTCAAACTCGTTAACAAATCCATTGTACATTAAATAACCCACTTTATCGTCTTCCAAATTAATTATTTTTGTGCTGTATACAGGGTTTTCGGTATAAACAGATTTTGTCAATGTTATGGCTTCTGAATTATCATTTATGATGTCATCTGAGCTATCAGCCGTGTTGTTATCGTCATAATTAGCCAGATTTAAAGTATAACTATCTCCACTCAAAAGCGATCTATAATTATCCACGGTCAAGCCAGTACCGTTAATTTTATTAAAAACCTGTCCTCTAGTGAGCGAGGTCTGACTGGCGTTGCTGTTGGGTAGGACAAGGCGTACAACACCAAACACATTGATTGAACTGCCAGGAACATAATAAAAGTTGAATTCAGCACCAGTTTTCTCGGCAACCCCACTAAGGGACTGTTCCAATGCAAAATAATTGCTAGTAATGATACTGAATCGATCTACACTTTCTCTATCATAGATTAAGTCCTCAAATAAGAGTTCAGGAGACGCATAATTTGTTAAATACTCTTGATAGTCTGTATTTGAACTGAACCGATCGTTTGCAAGATCTGGAATATTTGAGTTGTACAAGTATACAGCATTCATAGCTTTCCACACAAAGTCTTTAACATTCCTTGTGCTTGTCATGTTATCATCATTATCTTCAAAACAACTGAATGAAAATCCAATTAAAGTGATTAGGGCTAAATATTTTATTTTTTTATTGATAGATGTATTTTTATTGTTTTTCATTTTTATAAATGCTATTATTAGAGACTGAACGATCAATATTTATACCACAATTTACGTTAAAAAATAATAAAATTTAAAAAAATAGTTTCGATCTTGTAACAAATACCATAACTACTCGTCTTGAAAATAACACGATCAGACAATATGAGTGAAAGCGAATACATAGCATTAGTTGATCCTTTCAAAAACAAATTGTTTCGGTTTGCTAAACGTTTTTTAGTTTCTATTGAAGAAGCAGAAGATGCTACTCAGGATGTTCTTTTAAAATTATGGAAAATGCGCGATCGTTTGGGTCATTATAAAAGTCTAGAAGCTTTTGCAATGACCATTACCAAAAATCACTGCCTAGACCGATTAAAGTCGAAGCAAGCGCAGAATTTAAAAATCACACACAATAATCACAAAGACTACAGATATGAGCTACAAAAAGATATTGAGGTTAGCGATAGTATAAGATTAATTGAAAAATTTATAACAACTCTGCCTGTTCAACAACAGTTGATTGTTCAGCTTAGGGATATTGAACAATATGAGTTTAAAGAAATTTCTGAAGTATTAGAAATGAATGAAACAGCTATACGAGTGGCGCTTTCTAGAGCCAGAAAAACATTAAAAGAAAAATTGATAAAAGCACATAAGCATGGAATTACAAGCAATTGAAGCGCTTTTAAAGAAATATGAGTTAGGAGAAACCTCTATGGCAGAGGAGACTCAATTAGCTTTATTTTTCAAATCGAGTTCAGTGCCCGAACATTTGGAGCATTACCGCTCGCTTTTTGATTATTTCTATAATTCAAGACAACAACAATACACAACAAAACTAAAGTTTAAATCAACTTATTTTGAATTTAAGCGTTTATCTGTTGCCGCTTCAGTTATAATTTTATTAGGTTTAATTCTTAATTACAATTTAGAGTTGAAAAACAAACAATATTCAGAGGAAGAGCTTTTTGTTTATGATCAAACCAAAACAGCATTAGAAATGTTGTCAACGAATTTCAACAAAGGGACTTTACAGCTTAAGTCCTTAGAAATTTTATCTAAAACCCTTCAAAAAGGCGAGGAGAACATCTCCTTTTTAAATACATTTAATACAACAACCCGTAAAATATTTAAAATAAATAAGTAAATTTAATATTATGAAGAATATAATAATCATTTTAATTTTTGCCATTGCTCCAATTGGATTTGCACAAAGTCTTTTTGAAAAATACGAAGACATGGATAATGTTTCTTCAGTAGTAGTCAATCAAAAAATGTTTGGTATGCTTGCTGAAATGCAAATTAAAACCAATGATCCTGAAGCTGACACTTTTTTAGAACAAGTTAAAACACTAAAAAATTTAACGGTCTACACTACTGATGATTTAACAGTTTCCAAAGCTATTATTTTAGATGTAGACCGCTATATAAAATCTTCTTCACTTGAAGAGCTCATGCGTATAAAGGATGGTGATAAAAACATTAAGTTCTATGTTCAATCAGGTAGAGATGACAATCATGTCTCAGAACTTCTAATGCTTGTCAATGGTTTGACAAAAGCTTCGGATGCTAGAGATATTAAACTGGGTGGAGAGAAACGAATTGTTGAAACTATATTGCTTTCACTTACTGGAGACATTGATTTGCGTAATGTATCTAAATTGACAACTCAACTTAACGTGCCAGGTGGAGAGCAACTTAAAAAGGCTTCTAAAAAATAAACTATGCGTTCATTTGTTCTTGGTCTGGGTGTTTTTATTTCAGTCTTTTTTTTCGGTTGTAATTCTCAGCCTAGTTTACAAACCTATTTTGTAGATAATCAAGAATCTCCCAATTTTATATCAATGGATGTTCCAATTTCCTTTTTGGGCGCAAAAGATGTTAAAATGACTGATAGACAACGTCAAGCTGTTAATTCTATTGATAAATTGAATATGCTTGGCTACAGTTTAAGGTCTGGCGATAACGATTCATATAACAAAGAAGTTAATGAAATTAAAGACATACTAAATGATAAACGCTACAATGAACTTTTGCGTCTTGGTAATTTGAATGATGGTCGTGTAAAAATTTGTTACGTAGGAGATGATGAAGTTATTGATGAACTAATTGTTTTTGGGAGATCCAACAAGTATGGATTTGCAGTAATTCGTGTCCTAGGTGACGATATGGAAGTGTCTAAAATAATGGAATTAGGACCAATAATAAGCCAATTAAACACCGAAGATATTAATGTCGAAGGGTTTATGGACTTTATGCTTTAATCCATTCACTGATTTATAAAACAGATACTTTAGCAGTAAATCTTTTATATCCCTGTGTAATTGGATGGGGTAATTTTCTTCATTTCGTCTTTAATTGCATCACTTACTTTAAGGGCATCAATAAACTCTGCAATAGAGTTTTGAGTTATAGCAGTATTGGTTCGCGTTAACCCTTTCAAGGCCTCGTAGGCATTTGGATAACCTTCACGTCTTAATATCGTTTGAACAGCTTCAGCCACTACAGCCCAGTTTTGTTCTAAATCAGTAGCAATTTTTTGCTCATTTAGAAGTAATTTATTCAAACCCTTAAGTGTGGATTTAAAAGCGATAATGGTGTGTGCAAAAGGCATTCCAACATTACGCAAAACGGTGCTGTCGGTTAAATCTCTTTGCAGTCTGGATGTTGGTAATTTTGCGGCAAGATGCTCAAATAGCGCATTAGCTATTCCAAGATTTCCTTCACTATTTTCAAAATCAATAGGATTTACCTTATGTGGCATGGCTGAGCTACCAACTTCTCCCTTTTTAATTTTTTGTTTAAAATAATCCATCGAAATATAGGTCCAAAAGTCACGATTCATGTCGATGATAATAGTGTTTATGCGTTTCATCGCATCAAACAGCGCTGCAGCATGGTCGTAATGCTCAATTTGTGTTGTTGGGAATGAATGGTGCAGCCCCAATTCATTATTGACAAAGTTTGATCCGAACGATTTCCAATTAATTTTAGGATACGCAACATGATGAGCATTATAGTTTCCTGTTGCACCACCAAATTTGGCAGCATTGGGAACACGCTTTAAAACCTTAAGTTGTTCTTCTATTCGAACTTTGAAAACTTCAATCTCTTTGCCCAATCGAGTAGGTGAAGCTGGTTGTCCATGAGTTCGGGCCAATAAGGGGACGGATTTCCATTCCTCAATAAAACCGCCTAAAGTATCTACAAGAAGATTCAATTCTGGGAGATAAATATGCTTTATGGCGTCTTTAATGCTTAACGGAACCGCTGTATTGTTTATGTCTTGAGAAGTCAAACCAAAATGTATGAACTCTTTGTGTAAGCTTAGACCTAAGGCATCAAATTTTTCTTTGATGAAATATTCTACGGCTTTTACATCGTGGTTGGTCACACGCTCAATTTCTTTTATGGCTTTAGCATCTTCAGAAGAGAATCTTTCATAAATAGCACGCAAATCAGCAAACAAATCAGTATTGAAATCTTTTAATTGTGGGAGAGGAATAGCACATAAAGCGATAAAGTACTCGATTTCCACAAGAACGCGGTATTTTATAAGTGCTTCTTCTGAAAAATAAGCAGCAAGTTCATTAGTTTTGGATCGGTATCGTCCATCGATAGGAGAAATAGCGTTGAGTGGTGTAAGCGGCATAAGATGCAATTTAAAAAGGCAAAGATATCACTTTTCGTTCTAAGAATTCAATTTGTTTGATAGATGATGGGATTAATTCCTATTTTTGAGGAATGATTTCAAAATCGCCTGTTGTATTTTTCATAGGATTTGTATTTCCCGAGCCTAAATCATCTGCCGCTGGGAGACGTATTATTCAATTGATAAACTTTTTCAAGACTCAGGGGTTTACTGTTGTGTTTGGCTCTGCTGCAAATCGTTCTGAGCATTCATTCGACCTAAAATCTATTGGAGTTGTAGAAGAGCAGCTCTTTCTAAACAGTAACTGTTTTGATGATTTTATATTAAAATTGAACCCAAACATAGTTGTGTTTGATCGTTTTATGACCGAGGAACAATTCGGTTGGCGGGTAGCGGATTTTTGTCCAAAGGCCATTCGTATTTTAGATACTGAAGACCTTCATTTTTTACGGAAAGCAAGAAAAGATAATAAAAATGGATCGACTGTTTTTTCCAAAGAATACTTAAAAACGGATACCGCTAAGAGAGAATTAGCTAGTATATATCGCTCCGATCTCTCATTAATTATTTCTGAAATTGAAATGGATATTTTAATAAAACAATTAAATATCCCCCCCGATTTATTAATTTATATTCCTTTTCTTTTGGATAATCATTCGATTCCAGATCAATTAAATTCCCCTAAATTCAGTAAGCGTAATGATTTCGTTTTTGTTGGTAATTTCTTGCATCCTCCTAATGCTGATGCCGTATTGTTTTTAAAAACAAAGATTTGGCCTCATATTCACAAAAAATTACCTCAAGCATCTCTCCACATTTATGGTGCTTACCCCAAGCAAAAACATTTAAATCTTCAGAGCAAGAGGAATAACTTTTTTGTTCATGGCCATGTTGATGATATTGACTATGTTCTCTCATCGTCAAAGGTTTTGTTAGCACCCCTTCAATTTGGCGCTGGTCTTAAAGGTAAGGTTGTTGATGCCTTACGAAATGGAACTCCTTGTGTTCTGTCCTCAATTGCAGCAGAGGGAATTTTTGGAACAGATTCACCTAACGGCTATGTAATTGATGATGAACGTCTTTTTGTTGAACAATCTATTGAACTTTATACGGACAAAACTCTTTGGGAAACCAGTCATAATAATGGCTTTGAAATACTTGAAAAACGTTTCGGTTGTGCTAAATTCTATTCTAGCTTATTATTCAAAATACGAGAAATACAAACGCATTTGGAGGAACATAGACTAAAAAATCTAACAGGAATGCTGTTACAACACCACGGCATACAAAGCACGAAATATTTTTCTAAATGGATAGAAGCTAAAAATAATTAGCTCAGAGCACTTTAGGCATCGAAGTTCAGTTGATGTTCTTAAGTTTAATTTGGTTAAGCAGCTATTGTTGACACAGTTAGTGATTTTTTAGTATCAATTTTATATAATAAATTATATTTTAATATATTTGATGAGATCCCAAATTTATATAAAAATGAAACTTTTTAATTTCAAAGCTATTTTGTTGGCTTTATTACTTACTTCAATTTTGTCATTCTCTCAATCAAATTCTACAAATCAAACTTTATTTGGTCATCAACTCACCGATGCAAATATTAAATTCATCGATCATTCAGGTGTAATTCGCTGTGGTAGTGTGGAATATGAACAATACTTAAAGGCATTGCATCCAAAGCGGGCTACAATTGAAGATTTTGAATTATGGATAGCGCCAAAAATTCAAGAATTTAAAGCGCAAAGATCAAATTCTACCTCTACTCTAACAACAATTCCAGTGATTTACCACATTCTAACTGATGGTGCAGGATCTGAAAATCTTTCAGTTTCAGCTATTCAGGCACAAAATGACCAATTAAATTTAGATTTTAGTAATAATTCGGGTAGCTCATATTCAGTTGCTGTTGATACAGAGGTGCGTTTTATTTTGGCAAATAAGAATGCGCAAGGTGTGGCTCTTGCCAATCCTGGAGTTAATATGATCACTGATTACGGTGAAGGTCCGTTTTCGGATTTAGATCTGCAAAATTCAATAAAACCCGAAACCCAATGGGACCCTACGATTTATTTAAATATCTGGGTAGCCAAATTAGAGGACGGTCTATTAGGTTATGCTCAATTTCCATCTAATTCAAGTTTGCCAGGCTTGGACACTGACGAAGGAGCAGCAAATACTGACGGGGTAGTTGTTTTAGCTTCTACCGTTGGCTCGTTAGCAAATCCAAACCCAATAGGCGATGTATATGGATCTGGAAGAACCTTAACGCATGAAGTTGGACATTGGCTAGGTCTTCGTCACATATGGGGCGATACTACTGACTGTACTAATGATGACTTTTGCGCAGATACTCCCGACGCTTCAGATTTTAATTCTGGATGTCCCGAAACCGATAGTTGTCCTGATAGTTTAGAAATGATATGGTCGAAAACTACATGGATTATACAATTGATTCTTGTATGGATACTTTCACTGCTGATCAGAAAGCAAGAATACAAACGGTCTTGGCAAACTCACCCAGGCGTATTGAATTAGGAGCTGGAGATTACTTTCTAGACACTGAAGTTTTTCTTTACCCTAATCCAGTTACAGACTTGCTTAGGATTAACTTAGTTGGTTTCAGTAGTTTTCCTGAAAATTTTACTGTTTATAATATGTTGGGTCGAGTCTTACTCGAGCAACCTATTAAAACAACAAATGATTTAATTGTAAATACCTCCGATTTAAGCAAAGGAGTTTATTTTATTAAAATCACAGCAAACAAGAATTCAATATCTCTACCTTTTGTAAAGAATTAACTTAAGAAATATGTAAATAAACAGAGGTGTTCAACAGCGCTATTATTAAATAGTAAGTTATGAATTTATGTTTAAAATATACATTAAAACAAAATTTAGCGCATTAGCTTTGTGGCAATCCACGCCATTGGAATGTATGCTACTGCAAGATCAAAAATGGAAAACCAAAGCGGACTAGGGACTTGTGTCACCATGGAAACACCTCCGTAGAGAAATACAAGCGCAACGATGAAGCCTACTTTTGTTTTTTTACTTTTTGAAATTTTAATAGCCATTACCGCTCCGGCTAAGGTTCCTAGTGCATGTGCTAAAAAAGGGAACAAAAAATGAATGGGTTTGTACAGACCAATATTGGCCTTAATACTATCAACATTAGTCACATCTACACCGTTTGGGGGCGTCACAATGTAGCTACTCAGAAAAATTACAGCAAAATTTATAATTGCACCAATAAAAATACCAAGTAATACGGCCAAACCATTTCTTAGAAAAGGATTCATAGAGTTTTAGTTTTAATCAAAGTTAAAAAAAATACTTATGCCTTTTTGGTTTAGTTCAAGTACATCAAAGCGCTTTAAATGAAAAAGTTGTGGTTTTTAGATTCTCTTTTTAAAAATCAGATTTAAGAGAAACAAAATTATAAGTGCCCCAACAGCACCAGTCAATACTGCTCCCATCCAGCCAGAACCAAGACTGATTCCTAGTTTTTCCAAAGACCATCCACCTACGAAGCTACCAATAATTCCAACGACGATATTGCCGAAGAGACCTAGACTGCTTCCTCTAAAAATTGTACTACCAAGCCATCCTGCGATTGCTCCAATAATAATTGTGCTAATAATTTCCATATATTTTAATTTACAGTTAATAAATCATCAATACTAGCCACAAAAAATAAAAAAAATCTAATCACATAAGTGTGAAGTGTTTGGTTTTTGTTCATGATTGGGGGCAAGCATTAACAACTCAAATATATAAAATTTTTATTAAGTCAAAATTATAAAATAAAATCTTTAACGATCGCGGCTTAGGATTTTGTATTCCTCATAGCATTCGCTTATGGCATCAAGGATTTGAAGGTCATTGGCCGTTTTTATGAAGTCATCTGAATAATTACATTCACTAATCAATAGATCCAAATCAACTTTATCAACTTGTAGAAGAGCAGTAAGCATTTCTCGGTCAAAGCGAGAAGCTAAAATACTACGGATTTCGTCCTGTTTTTTCATCTTCCGCAATTTTTTCATCTCTCTCGGTTTTTTGCCAAATATATTATAAAGGAAATCAGCAGGGTTGAAAATTGCCCCTAGCACTTTAGTTACCATAGACGGGGACCTAGGGCTAGACTCATAACCTGTATTTAGACCAGAGATACTGTAACGAATATTTTTTTGGATTGGAACTTGCTTTATATCTACTTCAAGATATCCTGTAAGTTTTAATTTGTTCACCACTACTTCCTCGAGGGTTAGTGCCAACTCAGTAAGCTCTATGGTAGTTTGATTTCCAAAGTTGACCCAATCGTTGGTAACTCTCACTTTAATGGACTTGAACCCCAAAAATGAGAGATGTAGGGTGTCATTTACTTTTGCGCGTATTTCAAATTCACCTTTGATATTGGTAGTGGTCCCGTAAACTTGATTGAGGTTTACTATATTGACGTTTTCCATGGGTTCCTCATCAGCCCCATTTACAATTTTTCCTTTGACCGTAGAACCATCCTGACCAAACCCAAATTGAAATGTGGTTAAAATGAATAAAATAATCAGGTTATGCTTCATAAGAAAATTTCATCATAAAAGTAATAAACTCAAGATACATAGCAAATAGCAGACCTTGTTTTGTTTTAAAATTAATAAATTGATTATTTCCTACGGTTTCTTCTAGGGCGAGAAGAGCTGTTGCCTTGCGGTTTAAAATCAGATGATCTTCGTGGTGAGCGACCTCCATTGTCTCGACCACGTTCTTTGCGTCGACCGTTTCCATCAGATCTAAAACTATCTTTTCTTCTAGATCGGCCCCCTTTTTGGTTTCCAAAACGACGGTTTCCACGCCGTTCTTTTTTCTCCGTAATTTCAACATTTATGTAACGACCATTTTGTTTGAAATCTGAGAAAAACTCCAAGACTTTAGGCATATTGACTGTTTCCGTATTAAAAAAAGAAAAACTGTCTTTTACGTCAACTTTAAATACATCGTCTTGACCAAGTTGAAGAGTATCACGTAAAAAATCTTTCATGCTCATCCAATCGTAACCGTCTTTTTTCCCGATATTTATAAAGAATCGGGCTGATTGATCCTCTTGGTTTTTTTCTGAAAATGAATCCTTTCCACTAGGTGAGTTTAAGTTTTTTGCTTTCTTATAATAATTGAAAAATCGAGTGAATTCTACTGAAAAAAACTTTTTAATCAATTCTTCTTTACTGCTGTCCTCAAACAATAAATTAATTTCCTCTAAATAGGGGTCAATTTCGTGGTTGATTTCTGTGTCGTGAATTTTATGCGCTAAAGCTTTAAGTTGAACTTCACAAATTTCCATTCCATCTGGAATGTCTTTTTTGACAAATCCTTTTTGGATGATTTTTTCAATTGTTTTGATTTTACGTTGTTCACTTTTGGTGATAATTACCATAGATACACCGGTCTTTCCAGCGCGTCCCGTACGACCACTCCTGTGTGTGTAGGTTTCAATTTCGTCGGGCAATTGGTAATTTATCACATGTGTGATGTCATCAACATCTATTCCTCGAGCGGCAACGTCCGTAGCGACAAGCATTTGAATTTGTTTATTTCTGAAGGACTTCATTACTAAATCTCTTTGATTTTGACTTAAATCTCCGTGAAGTGCACCTGCGCTGTATCCATCCTCAATTAGCTTCTCTGCAACTTTTTGGGTATCCCTTTTGGTGCGGCAAAAAATAACAGAAAAAATATTTGGATGTGCATCAGCGAGTCTTTTTAGAGCAGCATACCGATCTCTTGATCCAACCAAATAAAATTCGTGGGATACGTTTTTACTTCCTGTATTTTTACTTCCAACAGTAATTTCGGTAGGAGCTACCATAAATTTCTTCGCAATAATCGATACTTCTTTTGGCATTGTTGCTGAAAACAGCCAAGTTGATTTTTCCTGTGGGGTATGCGAAAGAATAGACTTGATATCCTCAAAAAAGCCCATATTGAGCATTTCATCCGCTTCATCTAAAACAGCATAGTCAATTTTGGAAATATCGACTAATCTACGACTGATCATGTCTTTCATCCGACCAGGAGTGGCTACAATTATTTGAGCACCTCTTTTTACATTTTTTGCTTGTTCAGTTATGCTTGCCCCTCCGTAAATTGCAGTAACATTCAATCCTTTACAGTATTTTCCGTACAGTTTTAATTCATTGGTGATCTGTAAACATAATTCTCTAGTAGGTGATAAAATCAACCCTTGTGTTGTTCTGCTGTTTACATCTATCTTTTGTAGCATGGGAAAACCAAATGCCGCTGTTTTTCCCGTCCCAGTTTGCGCCAGGGCGACTAAATCATTTTCTTCAGATAAAAGTGTTGGAATTGCTTTTTGTTGAACTTCACTTGGAGTTTCGAAACCAAGGTCTTTAATGGCTTGAAGTAAATGATCTTCAAGTCCCAGTTGTTGGAATGTATTCATTCGTATGTCTATTCGATATGCATTTTGGTGTTACCTCAGAAGCGTATCGAACAGTTTTTTACCATACTTCTTGTAACACATCCTCACCCTGAGGATTTGCGGCAAAGGTACGTTAAATAATTAAGTTAGCTGTGTTTGTTGAAAAACGCGATTAATTTTGCTACTGCAATTCCTCTGTGTCCAATCTCATTCTTTTCTTTAAGAGTCAATTCAGCAAAAGTTTTATCTTTTACCGATGGCTTAAAAATTGGATCGTATCCAAATCCGCCCGATCCTTTTGCAGTGCGTGTGATTTTTCCTTCACATATTCCCTCAAATTGAATCAATTCTCCTTTGTAATGAAGTGCTATTACTGTTTTAAATTGAGCAGATCGATTTGCAGTTTTCTCTAAACTCGATAAGAGCTTCTCAATATTTTTTTTTGAATTTTTTTCAGGTCCAGCATAGCGTGCAGAATGAACACCAGGGGCGCCATTTAAAGCCATAACCTCCAAACCAGTGTCATCTGCAAAACAATCTTTATTGTACTTCATTTTGATATAGTTTGCTTTTTGAATGGCATTGCCTTCAATTGTTTTTTGGGTTTCAGGGATGTCTTCATAACATCCAATGTCTTTCAAGCTAATTAGTTTTATTTCGTCTGGTAGTTGGGCTTGGACTTCTTTAAGTTTGTTTTGGTTGTTCGTAGCGAATACAATTTGAATCATAATTATTGATGGTGATAGGGTTCGTTTTTAAGAATTGTAAATCCTCTGTAAATCTGCTCAAGGACAAATAAACGTACCATTTGATGTGAAAAGGTCATTTTAGAAAGTGAAATCTTTCCAACTGCTTTTTTGTGCAATTCCTCGGAAAATCCATAGGGTCCTCCGATGACAAAAACCAGTTGTTTGA
>Ga0233438_10003395_pt1 | contig 14774 bp, 15 predicted proteins | sample SI_123_September_FD_182720 | JGI IMG/M metagenome (GOLD analysis project Ga0233438, IMG submission 182720) | Seawater microbial communities from Saanich Inlet, British Columbia, Canada - SI_123_September2016_10_MG | ecosystem: Environmental > Aquatic > Marine > Inlet | place: Canada: British...
CAAAAATAGAGTCTATTGTTATGACCATGAATCAAGGCGGTATGGCGATGAACTATGATTCAAATAAGACCGATGAGGAATTAGATCCGATGGGGCAAATGATGAAGTCTCAATTTGACCCAATTTTGCAAGCAACTATCTACAATACTTTTGATCGTTATGGAAATGTTTTAGAAGTAAGAATGGAACCTAAACCACTTCCTGGGATGGAACAATTTACTGATAATCAAAATGCTATTAATTTTCCCGATGAAGAAGTTTCGGTAGGTTCTTCATGGACTTCTGAGGTTGACAAACAAGGAATGAAGGTTTTGACAAAATATACAATATCTAAAATTTATGACGGAGTTGTCCTTTTAGATATTTCTGGAACAGTATCTGGACTTGCAACAGGAAATATAAATGGAAAATCGACTGTTAACATTAGCAGTGGTATTCAAGCAGCTTCAACAATTGAAATGACTATGTCAGTACAAGGTATGGAGATGAGCTTCGTCACTAGCTCAACGATGACTAAAATGTAAGTTATAAATATTATCATAAAAGACTTTAAAACAACCCCATACCTACATACTAGTATGGGGTTGTTTATTTAATAAATTGAAAATAAACTTATCTGTTTAATAAGTTTCCACAGCGTATATTTGCACCATCAACTTAGACAACGCCATTAACCAGTGATTTCTATGACTATGCCTTTCAAAAAATTACATTCTGATATTCAAGAAAAATTAGTTTTTTTCAACATTACAAAGCCTACCCCTTTCCAAACGGCTAGTATTCCTATTATTAAAAGTGGAACTAATGTGTATTGCACTGCACCAAAAGATAGTGGAAAAACAACAACTCTTATTTTAACTACTTTACAAAAGTTAAAATGTGAAGCATCTGGAAATGCACCCAGAGCGGTAGTTCTTGTTGAAAACAAGGAGCGGGCAATGGAATTGTATGAACTTTTTTTGGTGTATACAAAATACAGCTCTTTACGTGTTTATGTTGGACACGAACAGCTACACATAGATATTCAAAAATCAGAAATATTTGAAGGTACAGACATTCTTATTTCAACTCCTAAAACAATGAATAAATTATTTTTATTGAATGGAGTCAGCACCGCTCAGTTAAAAATTATCAGCATTGACGATGCTAAATTTCTTTCTCAAAACTCCTCCTATTCTGCACTAATGTCTATTTCACAAAGCATAAAGAAGTGCCAATATGTAATCTATTCAGAAAAGTCGTCTTCAATGCTTAAACGCTTTAAATCTTATTTTATGGAATATTCAAAAACTGTTTCATTTTAAACGCTTATATGATTCCAAAACTACATTACATATCCCAGGGCAATTCTGCTAAAGAGCAGCATGCAAATATCCAAAAAGCTTGTGCTTCAGGAATCGAATTGGTGCTTTTAAACGTTCAAAACTATTCAGATAAGAAATTATCAAAATTAGCCAAACAAGCCAGAGAAACTACCGCCCATTATCAAACTAGATTGATTATAGCTAACCATTACAAAATTGCAAAAGAAATAAAGGCTGACGGGGTGCATTTAAGTAACTTGGAGGTCTGCCCTAGCCTTGTAAGAAAAGAATTATATTGGTGGCAAATTATTGGCGCTACTTCAAATAACCTTGAGACTTGTGAAACTTATATAAGTAAGGAAGTTGATTATATATACCTATCCCCTTTTGAAAGTCCAAACCTTAATTCTTCCATAGAAAAAGTTTTAGGTTTAAATGGCTATACAGCAATTTTAGAGGCTTTGAATTCAAAAACACCTATCCTAGCGGCGGGTGGTGTCAACATAAAGGCTGCAACAGGGATTTTAAAAACTGGTATCTCTGGAATTGCGGTTTCTGATAATATTACACAAAACCCTGGCATTATTAAATCTTACAGTCAGATCCTGAATGCATCATCGACTTCAGAACAGCGTTTTTCTTTCAAATAAAAGTTCTTCAATTAACGATCAACTACAGATGTAATTTTATTATAATTAATAAGTAAGCCCTCAATAACAGAAATTGAAGTAATTCCAATGGCAATAAATAATAAAAAGACATTATTTAATCTGATAAACTAGACCATAAATCCGTAATCTATACTTTTTTTGGTGTAGAACTTATTTATAAAGCATAAAAAAAGCTCATCTACAAGATGAGCTTAAATAAAACTTTAAAGAATATTTATTATATAACCTTTACGTTTACTGCATTTAATCCTTTGTTGCCTTCTTTGAGATCGAATTCAACTACATCGCCTTCGCGAATTTCGTCTACTAATCCAGAAATGTGTACAAAGTGATCTTTTTCAACTCCTTCTTCAGTTATAAATCCAAAACCTTTTGATTCGTTGAAAAATTTTACTGTTCCTTTACCCATAATAATGTAATTTAATTTAAATAATAATTTTGACAAATTTGCGACCATTTTTTCAATACACAATAGATTAAACGAGTTATTTTTGATTTACAGAGTAAAAACGTCAAATTAATTGCAGTAAAACTTTTAAAATTAAACTTTTTTGTGTCCTCGAAGTCAAAACAATGGCTTATTTATTTAAAAAAGTTAATTATTTCATGAAATATAACTTTATACCTATTCTTATATCTGTGCTTTTAGGATTTACACTTATTAGCTTTTCTTCATCAACTCTAGAAATAATAATCACTCCCCGGTTCAACAATAAATCTATCTTAGAAACAGATTGGTATGTCACACCAACTAAGGATTCAATACAGTTCACCAAAATAAAGTTTTATCTAACTAACTTTAAATTAATTTCAAATAATGGAGAAATAAAAGTACTAGAAAACAGTAGTTACTTAATAGATATTTTTAAACCCGAAACATTAAAATTTAGTCTTAAACTACCACATTTTAATAATAATGATAAATTATATTTTGAACTTGGAGTTAATAATAGAATGAACACTACTGGAGCGCATTCAGGAGCTCTCGACCCTTCAAATGGAATGTATTGGTCTTGGCAAAGTGGTTATATTAATTTTAAAATTGAAGGGGTTAGTCCAAGCTGCATGACTCGAAAAAATAAATTTCAGTTTCATATTGGAGGCTACCAAAATCCACATAACACACTAAGAAATTTCACTATTAATTTAAATAAACAAAACCTGGAGCTCAATTTAAATCTTGAGAAGTTTTTTGAGTTCACTAAATTATCCAACGAAAATCAAGTTTTAATTCCTGGATCAAATGCTGATCAGCTTGCTACAGTATTTTATAATGCCTTTTCTGTATTTTGAACAAAAATATTATATATGGTCTTTATTTTGTTCTGGTTACGATATGTAGCAGTTTTATTGTAATCAAAAACAAAACTCTAATATTTAATTATCCTAAATATTGGCCTAAACCGCTCTATCAATTTTCAAAACTAAGTATGTCTGAAAATGAGTTTCAACTTGGGCGTCATCTATTTTATGACCCTATACTCTCAAAGGACCAAACTATTTCCTGTGCTTCTTGTCACTTACAAGCTAACAGTTTTACTCACACAGATCATGAATTAAGCCATGGTATTGGGGGAATAATAGGAAAAAGAAATTCTTTAGCCATAATGAATTTAGCTTGGAATTCATCATTCATGTGGGATGGTGGCGTTAATCATATTGAATTACAAGCACTTGCTCCTATTTCAAGTAAAAATGAGATGGGGTCTTCTTTAAATGAAGTAGTCGCTAAACTGAATTCTTCTGAAAAATATAAGGCACTCTTTTTTAATTCGTACAAAGATAGCTTAGCGACAGGTCAAAAAACTTTATTAGCATTGACTCAATTTACAGTCATGTTAAATTCATATAATTCCAAATATGATAAGTACATTATTGATAAAGGCGGAGACCTGTTTACACAACAAGAAAAAAATGGGTTAAATATCTTTAGGAAAAATTGTGCTTCATGTCATACTGAACCATTGTTTACTAACAATGAGTTTCGTAACAACGGACTAACATTAGACCCATTTTTAAATGATTATGGGCGAATGCAGATTACAAATAAATCGGAAGATTCTCTAAAGTTCAAAGTTCCAACGCTTCGAAATATTCAATTTACACCTCCATACATGCACGACGGACGGTTTCAAAATTTAAAAGAAGTCATTTCGCATTACAAATTAGGTATAGTACATAGTAAAACTCTTGCTAAAGAATTAAATAGTAACCTAAATTTATCTCACAAAGAAGAAGTTGACTTATTAGTGTTTTTAAGAACTCTAACAGATTATGAGTTCTTATTTAATGATAGATTTTCGTATCCATTTTAACTAAAATATAATAATATGAAAAATAAAATATTCAATTTAATCGCCTTTGTTTCATTAACTACGATTTCAATAGCACAATCGAATCCTATAATTACTCAATGGATTCAAAATCATAATGGAATTACGGGGCGGCATTATGTACAGGGAAATTCAACACCAATTATTGATAATGTACTTGCAAATGTCCAAAATGTCGATTATTCCACAAACTGGGTATATGTATCAGCAACTGGAATACCATCGTATATAACTGGGCCGTTTACAGATGGTAATCCATCACTGGCTGAAGATCAAAATGCGATATACAAACTTCCTTTAAACCCAACACAGAACACTGGAAACTCTACATCTACTTTTGGAGGAAATATTGGAGTTTTTATAAATGGAGTTTCTTTGTTTGACTACAGAGATGGAGTAGCATGGAATAATTCAACAAACGCCCTTTGTGGTGGCCCCGGAAATCCCCCTTGCCCAGGTGGACCACAGGTAACTCAAAGCTGGAATAGAGATGCAATTCCAGCTGAAATGGGTGGCTTTGATTGTGCTAAAGCTCACCCAGCAATGGGCAACTATCATCATCATCAAAACCCTAGTGCTTTTGATTTGGATTTATTAGTAGTTTCTGATATATGTGATTCTTATCCAGCAGACGGCTTGTATGTTATAGATATAAATTCCCATTCACCCTTAATTGGTTTTGCATATGATGGTTTCCCAATTTATGGAGCCTATGCATATGCTAATATTGATGGCTCTGGAGGTATTGTACGGATGAAATCCGGATATTCATTGAGGAACATTAATACAAGAACTAATGGACCAAATGTTGGTCAAATTTATACCATTCCAAACGGACCAAATGCTGGAAACCAAGAAGTAATGGATTTAGGATATTTTAGGGAAGACTACGAGTTTATATCAAATTCAGGCTATGATTATTTGGATTCACACAACGGCCGGTTTTCCGTTACTCCAGAATATCCATCAGGAACTTACGCCTATTATACTACTGTAGATGAAAATCATAATTCTGCATATCCCTACGCTGTAGGGCCAACATTTTATGGAAATGTTTTAGGGTCTAGTGTGGATAACATTAATGAAACTACAACTAATTATGATTCATCGTTAGCAATAAATAAGTTTGATTTTTCTTCACTAAACCTTGTTATTTACCCAAACCCAAGTCAGGACTTTATAGCTATACAGTCTAATTTACTTGAAAATAACCTAAAAGTTGAACTTATTAATGAGATTGGTCAACTTGTATTGGAGAGCACTATTTTACAAGGTAGTACGTTAAGTATCATCGAAACACATACACTTTATAATGGAATATATTTCCTAAAAGTATCTTATAATAAAAATTCAAAAACGTACAAGATTATTATTAATAAATAGATCAAATCTTGAACAAAATCCTAAGATTAAATAAATAATAGTATTTTTTTCAATACAATTTAATCACCATTATCTCAATGAAATACTTTTTATTTCTAGACGAAAGTTTTCCTTGATTTTATTTCCAATTAAAAAAGCAATTTCTTCAATTTTGTCCGAATTAAAGTTTGGAATATCTAGTGTATATCCTCTAAAACTTGGTACAAAATCTTTAAGGGGAATACTAATTTCTTGTAATTTGCCCGAAGTTGTAAATGAATAAATGTAGGAATGGCGCTGATTATCAGACCCTTTTAATCTAAACTGGTAAGATCTCCCATCTCCTTTCAACTTTAATATAACAGATGTAAATCCAGCGGTCTTAAGGCCGTCAAAATTATATCTAAGCGATGAAAACCCACCATTATTTTCAGTAGTAACGTAGCCTTTAAATACTCCTAAACCTTCCGAATTAATATTAAAATTTCCTTGAGATCTTCCCCCCATGACACGATCATCAACAACTCTCCAGCCATTAGTAGATACTCCAGGTTCAAATTTAAAAATGAGTGAAGGAGTTTGGAACATAGTCATAAGTAAAAATAAAATAAGTGCGTGGTTCATATAAATTTTATTGTTTTTCGAGTTCTTCAAGTACTTTATCAAAATTAGTTCTTAAATAGGTTCGAAGTTTTTTCTTGTAATCATCTTTAAGCCAAGTTAAAAAATTATGCGTACTCTTGCTAATACATTTTGAATAACGTTGGATTCTGAAATCAATATCATCAGTAAGTAATTTGACAAGCCCTAACGCATCATAAACATCTTCACTATTTTCGATACATATTAAAGCATGTTGTTCTATTGAACGCATCAATACAACCTTTGAAGACTCTCCATTTCTTATGGATTTAATATATGTTTTGTTTATGTCAAAATAAACATCTTTAGAGTTTTTAAAAGAAGATCTTATGTTATCAGGCATTTGATAAATGAAATTACTTTCAAGGTCTTCGTCACTTAAAACACCATCTAAATAATAATTAGGATATTTAAAAATACGCTGCCAATCTAAATTTGTACTTCCCCAAGGTCCAAAACGATGAAAATTATTTCCTAAATCTATAACATCAAATGAGTTTTTATCTTTAAGAATACGAGAACCTCTTCCTATCATTTGATAATATAACGTTAAAGATTTGGTTGCTCGATTAAGTATAATAGATTCTACTGTAGGCTCATCAAATCCTGTTGTTAGTATGCTAACAGAAGTTAGAATAGCATTAGGCGTTTTTTTAAACCAATCTAAAATTTGTATGCGCTCTTTTTTAGAGGCTGTGTTGTCTAAGTGTGCGACTTGATAACCAGCAGATCTAAATAAATCATAAACAAATAGTGAGGTATTTATTCCATTATTAAAAATAAGAGTTTTCTTGCCATCACAACGCTCTTTGTAAGCCTCCATTAATTTAGAAAGCATTTCATTATTTGTGTACAAGTCTTCTGAAGATTTGACAGTATAGTCTCCATTAGCACCAACAACTAATGATGTTAATCCTACATTATAAGAATACATATTTGCTTGTGCTAAAAACTCGTTATCTATTAAAGACTCAATACTTTCCCCTACAATTAATTCATTGTAATTATCTGTCATTGGAAGTTCTATATTAGAGCTCAATGGGGTTGCAGTTACCCCTAAAATAAAAGATTTTTCAAAAAACTTAAATAGCTTTGTAAAAGAATTATAATGAGCTTCATCAATGATAACAAGACCTATATCTGAAATGTCTAACTTATCATCTTTCAATCTGTTATTTAGAGTTTCTACCATTGCAACGAAACACTCAAATTCAGACTGATCTTCTAAATTTGCTTTACTATCTATTACTTTATTTTGAACACCAAATTCTGTTAATACTAAAGATGTTTGTTTGCATAACTCTATTCTGTGAGTCATCACTAAAACTTTCTTTTTGTGTGTCCTTAAATACTGACTTACAATTTCAGAAAATATAACTGTTTTTCCACCACCAGTGGGTAACTGGTACAAAAGGTGGTAATCGACTGGTGCAGTTTCAAAACATTGGAATATTTTTTGGATTGCTCCTTTTTGGTAGCTATATAACTCTTTTCCAGTTTTTCGTTCTTCTTGTTCTGTAATAGAAAGCATAGTAGATAATAGATGATTTTTGCAAAAATACGTTGTTTATTGAGTATTCAAAGAATTTAGTTGATTTATTTTATAAATAAATTAATATTTATCAAACTAATTTGTCTAAAAGTTTATGTGTTCTTTTAGATCCTTCGTACATTTCATATTTAACAAACTTTGATTCCAATTTGGCATTGTATATTTTTATTTTTCTTGATGGTCTCAAGCCAATGTGTTTTAAGGCTTCAATGTTGGATGAAACTAACCATGCATTGGTTCCGGGGTACTTATGTTTTAAAGTGCTTCCAATAGATCCGTAAAAACTCTCCATATCAATATCTAAACGTTCCCCATAAGGAGGATTAAAAACCATATGCAGATGACTATCACCACCTTTTTGTGTTTTGAAAAAATCCTCATGTTTTATGTATATAAAATCCTCTAGCTTAGCATTTTCGATATTTTGAATAGCTTTTTTTACCGCGCTGGGAGATTTATCAAATCCCATTATTTTGTAGTGAAAATCGCGTGTTTTTGACAACAAGGATTCTTCAATCTTTTCAAACAAATCAACATCCCAGTCTTCCCAACGCTCAAACCCAAATTGATTACGCATTAAATTTGGTGGGATATTACAGGCTATCATTGCTGCTTCAACTAGAATTGTTCCTGACCCACACATCGGATCCATGAAATCACTTTGTCCATCCCATCCAGAAAGCATCACAAGACCAGCTGCTAAAACTTCGTTTATGGGTGCTATATTGGTTGCTATTTTGTATCCTCTTTTGTGTAGAGACTCTCCAGAACTATCTAAAGAAACAGTACAAAAATGTCGATCAATATGAATATCAATTTTTAAATCGGGAAATCTTAAATCTACATTTGGACGCTCGCCTGATTTATTTCTAAAACGGTCAACAATCGCATCTTTAGTTTTAAGAGCAACGTATTGAGAATGTGTAAAATTATCTCCATTTAGTGTGGCCCCAACAGCTAATGATCCATTTGATTTCAAATAATTTTCCCAAGAGATAGAATATATTTTATTATAAAGTTCTGTTTCATTTATTACTTTAAAATTTGCTATTGGCTTGAGAATTTTAATAGCTGTACGTAATCCCAAATTAACCTTGTACATGAATCCTTTATCCCCTACAAAACTAACATGTCTAACACCAATTTTGACAGCTTGAGCTCCAAGTTGTGTTAGTTCCTTAGCTAAAAGTTCTTCTAAACCATACATGGTTTTAGCAACCATTTTAAAATTATTCTCCATTAAAAATATTTATTAACAACCAAAAATACAGTATTTTTGGCCGAGTAAGTATTATATATGACAAAAGAACATCAAAAGTGGTTTCAATCATGGTTTAACACTCATTATTATCACATTCTTTACAAAAACAGAGATATTAAAGAGGCTGAACTATTTATTTCAAATTTAACTTATTATTTAAATCTAGTACCTGAAAAAGATCATATTTTAGATTTGGCTTGTGGGCAAGGAAGACACTCTAAATACCTGAATAGTTTAGGATATAAAGTAACTGGAATTGATTTATCAGAAAAGAGTATAAAGAATGCCAATAAATATTCGTCAGAGTCTTTAAACTTTGAGGTTCACGACATGAGAAATGTCTATCACAATAAATACGAAGTTGTATTAAATCTATTTACAAGTTTTGGATATTTTGAGGACGATAATGATAATCTAAGAGTTGTAGAAACAATAAAGGCAAGCTTAAATCCTAATGGAATTGGGGTGATTGATTTTATGAATAGCCCTAAGGTTATTAAAAATTTAATAGCAAAAAACACTTACGTTGGTAATGAAATTATATTTAACTTAAATCGTGATTATTCCAATGGATTTGTTAATAAACATATTGAAGTTTTAGATCAAAAAAAAATATTCAAATATAAAGAAACAGTACGTGCCTATACATTTGAAGATTTTAGATTAATGTTATCAAATGCTGGGCTAGATTTAATTGATTGTTTTGGTAGTTATAATTTAGAGCCCTACAAAAAAGAGGATTCAGATCGTTTAATTTTAATTTTTATAAACAATGATTAGCTTTCTTGCTCCCATTTTTGCTGTGATTTTTGGAGTCTTAATTGTTTTACTACATGGCAAGTCAAAACCTCTAAATCTTAGATTATTTTTAGCCTTTAGTGGTGCTTTTCTACTGTCCACCACTATATTTGAATTACTTCCAGAAGTATATTCACATTTAGATCCAAAACAAATTGGAGTTTTTATTATGGGGGGTATTTTGTTGCAAATAATATTAGAATTTTATTCAAAAGGGGCTGAACACGGACATCTTGACACTAATGAACCCAAGAACATCTTTCCTTGGCTTTTGTTTATGAGTTTGGGCATTCATGCCTTCTTTGAGGGATTTCCATTGAGGGAGCATAAAAATCTAATCTTAGGAGTTGTTATCCACAAGATACCAATAGCAATTCTAATTGCTACATATCTTTTAAAATCAAAACTAGATAAATCTAAAGTTATAGTCTTTATCTTAGTATTCACTATAATGACTCCACTAGGATCATTAATTGGTGGTTCACTAAATATATCTTCCAAGATCATACAAAGCGTAAACGCTATTGTTATTGGAATGTTTTTTCATATTTCTACAATAATTTTATTTGAAAGTAGGGAAGATCATAATTTCAATATAAATAAAATTTTAATTGTCATAAGTGCTGTAGTTCTGGCATATATTATCTAAAAATTAAAATTAGATAAATAAAAATGGATTAATTATTAATTAATAGATCATTATACATCCATTTCTTTGATAACTTATATAAATCAAAATCTTTAGAGGGTTTTTGGTATTCAAGACGGCCATTTTGAAATTGTCGCTGTAGAATATCCTCAATTAAATAATCTTCTTTGGAAACGTAAGGATCAAAAGGAGTTTTGAGAGACATCTTATATAGTTTTGCAGTATTGTTGTACCAATATGCACTCCAACCACTTCTAAGTGATTTAATTAAGTCAAAAGCTGAAACCCCGGTTTGTCTATGTATTAATTTAATTAAAATTTGAGCTTCTGTTATTGTATTTTTTTTTAATTCATCAGTAAATTCTTTTTTAACAAATTTTTGTACTAAACGAGCATATTTCTTTTTTTCGCTTTTTGACTTCAACAGATTCATTCTTTGATTTAAAGTTTCTAAACGTTCAGATGCTAACTTAGCAAAGGGATAAACTTTAATTGTCTTTCTTTGTAAAATTAGATACTTACGCCTGGAATCTGAGGTTGTAAATTTTAACTTAGGGAGAATGAATATTTCATTTAAACTAATTGAATTGTTCGAAATTGTATCTCCTACTACAACTATATATTGTTCATCAAGTAAATCTTTTTCATTAATGCTCTTTTGACAAAAGACTATTATGGGGAAACAAAAAATAAGTGAAATAATCAGTTTCATAAAATTAAAATAGTTTACATCCAAAATTACAAAATATGCCTTAATCTTTATGATTTTATCGTTCATAATTGTTATTTTTATGAAAATTTTATTCAAAATGGTTAAGAAAACTATACTAAATAAAAAAGCAATTTCATTCTTAGAAGAATATCTGAATAATGCATCTCCAACTGGTTATGAATGGAAAGGTCAGAAACTTTGGATGGATTATTTAAATCCTTATGTTGATACTTTTATTACTGACACTTATGGAACAGCTGTAGGTGTTATTAATCCCGAGGCTCCTTTCAAAGTGGTTATTGAAGGGCATGCTGATGAAATTTCATGGTATGTTAATTATATTTCTGATGACGGACTTATTTATGTCATCAGAAATGGAGGAAGTGATCACCAGATTGCACCAAGCAAAATAGTAAATATTCATACAAAAAAAGGCATTGTAAAAGGGGTTTTTGGTTGGCCAGCTATACATACGCGTACTTTATCAAAAGAACAAGCTCCAAAACCAGATAATATCTTTATTGATGTCGGTTGCAAGACAAAGGAAGATGTTGAAAAACTTGGAGTTCATGTAGGCTGTGTAATTACTTACCCAGATACATTCCACATACTAAATGAAAAACATTTTGTGTGCCGAGCCTTAGATAACCGAATGGGAGGATTTATGATAGCTCAAGTTGCGCGTTTATTACATGAAAATAAAAAAACACTACCGTTTGGATTATATATTACAAACTCTGTCCAGGAAGAAATTGGACTTCGTGGAGCTGAAATGATAACCCACACAATACAGCCTGACGTTGCTATTGTTACTGATGTCACTCATGACACAACAACTCCAATGATCAATAAAAAAGTACAAGGACATTGTGAATTGGGTAAAGGTCCAGTTATAGCTTATGCTCCTGCAGTTCAACAAAAATTAAGAGATTTAATTACCAAGACTGCAGAAGAAAACAAAATCCCATTTCAACGTGCTGCTCTTTCGAGAGCTACTGGGACTGATACTGATGCATTTGCATATAGTAACGGAGGGGTCGCATCAGCTTTAATATCATTACCTCTTAGATATATGCATACTACTGTCGAAATGGTTCATCGTGACGACGTAGAGAATGTCATTAAGATGATCTACGAAACTTTATTGAGGATAGAAAACGGTGAAACCTTTTCTTATTTTGATTAATTATTGGATGAATATCTAGATATTTGGAATGATATCGGGCTACCCACAGGAAAAAAATGCTTGAAGGATGAAGCTCACCAAAAGGGTTGGTTTCATCCAACAGTGCATATTTGGTTTTATACCGACACCCCTAGCCTACTACTTCAAAAACGCGGTTTATCTAAACAAACCTACCCTGGCTTTTGGGATGTTTCTGTTGCCGGACATGTGAGTGCTGGAGAAACCATCTTAGAAGGTGCTTTGAGAGAAGTAAAAGAAGAAATTGGACTCTGTATAAAACAAAAAGACTTAAGGCTTCTTGACGTTCGAAAAAATACCAATCGTTTTGATAATGGAATTATAGACTGTGAATTCCAGCATGTATTTTTAGCAAAACTAGAAACTTCTGTTTCCAAACTTAAAATTCAAGAAGCTGAAGTTTATGCCATACGACTTTTTTCTTTTAAAGAACTTCAAAAATGCAGACTTAAAACCCACCCCAAATACACCATTGTTCCAGCCGATATGCATTATTATCAGTTTGTTATGGATTCCGTACTGAAAGTACTTTAATTTGCACTAATTTTGAAAAAAATGCAAAATCAACCCGTCCTTAAAATCGAGTTCATAGCCATCATGGCCCTGTTAATGTCTTTAGTGGCCTTGTCTATAGACGGTATCCTCCCTGCATTGGCCGTTATAGGAATCGATTTGGGAGTGACAAATACCAAAGACCATCAGTTATTGATTACCATGATTTTTCTAGGTTTAGGCCTTGGACAATTAATTTTTGGCCCCTTATCGGATAGTTATGGTCGAAAACCCATCATTTATATAGGCTTTTTAGTCTTTGCCATCGCAAGTATCATTTGTGTGAATACCGATAGTTATGAAGTACTAATTGCAGCACGCATCTTACAAGGGATCGGTCTGGCCTCGCCACGGACCTTAAGTATTGCCATGGTTCGCGATACCTACGAAGGCGATTATATGGCTAAGGTAATGTCGTTTATTGTCATGATTTTTATCCTAATCCCAATCATAGCACCCACCCTAGGTCAGTTTCTAATGCTCACATACAACTGGCAGGCTATTTTTAACGTTCAACTGATACTCAGTGCCTTTGTTATGTTTTGGTTTTGGAAACGCCAGCCGGAAACCTTAGATCACTCTAAAAGAATCCCCTTCAAAACTGCAGCATTAGTTTCAGGTTTTAAAGTGTTTTTTAAGTTTAAACAAGCCGTCGCTTTTACCCTAATAAGTGGGTTTATAACCGGTTCTTTTATGGTTTATCTAAGTTCTACACAACATATCTTTGAAGTTCAATATGGATTGGGAGAAGATTTTCCTTTAATTTTTGCCAGTTTGGCTTTAGGTGTTGGGTTTGCTACCTATTTAAATGGTGTATTTGTTGTGAAAGTAGGCATGAAACGAATTGCTTTAGTATCCTTAGCCGGTTACAGCCTAACGTCTTTAATTTATGTATTGTTATTTATTAATAAAGTAAATCCCGACTTGTGGATATTGCTTGTCTTTTTCGGCCTTCAATTTACATCCATTGGGTTTTTGTTTGGCAACCTTAGAGCCCTAGCCATGCAGCCTATTGGGCATATTGCCGGCGTTGGTGCTGCTATTAATGGATTTATTTCTACCGTTATGGGCGTGTTCATAGCAACTCTTATTGGGGCCTTTATTGAGACTACGGTTTGGCCGCTATTTCTTGGCTTTACATGTTGTGGATTTGCTTCTATTGTTATTTTCCTTTTCATTAAACCACTGCAAAGCACTATTTAAAACGCTCCAGAATCGACGTCTTTAATAAATTGAACTAAGCCTTGAAAATATATTTTTTGATCATCAAATTGAGATAAATGGCTGCCGTTAGGACACAATAAAAAACGCCCGTTTTGAACTTCCTCAGAAATAAACTTCATTTGTTCGGGATCCATAGTGTCATGTTTAGCTCCTATACTTAACGTTGGAACTGTTATTTTATGTAATTCTGCTTTCACATCCCAATACTTGAGAGTAGCATTACCTTTAATCCCAAATTCACTAGGACCTTGCATGGTCACATATACATCGTGATTGATGTGCTTAAAACTTCTATTTAAAGGTTCTGGCCAAGCCTCTACTGGCAATCTAATGATGTGCTTTGTATAGTAGTTATTAACCACCAACTCCATGTAGCGTTCGTTTGTATAATCTTCTTTTGCTTCGTACACCATGATTTCTTTTAATACTTTTGGGTCTAACTTAGGCGCTAATACTTCATCGGAGTATTTTTGATAGTCAGGAATTGAAGGTACCATATTAGAAATAATC
>Ga0233438_10003402_pt1 | contig 14757 bp, 16 predicted proteins | sample SI_123_September_FD_182720 | JGI IMG/M metagenome (GOLD analysis project Ga0233438, IMG submission 182720) | Seawater microbial communities from Saanich Inlet, British Columbia, Canada - SI_123_September2016_10_MG | ecosystem: Environmental > Aquatic > Marine > Inlet | place: Canada: British...
AAATATTATTGGCTCCTTTTCTATTGGAAGAAAAGGCAATTTTATCCCCAGAAGTGTTCCAAACAGGGTTAGTCTCATAACCTTCGTGAATTGTTATACGTTTTGTTTGCTTGGTATTGAAGTTGTAAACCCAAATATCTCCTTGATAAGAAAAAGCCATTTCCTGAGCATTTGGACTAATTCTTGGCGTACGAAGCAGTGAGTTTTGTGCTGAAAGAAATCCTGTAATCAGCAAAAAAAATAGGGAAAAGAATCTTGTAGTCATGAGTTTTAATTATTATGAATTAATTTCAATGGCTAATTTAAAAAAAAACACATTGGTAGTTTGAAAATTTAGTGGGAATATTAGCTATCACTTGGGTGTAAAAATAATTTAAAATTCTCCTCAAAATGGTATGACTTAGCACCCCTTAGCTCCACAGCATTATTCCCTAAAATAAAATTTGTTTTAGGGAATATTTTTTAGAGTTTAAACTGAAAATTTGATTGATTCAACGATTAAGAATTAAATTTTTGAGTAAGATTTGAATGAAATATTAGGGAAATATGAATAATTTCCATGACCAATAATCATTTTCGAATCACCTCTTTTTGATGATGGTCTAAATAGTATCATATTTAAACAAATTTTATTAATTTGGTGAAATATTGAAAAAAAAAAATAATCTTTATGTTTAAAAAATATTTCTTTAGAGAGATTGGTAAAAATACCGGAAAGTGGGTAAGCAATAAACTTTTTGGAGATAATTGGTCTACACCATATCGATTTTCGAATTCTAATACTAGTTTAGCAAAAGAAGCGCTAAAAATTGAACAGAAAATTGAACAGAAAAAAGCAGATAATCAAATTGAGATGCAAAAATTAAAAAACTTATTCACCCAAAGCAGGAATTTTAATAAAAGAAAAAATGAAATTATTGCTTTAAATTTACCTGAAAGCAAAGAAGACTTATTCACATTTGCAAATTTTATTTTATCTAGCATTTACGGTTCAGGTTGGGATGATGAGGAAGAAAAAGAGCATAAAAACGCATTTAGTGATGCCTGTCTTAGTAAATTAGAGCAATGCAAATTTAAATTTAAAATTATTGGAGCGCTATTTGAAAGTAAATATCTTGGAAAAGAAATTCGTACTCTAAAACGGAAACGTTTCTTTGAAAAATATGGAATTATTGTTTTTACTTTTATAATTTTTACAATTATAATTTATTTAAATTACGCAGCGGGACATTTTGATGATTTCAATTTTAAATAAAATAATAACAAAAGCCATATTTGGTCATTAAATTAATTACAAAACTTTTACATAATAGTTCGATTTCAATCCCCAATTCTCCACAAATTATACCTGGAAATAACTTTTTGTTTTTGGTATATTTTTTAACTCTATCTTACCAGAAATTGATTATATTGATCTAATTTAGTACAAATAAAAAATAATTATTTTGAAAAAAATAAATCATAAAATAGGCCTCATTTTAAATGACGATACTCCAGAAACTCCCTTAAAAAAGAGGATTGGTTTTTTCATTCTGTTTCTAATTTTGGTTTCTTCTTTTGAAATAATACTGGAGTCCGTGGTTTCATTAAAGGGAAAATACTACCATCATTTTTTTATCATTGATTCTGCTGTAAGTATTCTTTTTACCATTGAATATTTACTGAGGTTATGGACGTATCGAATTGATGGAGAAAAACCTACAATTAGTCAACGAATTTCTAACATCACCTCTTTCTATATGGTGATTGATCTCATTAGTATTATTCCTTTCTATTTATCACTATTTATTCCTACAGGATATGGTTTTATAAGGATCGTAAGAATTCTTCGCCTTTTTAGATTACTGAAGTTTGGAAGATATATGAAATCCCAAAACTTAGTATTTAACGCTATAAAAAACAAGGGTAAAGAGTTGATACTATCTATGCAGTTAGTGGTTTTTTTAACTGTTATACTTTCAGCATTATTATACCACATAGAAAATAGTGCCCAACCCGACAATTTTGGTGATATTATAGATGCATTTATCTGGTCGCTTTCTAAATTTATTGGTGGTGTAGGTGGATATGGCGATTTTGAACCCATCACTCTTTGGGGACAGGTAATGGCGACCATTGTTGGCTTACTTGGAATTGCTTTGTTTGCAGTTCCAGCAGGTATTATTGGTGCTGGTTTTGTAGAAGAAATTGAAGCAATTAAAGCAAATGAAGAACTTGAGGAAAAAAATGAAAAACTATTAACAGCATTTAACTATGAAAATCAATTTGCTGCAATAAAAATTAAAAGACTAATTGGCTTATCTCACATAAGAAGAAGGTTTATTAAGCTAACCTCTGCAGAATTTAAACTATCTCTGTCAAGAGCAGATTTACTAAAAATTGCTGAGAAAGGTAGAGGAGTAAAATTAACAACAGTGAATAATATAGAAGTTATACAATCTTTTGATGAAAATTCGATCTATGGAACTTTGAATAATCGAGGATCTTCTATTACAGTAATATCATCAAGTTCTGCAACTCAACAGTATTTAGGACATTTTACCTATGCATTGTCAGAATATCTAAACGCAAATTACATAAGCTCAGAACGTGTTAGTAAATCTGTTTGGGATCCAAAGTATAAATGTAGCCTTTATTCCAACCCTTTGTATCTTTCTGGGAAAACATCTGATAATATTTATTTTGAACAATTTAAAAAGGATATCGTAGATACTACGTTGGAGAAGAGTACGGTTATTTATTTTTTATGTTCTGCGTCTAAAAATGGATCATTTCATGTCTTAAATGGGGGGATAAAAGGAGAAAACAAATTTACGCAGGATGAAAGTACTTTTGAAAATATTAATAGCCTAGAAAGCTTTTACACATCATTTGAAAAATCACTTAAAGAATTTGATAAAACAGAAGGAAAAATATTTTCAACAATAAACAAACACAAATTCTACGGGAATCATAAAAAAGATAGATTTCATTGGTTTTTACGAAATGAAAAAGATGCAAATATTGTATGCATTTACTTATCGCCATTGATATTGGAATCAGAGCCACAAGAATACTATTCAATTATTAAAATTTTAGGTCAAAGCATTAAGGATAATCTACTGTAAATAAATTCACACACAGTTTAGTAAAATCTAGATCAAATACACCCTAAAATAACTCGACTTCACTTACTTTGGCGCCAAACGGAATTATTCAACACGATAACTTTAGCTTTTTTGGGGTATTCTGTTTATGCCGATATAGTTGTATAATGGAATTATAGTTTAAATTCTACACCAATATTAATACTATTATCTGTCCTATAAATATCTATGTACGGAGTTGAATGAAAGCGATGAGTCCAATCAACAAATAAATCAATATTTTTTAGTGAATAATAGAACCTGGGCTCTAAGAAAAGACGAAAATCATTAGTGTTTGAAGTGTTAATTTGGTTGTAAACAGCTAAATTAATAAAGAATTTTTTAGAAAATTTATATTTGAAAAATGAGCTAAAACTATATCGCCAGTTGTAGACTTGTTTTTGAGTACTCAAATCTTTGTCGTAGAGCTCATCTTCAAAAAATACCCCCGCAGAAAGATCCCAATAATTCTCTCCCTTTTGAAGTATTCGATGACGATAACCTCCACCAGAAATATAGCGATGATTCATTCGAAGAGATTTAATATTTTGCACTTGAAAAAATGCGAAAATTGAATTTTTTCCAATTCTATAATTGTAACGAAATTGGCCTGTAAAATCGGATGATATTTCTGTACCACTTTCTTTTATGTAATCATAATTTAGGAGTAATCTAAATAAATTTTGGTTTACAGATTTTGACACTTGATGAGCGGTGCTAAATTGAATTAAATTAATATTACCAAAATTTAAGTCGCCCTGAAAATTCATATTATATGAAAAACTTTCGTCAAGCTCTGGCATCATATTTTCAGTATTGATGATTGTTTGGGCGCTAGCCAATGTACAAAATAAGCTAAGATGAAAAAGTAAATAAATCTTCCGAATACGACTTTGCATAATAAAAAATAAATTGGTCAAAATAAGTGTTGTAATGGTCTAGATTAATGTTTTTAAATGTTCATAAATCATTACCATTGCTAAGGTATCTAATTCACAGTACTTTAGCAATGATTTTTTTATACTCTCTCTCTCATCCTCAGACATATCCACAAATTGAAGTTTAGAATAAGCTGTTAAGGCAGCTCCGCCGTCAGAAATTTTATCTAACCCAGAAATGAATTGATCTAATTGCTTTTGGTCTTGTCCTGTAAAAATTGGAGGGAGTAATGAATATGGATTAGCCACTGTTTGATCTTTAAATTGAATCCAAGTATGATGACCTTCAAAATTCAAACTGGTCATATTGATTTTAGAAATGGGGTTTGTATATTTATGTTTTAAAAAATCACAGGAATTCAAAACAGCAGGTAATACAGCTTTGATAGAATTCGATCCTTTTGTCAATGGATTATAATAATAATCCAGAATGACGACTCTTAAATCGACCATAGGTCTTGAGGCAACCCAAGGGTTTGGATCGTCCTTGCGAGGGGTTGTTATGGATTTGATAAAATCAATCAGATCTTGCTTGTCAGAACAATCACTAGCCTCAAGTTGATCTTTAATGGAATTTAGGATACTATTTTCATGGGTTGCAAATCGAAAGATGGTCCCCTCGTCCTTTTCTAAAGTTTTTTTTAGGGCTGAGACAAAGTCAAAATTTGGAAATTTCCCTGGTGTTGTATTGATATATTCAGAGGCATGCTGGATTGTCCCATCAGCGTGATATATATGGTGAGAAAACTGAAACGCAACTTGCTCATAGGGGTGTCTTCCTGCATTGAAAGGCAACGCAACTGCACTAGTTTCAAAATCGATAAAATGTAATGGGTAAACCCAAGACTCCATTTCTTTAGACAAGCCCTCTTGTTCAACATGTAGTTCAGATAATGGATTTAAAGTTTTTTGGATTTGAATCCAGCGGCGTTCTCTTGAACTCATGGCATCTGATTCATTAATGACTTTAAAATCTTTTTGGTTTAATTCATCCAAAAACAAACGATTTTGCTCTAACAATCTTTGACCTCTAAAATTCCAAACCTCAAAAATATTAGGACGTTGAAAATCTGATTCTGTCCAATGGTGTTGTTTGGAAAAACAGTACTCAAATCCAGATTTATAACCCACTTGTTTAGTGGGCGCATCAATTTTAAACTCGCAGGATTTACAACGGCTATAATTGGTGGGCCAATTCAGGTATGTTTGGTTTTGATAACTTGTTTTTAGCAGTGTAACAGCTTCAGAAAAAACCAAATCTTGTGAGTAACTAAACTCATCAATCATAATCGCTTCTACTATAGATGATACATCTACCTCAGATAGAACAGAAGTACTTTGGGCCTCCTCTGGTGTCATTCGAACATCAACGTCTTGACGAATATCGCCATTATTTGGCAACCTAAACCTCTGATTTAGCCCATCAATGGTTGCTACTTTAGATTGATCGGCCATCAAAAAAAAAGAATCAAAACTAAGGTTTGGCAGGCATTTACTGGCAACATGGCTTTGAAAAGCTATGTCAAATAAATAGGGCCTCCAACTGCTTCTAATATCACCTCTAGCCCCAATAAAGGTATCTGTTTGTGTGGAATCAAAAGACTTTGCCTTAACCTCAATCAGGCGAACACGATTCCCTTGTTTAACCACAATATCGGTCATTACAAACAGGCCGTCCCATAAAAAAGCGGCTTCATAGATAATAACCTCATCTTGTTTTAAAAGTTCGAGAGTTTGATCGAACGCCTGTTGATATGCCCCATAGGGTGCATTAACAAAATGCCCACCAGGGTATAACAATCTCGACAAAGCCTCAACTTGAAATCCCCCTTCTGCCAAAGCCGCAAGAAAGGTATTATCTTCTTCTTTATTTTTGTAGGATTTATCCCCAGAAAAGTACAACTTATTTGGACATGAAAGTCCAATTTTAAAACGTGACTTGGAAAGAACTTTCATACTTGATTTTTAGTTTAGGAGATAAAAATATATCAAATCTATCTTAATCTTTTGATTCGTTCGCGACAACGCTTGATTTTTTCGCGAATATCTTTAATTTTTTCTCTGGTTTTGGCAATTTTATCTTTTTCGCGATCAATTTCTCTGGTATAACGTTCCCAGTCTCTCTTTTTCTGAGCGCGAATACTGTGTTTATTTGCTGTAGAGGAAGCTGATTTCAATCTGCGAGAATAGTGATCTGCATCTCTACTTTTTCTAATACGGATTTTGGCCATATCATCTCTAGAATCTGCAATTCTAGATTTTTCTCGATCGATATCTCTTTTGTAGCCTTCAATTTGTCGTTTTACACTATCAATACTCATATTATTTTGGTTTTAAAGATTATACATAATTGGGTTGGAAGATCCATTTTTCTTGTGAGCAATAGACTTGTTTAGATATAAATTTCTGATTGTGTGAGGAGCCACATTGCCGTCAAATCCATAGCCCGTATAGGATTGTCCTGCTTTTTTTGTCCCAGGATTGTATTGACGCTTGATGGGATACCATTTTTTAACTTCAAAAACCTCTACAATTAGTCCTTTAAATTCACTTAAAACATATTTAATTCCATCTAATCTGTCTTTATCCATTCGCCAACGTTCCTTGGTTGATTGGTACAATTTATCCTCTCCTGACGCTCTTTTGTAAGAGGTATTAATGTTAATGATAATTGTGTCTTTTGGTATAGAATTCAATGGTAATGCATTGTACTTACGTTTGATTTCCTCTGAGGACATCAACCCATTTTCGATAGAATTCATACCCCCTTGAATATTACCACCAGCAAACGCATTAAAGGCTGGAAAAAATCTAAAAGTATCAATCAAACTGGCTTCAATTTGATAGGCAGTTTTTTCATTTAACCCATGTCGAACAATGACATGCTCAATTGTTTTGTTCTGTTTTAAAATGGCTTGAATCTGATCTAACTTATCAGTCCCCTTTTTTCCCTCTTTGGCCTCATTTAGATGGTCGAAAACGCGGTTACCCTCCCCTTTTCCAACATAAAAGGGAGTATTTGTTTCCGGGTTAACCAATAGGTAGACATAATACTTTAGCTCAGCTATTGTTTTTTCATCAAACATATCTGTTATTTTTTATTATGGATTCAATTTTTTTCGCATCCGAAATAGAAAAATTTTCTGCACGTATACCTTTTGATCCCTTGCTAGAAATTATAATGGTTGAATTAATTAATCTTCGGTCTATTTTAACATAAGAAATATCATTGAAAGCCAAAAAGGATCGATCAACGCCAATGAGGTATTTATTACGCTTGAGGTAGGTAACCCCATTTTGGTCAATAATTAATTTGTCAGGAGTTAAAATACTCCCTCCCAAGATAATTTTTGAGGAAAACGAATAGGAAAAAGGTGTTTTTGAATGGGGGTTTGTATTATTTCCTAACGATTTTTGCCCACAGCTGGGGCAAAAGTTCTCATTGCCTGTAAGATTATAACCGCATGAAGCACAAAATCCCATAGTGGTAAACACTTATTGTCTAGAGGCTTTCCCCAAGGTTAAGTCATTATCTATAAGTGTTTTGGCAGATTTGTCTTTAATTTGCACTTTGACACCATAGGTATTTTCAAATAAATCCTCCACGTCTGCAACTTTCATACTACCTTTAATCTTGACATCAACTTTTGAAGTAGTATTGACTTTTTTTGCTGTTTTTTTATTAAGTGCAGCTAAGGTCAAATCACCATCAGCAATCATATTTCCTTTATAAAATACCAAGGAAAGATTAAAAGAAGATTTAAAATCTTTAGAAATTGTTTTTAATTTTTTGTTAGGCGCAATTGAAAATTCCGCATTGTTAAAATGATCTTTTATTGAATCAAATAGTCCCATAATATTTTAATTTTATCAATTTACTTCCACTCCCCTTTTTTACAGCCTGCTGCCTCTCGTTGTCGATTCAACGCTGTTAACGTCTGATCGTCTGCACTTCTTGTGGTATAATATCTTTCGCCATCGGCAGTTGTGTAGCAAATTTGTACATATAAGCCAAATATATCATCGAATTCTTTTTCGACAGTTTTAACTTTTTTTCGACCGGTTAAAGAAATTTTACCTGACCCTTTTTTTTCTCGAACTTCTGATAATGTTTTTTCGATATCTAATCGATAAATAGTTTCACCTTTATCAGCTTTCTTAGCCATGGATGAAGAATGTATATTTAATCTTAAATAAGGAAAATGCTCATTGAACTGTTTCATTAGTGTTTTTAATTTCTTTGAACCTGTTGTTGTAACTTCTCTTGCCATTTTATTTGTATGTGTTTAATTAATAAAAATCAGCAGGCTTAATTAAACCTACTGATTTATAAGTGATTTATTATAGTTTTCCAGCTTGCGTGAGAGTCATGCTGTTGTCTGCTAGTTTTGTGTCATCAGCATTAGATATTTGAGCTTTAATCCCAAATGTTTCCATAAAATAACGCTCCACATTTTCTACACGACTTCTTGCTCCAAGTTCCAACTCTCCGCCAGCATCATCGGTTTTTGATAGTTCACTAATTTTTGTTTTTTCGTCTGCAAATTGATTGCCTTTGTAAAGACGAATGTTACAATTAAACTCCTCAGTAAATTGTCTTTTAATACTTTTTACAGTACTTGCTTTTGTAACTCTAATTGTTGCCATATTTAAATTTTATAAATTTTACTTACTCCTTTTTAAAGTTGTTTTTCAGCTTATTTCAACTGTTTTTAAATTATTTTACTTGATCTATAATGTATGATAATAATTCTGTATACCGATCTTTCAATTCAATGTAAATACCATACTCTAAAACTAAATCTTTTTTCTTAGAAATCGAAATATTTTCGCTTTCTCCCAGATTAAACTGGGCTTTTATCAGATCGTACATCGCTTTGGTTTTTCCGGTATTACTCTTTACCCAAATTTTCATTCCCAATGCTTTGCGGGAGGGGTTAGAGCAATATATCAGTTGTTGGTTTCCTCGACCCAAACGGGTTTCATCATTAAATGAGGTTCCTGTTTTTGCAAACGATATGCGGTATTTGTTTATATCAGCTTCTGCTAATTGATTTAAGGGTTGCCAGAGTGCTGCATAGTTTTGAATGGCCTGATCTGCATATCCTTCGTCTTTTAATTGAGTTAATTTTGTCTCCACACCATCAAAAATTGTTTTATTACCTACTTTTTGAACGGCTTGTTTGGTCTCAATATCATCATCAACACTGGTTATAGAAGCAAAAGTCATGGCTTGGTCCAGTTCTTCCTCTAGGGTATCTTTGTATTTATCTCTAAGGATATTTAATAATTCAAGTAGCGCAAAGGATCGGGACTTTAGATAAGGGTCTTTTTGACAAGCGCCCCAAATGACTTGTTCCCATTCTTCATCAATAAGCTCAGACTCTCCATATTTTTTTATTTTTTCTTTAATCTCATCCCACTCCACGCCAAATTTATTGGCAAATCCTTTATCCCATTGAAGAAAATTAGATTTTTGTGATAATAATCTAAATATTTTTGGATATGATATCTGAATTCCAAGAATAGCAAACAACATAAAATCATCATCTTGTTGTGCCTCCTCATTAGATTCTACTTCTTTTAAATGATTGATAAGGCTAAAAGAATTTAAATAGCGCTTTAAACTTCTTGGATTAAAACCGATAGTATGTCTAACTGCACTTGTGTATAACTTTTTATCGTCCTCAGAAATTTCGACACCAATTGATTTTAATTTTTCGACTAAAAAGTTTTCTATGTCGTAGGTTCCAGTTGGCATAGAAAAAGGGACCTGAATAATTTTATCAAAAAAAGAGCGAAACTCCCGTTCATTCTCCTCAGTTTTAGGTCCAAACTTTGATTCGAGGCCCTTGACAACAACATCATAATCGATAGCTAAAATGAAAACACATTTAGGAATATCAAAGATATTTTTAAGAGCTTCAAGAACCTCCACAGCATCACCTGGCGGAATTCTGTCTAGATCATCTACAAAAAATACAACTTTTTTTATTGGATTTTTCAAATCATTAATTAAATCATTAATAATATCTTTAATTAACGTCTTTATTTCAGCAATCTCAGCAACTGCTTTATTTTGAACAGAAATTCCTTCCGTTGCCCCCTTCACATCAATACCAGTTTGATTGGCAACAATTTGGTTGGCCAAACCACCCAGAAATTTAGCAGCAGTCTTAAATTTTGCTTGAGTCTCGTCTTTTAAAGTCCAAACACCGCGATCAATACAAGATTGCTTCAATTTATCTAACATGGCTCTTAAAACGCCGGGGGTTGTCTCATTTGCATCACGAAACATACTATATTCCCAAGTATTAACCCAAGAACAAGCAATGTCTTTGTTATTAAAATCTTCCAATAACAAGGACATTAAAGAGGTCTTTCCCGTCCCCCATTCTCCTTGCAACCCTACAGTTATAGGGGTATCACTGCGTGTAATAAAATTTGATAGTGCTAAACTATATTTTTCTACTTTTAATAAATCTTCTGATTTCAGTGAAATTGGCTTGTCAGTAATAGAACTCATGCATATTATTTTTCTATAATATTCACTAAGTTAAAAAAAAATATTTTAAATTTGATTCATAATTGGTTCATTATAAAATATTTTAATTTTGATTGATCTCTTAAAAAAAGAAATTGAAAAAAAAATTGGCAAAAAAGTAACTAATAGAGGAGATTGTGAATTGGTTTCAAATGTTATTTTGGAAACCCTTGGGTTAGAAATTAGTTACAGTACCATTAGAAGATTTTACGGTCTTATTAATGAGACAAAACCAAATAACAAAACACTAAATACGTTAGCCAAATTTGTAGGCTATAAAAATTATATTCATTTTTCTCAAAATTACAATTACAAACAAAAAATTGATCTAACTGAAATTATTTACAAAACAGTTTCAGAAAACGATCCAAAAGAAATCATCAAACTTGTAAATAAAACAAAGAAAAGCTCTGAAGATTTTATAAGTTTGATTATAATTCTAATACGTGAATTATGGCATAACGAAAATTATAATTTATTAAACAAAATATTCAGATTAAAAGCACTTAGTTTTAATTCGTTTTCCTATTATGAGGTTCTTAAACTTGGAAATTCTATTGGATTATTAATTCGAAAAAAATCAAAAATAGACCCAATTTTTTTAAAAAATAATAATTTTATAGAATGTGTGTTCTTGATTTTCGTAGACTATTCAAGCTTGAATAAATATTATGGGGATTCGCTAAAAATCATCAAAAAAAATAAAATTAAATATGATATTACTCTATTTTCATTAGCATTACTTGAATTTAGAAATTTTCTTAATAATAAAAACATCAATAAAATAATTTTTAAGTCATCTAAAACAAAACGTCTCCATCCAATTTTAAGAGGCCGATTATTGAGCTTAGAATTACTTAGTGCAGACCCAAATAAAAGATTAACAATATTAAATACCCAACATAAATCTCTCTTAACAAAAGGGAATACAATAGACTATTATTATGAATTACTTACCACTTCGATTCTTCTAAAAAACATCAAGATAATGTCATTTTTAATAAATCGAATTACTTTAAAAGTTGAATTTTATTATCAAAAAGCACATTTAAATTCGTTCTATTTAATGAGCCTATTTTACTACAAATTAATCGGAGATATAGAAAATGAAACAAAATTTTTAAAATCTTTTAAACTAAGTGATTGCAGGGATAGTTATAAAGAATTTATCAGCCTAATACATCTTATATATTTGTATAATAGCACAACAACTAGTGCCAATAAAATAAAAATTAAAACCAGGTACCTAAACTTGAGTAAAAAACTTAACTACTCCTATTTTTCAGAAGATTTTTTACTAAACTATTTTGATTAGATCCTCTCCAAATAGTTTGACTTCACTCCTTTTGGCTCCACGGCATTATTCCCAAAAATAAATTTTATTTTAGGGAATATTTTTATTTAGCTTAACTTACATAAAGGGTGTATAATATTATCCATGACATGCTTCACATGTTCCTTGAATAAGTACTTGAGATGCTGTTAGTTTTCTGTTTGGAATTTCTGGAATTTTAACTTCTATGTGTATGCAATCTATTTTCCCACAATCAGTACATTGAAAATGAGGATGTATATCGCTATGTTTAGATTTTGTGCAGCTGCTGCATTTTGCATACCATTTTATTCCATCGAAATCTAAAAAAGAATGTAACGTTCCATCGTCTTCTAATTTTTCTAAAACACGGTATATTGTAGTCTTATTGATTTTAGAATCTAATCGTTTTATAAGGTTAATGACAGAAATAGCATTGGCCTCATGTTTAAACTCATTTAATAATAGCTCTACGGAAAGTGTTTTTCTAACGATACCCATGTTACAAACTTATTACATCTGAGTTGCAATAACAAATATTATATCTATATTTGCAACTCAGTTGCATTAAAGTAAGATTATAAATGAAATTAACCCTCAATAAACCTGATGTTTTTGGTGCATTTGCAAGTGCGTTTTGTGTCGTTCATTGTCTAATAACCCCAGTAGTATTTATTGCCAGTGCTTGCTCAGAACATCATGAATATTCAAGTATTCCAAAATGGTGGATAAGTCTAGACTTTTTGTTTTTATTAATATCATTTATAGCCATATATCGTTCAACACAAACCACTTCAAAAAAAATAATGAAACCTGCCTTGTGGGTAAGTTGGTTTATTTTTTCATTTTTGATAGTCAATGAGAAAATAATATTATTAAATCTTCCAGAACACTTTACATATATTATTGCAACTGCGCTCGCAACTTTACACTTATACAATTTGAAGTATTGCCAATGTAAAGACGATAATTGTTGTATTAAAAACGAATAAACACTAACAATAAAAATCTCATTTCAAATAAAATTATCCGGATGCCTCTCGCTCTACAAAAAAAGAAAAAAAAACATGTTATTTCAGAGAAAAATCCATGACTCAATCCCAAAGATAATTTTAGAAAACTAGAAAGAGGTAAGAATAAATAATTATTCAAGAATAACGATTAATTTTTCCAAATCCTCCACAAAATAGTTCGACTTTACTCACTTTGTCTTAAAGGCATAACTCACTAAAATAAAATTTATTTTAGGGGGTATTTATACTAAAAAAACAAATCTTGAGCTAATTCAAAAGTATTAGAATGAGCATCAATAATGTCTTTTAAATGAACAGAATACCCGCCTCCCATACTCACTTGAACTGGAATATTATGTCGCTTGCAAAAAGTTAAAACAAAGCGATCTCTTGCCTTACAGCCCTCTGTTGACAAGCCTAATCGACCGAGTTTATCAGTTTTTAAGACATCTACACCGGCTAAATAGAATATAAAATCAGGTTCAAAAGCATCTACCAAACGGGGCAGGTGATTCTTTAAGGCCTTGAGATACGTCTGGTCTCCAGTATGATCCTCTAGGGGTAAATCAAAATCGCTATTTTCTTTTTTGAATGGATAATTTTTTTGAACATGAAATGAAAGCGTAAAAACAGAGTCTTGATGTTCAAAAATTGATGCTGTTCCATCTCCTTGGTGTACATCCAAATCAACAATCATAACTCTTTTGGCTAAATTATTGTCTATTAGGTAATTAGCAGCAATAGCCTGATCGTTTAGCATACAAAATGCACCGGGTCGATCTCTAAAAGCATGGTGAGTTCCGCCTGCAATATTCATCGAAATACCGTGCTGTTGGGCATAATGTGTATTTTGAATGGTCCCTTGGGCTATAATATGCTCCCTCATGATCAAAGTATCCGATAGTGGAAAACCGATTTGCCTAGCATCTAGTTTGGGTAATGATAAGTTGACCAAATTATTGTAGTAACCTTCATCGTGTGTGGACAACAACAGCTGTTTTTCTATGGGCGATGGTGAGAAAAAATTATCTTGATTACATATGTTTTTCCTCAACAATTGTTCTGGTATCAACTCATACTTTTCCATTGGGAATCGATGCCCAATTTTTAATTGATGTTTGTAGATTGGATCGAAAGCAATTTTTAACATTTAACATTCATTTATAACGCCCGATAAAATTAGTGGAATTAAAAGTTATAATATTGTAAATCAGATACTTTAAAGTTTTTTTATGAAAATATTAGTCATCATTGCTGGTATTTTGTTGGTTGGATATACAATAGTACATCTGTTTCCTCTTAAAAGCCAACATAAAATTAAAGGTTGGGCAAACGACAAAAAAATGAACGATATAAAAATCAATTAATAGCAACTCTAAAAGTTGAAGGTATTCCGTGTTTAAACAAATTTGAGCTGTTTGGTTATAACATACCCTATGAAGTGTTTAATAGACGAAATTAAATTATTGTAGAGCTAAAAGAAAATTTTTAATTTTTGAAACAACGAATAAAGCATTGCGCGGTCTGTAATACAGATTTCTCTACCATGTACAGGATACAATACAAAAACTCTAAGGAATGGGTGTTTGTGTGCGAGGACTGCTTACTTAAAGTTAAAGCTAATAACAGTGCTTATAAATACGGTGGTACCTGGAAGAAATGAAGGTTAAATTTGATTTATCCTGCTCAAATCCTCCACAAAATAGTTCGATTTTACGCCTCTTTGCTTCACTTTTTATCTCTAAGATTATTTTATTTTTTAATATTATTTTTAAACATTATTTTAAGAAAATTACAGTACGGTTTTATTAAATTTACATTTCTA
>Ga0233438_10003409_pt1 | contig 14746 bp, 13 predicted proteins | sample SI_123_September_FD_182720 | JGI IMG/M metagenome (GOLD analysis project Ga0233438, IMG submission 182720) | Seawater microbial communities from Saanich Inlet, British Columbia, Canada - SI_123_September2016_10_MG | ecosystem: Environmental > Aquatic > Marine > Inlet | place: Canada: British...
GCAAGAGTTTAATCGTGAATCGAACACATTAGGTAGTAAATCGATTAATACTGAAATCACCCAAAGTGCAGTCGAGTTAAAGGTGTTAATTGAGCAGGTACGAGAGCAGATCCAGAATATAGAATAGGATCCAGAGTAATCCAAAACCATCCATAAAGCCCTTTATTTAAAAGGGCTTTTTTTATTTTAAGCTCCTAGCTCGTCCTCAGAAGCCCATACAAATCCAGAAATAATCGGTGGGTAAATTGGTGGGTAAAAATGCATTTACTTTCCTAGTTGTGGTGGGTATTCTTGTGCTTATACATAACTAGCGAACATACAGTATGAGTACAGCAGGAAAGCTAACCGTTAAAACAGTCCAGTCAAAAGTAAGTAAAAAAGATTATGGTAAGCACGCAGATGGAGGTGGTCTTTATCTAGTGATACCCAAGTCAGGTTCTGCTTATTGGATGCTTAGGTATACATCAAATAAAAAACGGAAAGAGATGACCTTAGGCAAGCTAAACGACCTCAGTTTGCAAGATGCTAGATATGAAGCCAGCGCTAAAATGAAACTAGCCAGAGATGGACAAGATCCACTCCTGGAAAAGAAACGGTCCGAACAAGAGTCCATTGTTACCGTTGGTGACTTATTTGAAGACTGGTTTGCTATCCTAGCTCAAAGGATACAAAACCCACAAATTCCAAAACGAATATACACAAAAGATATAGCTCCTGTTATTGGAAGTCATAAGTTAGAGCAAGTATCTGCAAGAGATATTCGTACTGTAATAGATAATATTAGTAGCAGCGGACGTGCAACTATTGCGAATGATGCACTAGGTTACTGTAAGCAACTATTCAATCATGCTATTAAGTTAGACCTAGTTGAATATAACCCCGCACTTGCATTTTCATACAAGGACGCTGGAGGGACTGAGCAAGCCAGGTTACGCGCTCTAACTGAAGAAGAACTAGGGCAATTCCTTAAGATTGCAAAGCAACACATTACTCAATTCGGGCAGGATAACTACCTAGCGGTATTACTGCTAGTTTCTCTAGGGGTAAGAAAATCAGAGCTCTGCGAAGCAAAGTGGGATGAGTTCGACCTAGATAATGCAGTATGGAAGTTACCATCTGCCAGAAGTAAAACTAATGTGGGTATAGATATACCATTAGCACCACAAGTGATTGAATGGCTGAATGAGTTGAAAGTTAGGTCTTGTGGTTCTGAATATGTATTTCCAAGCCGTAGAGCGGGTAAGAAGCCTCATATGGGCGCAGACACACTCAACAGAGCGATATCTAAGATGTTTGGCAGGGAGGTTCGTCAATCTAGGCACTCTAAGAATCTGATGGGTGATATGGAGTATTTTACAGTTCATGACTTACGAAGAGCATGTCGCACACTGTTAGCGAAACTAGGTGTATCAAGTCATGTGGCTGAAAGATGCCTCAATCACAAGCTTAAAGGTGTTGAGGCGGTTTATAATCAGCATGATTACTTTGAGGAGCGGAGGGCGGCCCTTGCCCTATTAGCTAAAAAAGTAAATCTATGCATATAAAATTAATTTCTTTTAAACACTTCGATTAACTAAATAATGGAGCTGGTAATGATTTACCATCTGTATTTGTTTTAAATTGCTCTTTTAATTTGTTAATCTCATAGTCTTCAATATTATGACCCAGCATATACGCTAATATTCGAGCAGCAAACTTCATAGCGCTATTACCCGTTATAACTTTATCTCCATTAATTAAGATTGATTGCCATATGCTATTTTCCGGACTCCAGTCTACTTGGTCTATCAAATCTACAATATCTTTTAACTTTAATTTAGCTCCTGTTACATTTTCATCAGCAAGGAGATAAATGCATGCTTCCGCTAATGCTCTCTGAACAATGGGCTTACAAATTAAAGATTGCTCTCTTATTTCATCCCGTTTTGCGTCGCTATCTTCTCTAGGTTCTAATATACAAGCTTGATATGTTTGTATACTGAGAAATTCAGACCAAAATTCAACAAGATTTTGCTCTGCTAATTTAATGTCAGTTGGTGATGGCAGAGCTGTGACATTTGGTTTTTTGCCAATTAAAAATTCTTCATAAGCTAAGCTAATTTCATAGATAGTAGCAAGTGTAGTAAATAGACCACTCTTTTTAGATAGAGTATTGCTTTTTACGTTAACTAAACGGCCGTCAATAAGGTCTCCTATAATTTTTTCACGTGTAATAACTGCTACATAATCATCATCAGCAGTAATTAGATTGTCAGCTTTCGAGGTTGGCTTGGCATACCTATTCACTTTATTAAAGATTTTACGAGCCTTTTGAGGATCATTTCTAATCATAATCACTGTACATGTATCTGAACTTAGGTCCGAATTTGGTGTGAGACCTTTAATGTCCTTACCAGTGTTATCTTTACCCGTTATAGCAAACTGAATTGCCGCTAATCGATGCTGACCATCTAAAGGAACCATTATTTCAGAACCAGATAAGTACAAAACACCAAACTGCTCCATTAATGAGTTAGGCATTGCTTTTGGAAACCTTATACCCGCTTCGACAAGTGACTCAAACTCCATATCTTCATGTTGATGGATTGCGACGATAAATGCACCTATAAAGCGATCATCGTCATTTGCTAGGTAAGGTGCAATGTGAGTAGCGACCCTCTTGTAATCGACTTCTCTTTGAAACCGCTCTTCAGGGGACAGATCTTCCCAACCCTCCATTTCTTTTGGTATAGTCATATTTCTTTGGAACTCTCCTGCCTTCATTGTAACGACAAAATATTCTGTTGTTCCGAAAGAACCTCTAAAAGCTGGTAAAGACTGTGCCATTTTTATTCCTTAGTTTGCATATATGATATTGGTTTTAGGTGATAACTTCCTAATAAGTTTTCTTTCTTTGGTGTCTATTGCATCATTATTTTGTACAGTATCATACACAAAATGTATTGTGTGACTAGAGTTTAACCATAAACTTAAACTTGCATTGTGACAGCTTGTATAGTGTTGCAAAAGCCGCTTTCTTAAGCTTTGCGTTTTTGCTTTTCCAACATACAAGCATATGTCTCCCCTCCAAAAACTATATATACCAAACTCGTCACAGGGGGCTCTGTTGATATTCGCCCAATTATACAAAATTTTTTTTGAACGAATCATTACGCAAGTGATACTTCATATTTTGATGTCCTTAATTCAGATTCTTTATTAATCCAAAATTCTATATTAACTAGTTGTCCTTCAAGCTCAAACCAATTTTTCATTGGCAACGAAATCGATTGCGCACCTATTGGCAGGTAATACTCTCTTTTCATTCTTATATCATAAACATCGACAACAGGTATAAAGGAACGCCCAAGAAAAATGACATATGGGTTAGATTCTATTCTCAATTTAACTGGGTTAGTACTTACTATTAAGCGCTCTCTATTTTCATTCATAACACAACTTCCCTAGACTCAAAGTAATTGTAAGATGCTAATTTTGATAAGGTTTTACTTTGTTCCTTATTATCTTTCTTCCAATGCACTACAACATCATATGTATGCAAGAAATTTGATTCTCTAAAATATACTCTTCCTCTCGAATCATTTCCAGTTGATATGTGTTCGACCAATTCTTTCCACCCAGCTTTACCTGCTAAACCATTTAAAGACTTAAACTTTACTTCTTTATTAGCATTAAGTTTATTTAATATTTGCCATAAGGATTTTGAATTTATAAATTTTTCTTTTATAACTTTAGTAGAGTTCGGAGAAAATGCTATATTTGTGTAGACTGAATATAAAAGGTTACATAAAAACTTGTCAATCTCCGATTTTTTTAATTTTTTGAATACACTAGCTTCATGTTCTAAAGCCTCTTCCATTTGCACTGTTTTTTCGGCTAATAAACCTTCGAGCCTTTCAATTTCTTCGTATGCAAGCTGTAATGTATCAATATCTTCAGTTCTATTTCTATTATCTAAAATATAAGCCATCTGTTTTTGAAGAGATTTTATTTGAGCATCTTTAGCACCATTTTCTAGAAAGTAGTTAAGGTGTTCTTTTATTCTTGATAATGAAAAACCTATTGAAAATGTAATTATAAAACGGTAATCGCCATCATCTACTTCATCCCAAGATAAAATGTTAATTCTTTTTTTTAATAAATAATTTATTAATGGCTCTAATATCTCATTGGGAGCGTTAATATATAAATAAATACCAAACTGATCGACTTTGAAGTGCCATTCCGAGGAAAGTAGGTCGTTTTTGGACTTTCTAGGGGTCTCAATATACTCTAATTCTGCTAAAGTATTTTGACTTATGGGGTTGCAGTTTTTATCATTATCAGATATTGCCCTGTCTATAACGAGCTGACTGCATTCATCTAAATAAAGTTTATATGTCATCCCTGCATGAAAAACAAAATAAGAATTAGCATTGTCAGAATACACTCTTTTTGCATATATTATTTTCTTTGTTGAACGCTGTAACACGTCTACAGATAGTGTAAGATTTACTTTGTGACTTTCTAGTCGAACTTCCACTATTCACCTCAAAAATAATCTCATCTCGTTTATTGGCGTTATACTCTGAGTTTTCTGGATACTAGCAAGAAGTTATCTCCAGAATATACCTATATTTTTATACATGAAGGAGTTATATTGTTCAACAAAAAGACTGCAATTTTCAATACAATTGCTGACATTAAATAATACATAGGTTAGTTATGATTTATTTTGATTCTGCTGGTTCATATAGAACATTAGAAAGTGTAAAAAAGATACTTTGTTCTAGTTATGAAGCAGACTTTGCAAATCCATCTTCTTCTCACATTCTTGGTGAAAAACTTTCATCAGATATTGAGTCTGCTCGCTCAAACATTGCAGAAAGCATTGGCTGTTATAGTAGTGAGGTTTTATTCACAAGTGGAGCTACTGAATCAAACAATATTGCTTTCAAACGTATAACAAATACACAATCTAGATTTCATATCATCACAACAGCAATTGAGCATAAGTGTATTTTAGCTATATCTCATTTTATGAAAATGCAGGGACATGAAGTTTCAATTATAAAGCCTGACAAATATGGAGTTATTAATGTCGAATCTGTGAAAAAAGCAGTCCAACATAACACTAAATTAGTATCCGTTATGCATGTAAATAATGAGCTTGGAACAATTAATCCTATCAAGGAAATTGGGAAATTTTGTTACGAAAATAATCTCCTTTTTCACACAGACGCAGCTCAAAGTTTTGGAAAGATTCAAATAGATGTAGATGAATACAACATTGATATGATGTCACTATCTGCTCACAAAATAGGTGGGCCTAAAGGTATAGGAGCTCTATATGTTAGGGATCTACGCAGTAGTGATATAGAGCCAATAATACATGGAGCTGGACAAGAGTTTGGTTTAAGAGGAGGAACATTGCCAACACCTTTAATTAAAGGTTTTGATAAAGCTATTTGTGACTTTCCTAAGATTTACAGTAATAAAGATTTTAGCTTACTATGTAATAATTTATTTTCTCTACTAAATCGCTATAAAATAAAGTTTATTGTGAACGGAAAATTAAAATTAAGTTCCATCTCATCCATTACATTCCTAAATATTGATATACCTTTGTTCATGCGTGAAACTAAAGGCCAATTTGCCTTATCTCAAGGCTCTGCATGTTCTTCAAAAGAACTTGAAGCTTCTCATGTATTATCAGCTGTAGGTTTTTCTAGAAAGTTAGCAGATAATACTTTGCGCGTAAGTTTTGATCATCTAACTCAAGAGACGGATATTAACAAATTAGTAAAAACACTATCCAAATACAAAATTTAATTTATTTATAGCAGGTCACACAAGCACCTGAACCTTCTACCGAGTCATAAATATCATCAAGCTCAGTAAACTCACAGTACCCTTCGAAATCACCTAGTAATGCATTGCGGCGCTTCTTCTTTTTAAATCGCTCAACCTGCTTCTCGTGATTCGCGATGATTCTCTCTTTAACATCTGGATTTTCAAGTGTTTCTAACGGCTCGCCTTGCCCCATCCAATAAAACCGCTCACCAACAGTCGTGTTTGTCTCATCCCCTTTTTCAAACGCTTTTGCTTGTTCGAATAAATAAGGATGCTTTTCCATGAGTTTAACCCATTCGATTTTTCTTTGATAAAAGCAAAATGAACAACCAGAACGAGAACGCCACTCATAATATGCAGGCATCTCAAGCCCATTTCGTTGAAGGATGTTTTCAATGTCGCTTTTCACAATGCCGTCTTCACGAAACGGAAAAATAGATTCAATCGGTTTTTCAATTGTCATGAAGCCAGAACGGTCAGGCTCATCAGCTCTTATCCCCACATAATTTTTTATTTTATAGCCATCCGCAATAAAGCCATCAACCCATTTTTCAAATGGTTTTAGTTTCAACTGAACCGTACACCAACGATCGCGTTGTGAAGGTAAATAGTTACCATTACCTTTCAACAAAGAAGCAAAGTCAGTTTCGCCACGACCTGGAATGTTGTTTAAAGAGCGTTCATTCAGACGATGTATATAACCTAGTTTTTCTTCAAGTTGGTCAATAAACTGATTTGTCTCAGGCAATTCATATCCTGTATCAGTGAAAAAATAAGCAACATCTAGCTCTGGACGGGTTTCTTTGACATACAGTGCTAAGGCACTAGAGTCTTTGCCACCAGATAACCCTAGAACATGTTTTACTTTAGCCATTAATGTTCCTCTTTAATCATTAGTTCTTTGAGCAAACTCTGCAGCGCTACAATTTTTTCTTCTTTGGTTAAATCCTTCAAGCATTCAGAAATCGGAGAATTTACACCTTCAAGCTTTTTCTTATTGACTGCAGTATTATTAATAAATGCAGAATATTGAATTTCTTTACCTGAATCATCAATTGAAATCAAAGAGACTGGTGTTGACGTTTCATCTTTTCGAAGTTTAGCAAATGACTCGATACGTCTGAATTGGATGCAGATATTGCGTAACTCATCAATACCATTACGAAGAATTTTGTCATTCCAATTCTTTTCTGGCTGCCCTACCGCTAAATTTATTATTTGCTCAAATGGTTTTGCTTGGTCAATATACTTTGCAAGTCTAATAGAGAACTCTTTCACATTTGGGTTTTGTGCATGCTCTGAAACATATAAAGCTCTGCTACTGAGCTTCTCATCAAATTCACCATTTAAAGTTTCTGTGATCAGCTGCTTGTAAACACTTAACAACATTTCATGTTGTTGAGATAGTTCTTGTAATGCGAATTTAAGTTTTTGACTTAATTTATCCGCAGCATCTTGTTTTTCAGTATCAATATTAAAAATTGAGGGTAAATCATCAAGCACCAGTTTATAAGGGTCATTTGCAGCTATTACCTTGTTTCTTAACTCTCTTGCTGGTCGAGATAGGCCTTCGTACTCAGCACTATGTTCAAACTTTTCACCACTCGTTTTTTTGACCCAAATAGGTAAAGTATGGATGATTTTAACTATATGCTTTGCAATACCAAGAATTGAGCTTTCTTTTACATTTTTTAAAGAAGCTTTTGCAATTGAACTAATTAAGTGACTTTGGATATCTGAAATCTCAAAGTATTTCACTGCAGCTTCATGAGGATATCTAAATAACTTTGCGGTTAACTCTTCATCAAGTTCAGGTATATAAACGAACTGTTGAGTTGAATCAAAATCATAATAAGCTGCTTTGCCATCTAAGGCTTTTAAAAGTGCAAGCCCATAAATACGACATAAGCCAATGGTTAAGCCAAATGGTGGTCGCATCCATAGCTCATATAGCTCTTTGACTGTCACCATTCGATTTGCATGTTTAATGAAGTCATAGCCGGCTTTAAACACCTGATGCATTTTTTCATTTTTTGTTTTAGTTTGGTTACTCCAAACCCGAGGGAATAGATACCCTTCATCAGTATTTTGATGCCACCCTTTACTTTTCAAGCAAGATAAATATATACCCTTTTCTGGTGGAAATGTTTTTTCATCAAAGCCCAAGTCTTTTATCTCAGCATTCTCTAGCATTGCTTGCATGAGCTTCTTAATTGCTGAATTAGCACTTCCACTAGGCTTTGAACGATTGACTAGCTCATTTTGCACCACGGGAGATTTATGGAAAATCTTATCGGCGATTAATGAAGCATTAATTGTAAGTGGATCAGCATCTAGGGTTTCACATAAGTAATGCCATTTGCATGACTCAAATACTAGTTGGCACTCTTTTTCTATGGATGCTGATGTTAGAAGAAGACGTGAATTAAGCTCTTTTTTTGCTATCAAATCATTGATAATACGCTCTTCTTTTCGCTCAATTTCTTTAATAGCTAAAAGCTCAATAGATAAAGATCTTAACTTATCTAGATTGGGCTCTTTTCCAATAGCTACATAAGGATTATTACTATAATGTTCATGTAGTGCATTAGATGTATCTGGATTAGAGCCCACAATAAACGTTACAAATGCTTCACCACTCAACGGTATTTTGGTTAGCTCGGCATCTAGTAAGGTGTCAATTTTGCTCACTAGTTTTGATTTTGCCCATCGCATAGTGCCCGTTCTATGATAGTGAGAAGTGGCAAGTATGTTTTGCTGGGCTTCTAATGCGTTGGTCCAATCAACTCCATATCTGATTTGCTCAACTTTCTCTAGAAGCAAATCGTTCAAGTCTATATCTGTACCTTGAAACACAAAAAACGCATCGTGTTTTTGTCTGTAAATGATAATTGACCACATTTCCAAATCTTTTATTGCTTGTAAAACATCATGTTCTTTAAAGCCCAACGATTTGAAATATTTTGAAATTATCTTAGATTTTGCGTGAATGTGCTGATTGAAACCGAATACCGTGAGTAATGCGACGAGCTTTGTAATTTTAATATGTAGTGCATCACCTTTTTGAAAAGCCCTATCTACTGCATCGCAACTTTCAAGCCATTTTTTGCTATCTACTGAGCTTACTAGAGTATGATGTAGATTATGATACATGTAATCCCAAAAATGACATGAGTCATAAAGTGGATACTCTAAAGATTCACACTGGTAGTGAGCTTGTAAAAATTCTCTAAAACCAAACTTCTCGTATGACGCTAGAAAACCGAACAGACTTCGCTCATTTTGAGAGTAACTTCGTCTAGATATGGGACCAAGTAATAAACTTACAAAAGGATCTATCGGCAAACAATTTGTTAACGATACTGAACGATTTGTTTCACCGTAGCTGTTATCAATTAGAGAAATTAAACCATCGTAGTGTTCTTTAAATGCATCAAATACATGCTGTTTTTTTGATACTGCATCACCTACAAGAACAAGTGATTCATCAACAGATGGGTTAAAACCTAAATTTCTAAAGCGCCCTTGAACTTTATCCCATTCTTTTTGTGTCCGAGTATCTTTATCACGAGCATACTCAGAGAAGCCTTGATGTAAAAAACCTAGAAATAAAGTGGGTATTTTTGCTTGCTGGATAGTATCGGCAAGAGTTTGAAAAAAATATAAATCTTTATCCGCTCTTGACTGATAATCTAGTGCTTTACCAAATTCATCGACAAGAAATAAAACTCCATCATACTTTTCAAAGTTTGTATTTAGAATATGCTTAAGCTTTGACAAACATGATTCTTCGTCTAGGCGTTGAATCTCTTTTAGATCATATTTTGTTTCAGAAGCATCCAATACAGATTGTAATAAAGCGTTACTTGGCTGTGATAAGCCACAAACGTGTTTAATTACTTTCCAGCCTTTTGATACTTTATACGCCTCATCAATATTTAGTTCCAGCCCACTTAGAATAAGTTTTGACTGTGCGATCTCTCTTATCTTTTGCGATTGATGAATAAGTAAAGAAAGATAATAAGCTAGTGTAGATTTCCCAGAACCATATGGACCAGTTAATGTGTAAACTCGCTGTTGACCTGAAGTAAACTCACGGGTTATGGACTCAATCGTAGAAATAACCGTACCATGGACGATAAACTCTTTAATAAACATCTCATCGTCAAGGGTGCTGTCAATCCTAGTAGAACTTTTATAACGCTGGTTTACTGAAACCAGTTGGGTCTGATTATTATTGATATTCACGATTAAAGACCTGTGTAAAACTGTTCAAGGAATTGCTCGGGGTATTCAAGAAGCTCAGAAGCGATATTTATTTGCCTTAAGCCTCTTGAGTCAATCCATGATATTTTATTTTTAGTTAGGTTTTGTGCTTGATCTAGTTTTGCACCGAGCCCCTGCTCACTCAATCTAAAGATTCTACCTGGGGATAACGGGTTTGCTAGCAATGTATCAAACTCAATTGTATTAAGTTTACTTTCACTGTTGTAATCGCTTGCGAACTGGCAAACAGAGTATAAAAATATTTGAATTGGCAAGGTTTCTTTCATGTCAAAATTTGATGTAAAAAAACCGCCAGTAACCTCTTGAATCAAGTTAAGTTCAGATAAGGGTGAAGCAAAACTATCTTCATTTATTTCAGAGCCTCGTTTACTATTGGATTTCACCTTTTTTGAGTACGTGTTCAAAAAACAATCGAAGTCTTTTTTAATAGTTGTCCGGTTTATCTTTTCGCCCACTGATACCCTATCTGCAAGCGCATGACATTCATCAATGATAATGTTTTTATCAAAGTACTGAGCGTTTGCATAGTTAAAGAAATAGCGGTAAGCAGTTAGGTTATCTTGATTATAATTCAACCAAAAATGTATTAACCAAATACTCCCTTTATGTTCAAGGTATTCATCATGAGTGATGTTTTCATTTGAATCATTAGTTAAATCAAAAAAGTATTTTGTTCTAGAAGATAGCCGCTGCTTTTTTGCATTATCTTGTTTATAAGGTTTTGTAAATCCTACAGATTCCGACCAGTACTGAATGGCTTTAACCATGTTTTTACCGACACCTAAGTAAACAACTGCTTTTTCCATATCAGCGGGCGAAGTACCGGGGAATTTACCCTCCTCACTAATGTATTTAGCAGCTTTGTATAACCATCCATATTTTAACGGAAATGTATCATGCCCTGTAAATTTGCACTTCATTAAACTATTCCTAGACTACTTCTGGAGAAATCCTCCAGAAGTAGTCTATATGTTATGGATTTAAAATGAAACAGGCTACAACATATAAAATCAAAAAAGCTCTAAGAAGCTGATTAATATAATATTTTAAGTGTATCGCCACATATTTTCCGTTGTTTAAAAACAAACCTTATAGAAAACCAGTTAGCAATAATCGCTACAACTAAATCTAAGCAAGCTTCAAGGTAGATCCCTAGAACCTTTTTTAACAAACAGGTGTCGTATGAATGGACAGTGAAGTATTACCTAAATAGATATTGTATACGTCTTTGGAAAATAACGATTAACAGTACAGCGATCTACACTTAACTAGAGCACAATACACAAAAATGTGCGCATTTTGTCTGAGGGTGTTACTTACTAAATCTAACAACAATGACTTGATTCCCCCCCTGTGAAATTTCAATCGCAATGTTTTTTAAACTAGTTGTTCGAAAGCTGAATCATTATTCGTCAAACACCAAACCCAACATTATATGTTTTAATTGACTAAACTATTAGACTTATCAGCTAACATGCATCGTTCAAGCAATTCAACTGCCGTGAAAATACCTAAAAAACCTAAAATTCTTCTTCCTTGGCGTGTAAATTAGGTTTTTTAGGCAAATTTCCTTAGATAGCATCACACACCAACTCTAATCTTCAAGTGTGTTATTCCACCGATATCTGATGCTTGGCTTACCACGAGTCTCTTTGGCAGTGCGCTCCTTAACAATCAGGTAATTGTGTTTCACTAACACATCGATAGCAGCGTTAATTTTACTGAGTTGTCTAAGGTCTTTCCATCCATTTTGTGTCACTTCACTTGGTGAAAAATCACCAGTGAGTTTGTGTCTTTTATCCAGCAGCAACTTGGCTGTCATGTAACCTTCGTCACCATATCCGTATATTCGTTTAGCATGACTAAAAAGGTATTCAGACCAGCGGATCGCTTTATCCAATGCTTCGTTGCTAACTCTCGTGGATCTAGTATTCTCCGCTAGTTGTAGTAACAATGCTAATGAGGCTACCAGTGCAGGAAACTTCATGAGATGGCTTGCTAGATCGTCTCGGCCTTCAGACTCGAAAGCTACAGCGAGCTTGGCATTTTGCTCATACCAGTCATAAAACATGATCTGCGGCTCTGTATCGAAGTAAAGGTCTCGTCCGACATAGTTGTATATGTACTCAAACACATCTTCAGCATCTTTTAATGCAAATTCGTCCGGCGTGTCGTCTACAATCTGGAAACTCGGCTTAAAGTCTGGATAAACTGCTAGCTGGAGCCTCTGGATGAATCCATCATCAATGTTTCCATTTTTGCCGAAGTACTCTTCCAGAACTTTGGGCTGTATGTTTCCAATGAGACTCAGGGTGTTCTCTGGTATGTGAATTGAATCTCTGCCAACACGATCTACCGAGTACGGCCTATCGCCATTAAACGCCTGAAGAAGATACGGCCTATCACCACTACGGCTTTGGCTCTCAAAGCTCTTAAACATTGCGGCAATTTCATCATTGACCAAGAGAAGGCCTGTAGGGTTCTCGGACTGCAATATTTGTACTTTCTCTATGGTTGAGTCGTGCACCACAAGCCGTTTTTTATTCTTCCTTGCTGAAGAGTCCAACTTATTTATGTGAGCGAGCCCAGCGTTTAATGCTGGCGTTTTCTTAGAACTAGGGGAGCCAATCAATAGCCCCCAAAGATTCGGAACAACAGACCAGTCACCGTCCAATGCCTTAGGCTTCATTTTGTATTTGTTCCCTGCCACTGCAGCCAGGCCAATCATCACACTAACTGCTATGAAATCTGGCGGGCATTGAAGCCTTCTCTGGATGTCTATCGTCCATTTGACCAAAGAGCTGGGTAACAAGTCAAAGTCAAATTCCTTCACTGGCATACCTGTAACTGAGGACATAGGCTTTATCTCTGGGTCTCGATTGAGTATCTCAGCTACCAGCTCCTCTAACGCTGGCTCCTCGATACTCTGTTCACATGAGGTATTTTCATGATCGATGTTATTTGTCATTACTTCTCTCCTTCATTAGCGTGTCTATCCGCCAAAGAATATTCAGCCATACTTTTTCGAACAACGCCATTTGAGCATTTGACGTTTACAAGCTTAGTTTCAATGGGTACACCTATAGACCTTAGATAGCTGATAACAAGGCCAGGGTTTTTAATCCCAGCATCTGTTAACTGCTTTGTCGTTACCGAGCCATTTATCTGAATTAGCCCTAACACGACATCAGCTTTTGTGTATCGCTTACCGAGTAGACTAGAACTTTTTTTAGTGTGATTTACAGTGAAGAGCTTCATTAGTGTACTCCTCCATCACGAGCTGCAATACGAGAGTCAATCCATTCGTCTATTTCAGTTTCTACCCAAGCAACAGATCGCTCGCTTAATGAGACTTGTTTAGGAAACTCGCCACTTTCGATGAGCGCATAGATGTGCGAGCGTGAAATTGAGGTTTTTGCCATAACGGCGTTTAGTTTAATCAAATTGTGCATTGTTATGCTCCTACAATTCATGTGCAGCAGCGGTATTGCTGTGCATCGACTGCAGAAGATAAATGCCATCTAAAGATGAAAAAATTGGTCAAAATGGGCGAAGTTTTTACCACTTAATTTGACCAGTTTGAACTGCCGTTACTTTCTGAAATTGAGCAATTGTGGTCAGTTTTTATGATTAGATTTTCTACCAGATTTAAATGTGATGATTTGCTGTCTTCGAAAAAAAGCTTTTGGTTCTGAGATAAATAAGTGTGGATCAATCTTTCTTAATTCTTCCCAAACATCATCCTTTTTCATATTACTGACTTCAAATTCATCCTTTCCTTTAAGCCAATCAATGAATACCATTTCTCTTTGATCTTGTTTGGTCGGCTTTTTACCTTGCTTAAAACTAATCAGCTCTTCTATGGCTTCTAAATTCTTAGCTTCAATAAAGATGTGCTGATATCCAATATCTCTGAATTTGTGAGGGGGTGTGAGATTGCTATCACCTGCATGTTCATAAAACAAGTCAAGAGGAAAGTGAGCTTGTTGATATTCAACGAGCTCATGCAAATCGTTAATATCTTCGAATAGGTCTATTTCGTTAAGTACCCCTTTAAAAAGTTTGTCGAATTGATGCACTTTGGCAACGGGAATCATATGGCCTTTAAGAACAAAAAATTTTTCTTCTTTACCATAATACCTTGTCTCGAATGGCGGATAGTCAATTTCATCGTATTCCCAGTAAATCATATGAACATATTTATCGGCCTGATTTACAGCGTAAAAATGAATCTGCTTTTTAATTCCTGAGATAAAATAATTCTTAAGATCAGACGGGGATCTCACATGTTTTTCAATCAATGCTGTTAGTGGAACTAGATTGGTAAAAGAAGTGCGCTCAATGTTCATCGGTCTTTGACATATTTATTGTTTTGAGTCATTGTAACTTACATTCATTTTTACCGTATCGTTTAATTATCAAAATCTTATCGGTGGGCATAATGGTGGGTATATTTCAAAATTCTAGAACCTATAAATAATAAACTATTGATTTTAAATAATTTTAAATTATAGATCTATATTCAGATCCAGAATATAGAATAAATTTCTGTTTGTGTCTTATCTTATTTAATTACCCAGCTTATGCTGGGTTTTTTTATGACCGATAACCACAAAGAAAATTCGCA
>Ga0233438_10003412_pt1 | contig 14741 bp, 11 predicted proteins | sample SI_123_September_FD_182720 | JGI IMG/M metagenome (GOLD analysis project Ga0233438, IMG submission 182720) | Seawater microbial communities from Saanich Inlet, British Columbia, Canada - SI_123_September2016_10_MG | ecosystem: Environmental > Aquatic > Marine > Inlet | place: Canada: British...
GGACAGGATATGAATAGAGTAGCGGTATTGCGGCAGGCCCTTAGATTAGGAGCTTTTATAGCCGCTGCTTCAGTGATGCCGGTTCTCGCGGAGCCCGATATGGGCAAGTATGGAAGGTCTTGTGCCATGTGCCATGCTTCTGGCGCAGCCGGAGCGCCAAAGACGGGTGACGCGAAGGCATGGGAGCCGCGCATCGCAAAAGGTATGGACGTTTTAATGGAGTCGGTAAAGAAGGGACTTAATGCGATGCCACCCACGGGGCTTTGCTCTGATTGTAGCGATGAAGATTATCGAGAGCTCATCAGCTACATGGCTTCAAGCGAATCGTAAATTTAGATTGAGATATAGGAACCCCATAGGGGAAGCGAATTATGGTTAAAACAATCGCAACGATAGCCTTAGTACTAGTGACTTCATTGGGTCACGCTGGAGATATGATGCAGGGTGATGCGATCGCAGGTGAGGCGAAGGCCGTCACTTGTGGTGCTTGCCACGGTGCAGACGGCAACAGTGTCGTGCCTAACTTCCCTAAGCTTGCTGGTTTGGGAGACAAATATCTGCTGAAGCAAATGAAGGACATTCGGGACGGACGTCGTGTTGTCGCGGCAATGGCTGGCCAAGTGGACAATATGTCTGACCAAGACCTCGCTGATATTGCGGCGTTTTACGATCAACAAACCCGAACCCCCGAGTTGGCGGACGCAGATTTGATGGAGCTGGGCCGAAAGGTTTATATGGCTGGCATTATGGAGCGCAAAGTCGCGGCCTGCTCGGGCTGTCACAGTCCCTCGGGCAAGGGCAATGGTCCGGGTGGATTCCCCGGTCTCGCCGGTCAGCACCCAAGCTACATCGCTGCCCAATTGAAAATGTTCCGAACAGGCTATGAAGATCCTGCTGGGCGCACCAATGACGGCGACAGTAAAATAATGCGTACAACGGCATTTGAGCTGAGTGATAAAGAAATCGAAGCGGTGGCAAGTTACGCTGCGGGCCTTCGCTAATTGGGCGGGGGAACCTCAGGCCGCCTGATCAGGTCTAAGGCCTGACATAGGTAGGCTCTATGGCGCTAAGAATTCGATTGACGCGCTGATGGATAACCACCAGCTACGTAAGACAGTGGAGACGGTTATGATGACAATTCGGCGTAATATTCTAATGGCATTTGTTGCTCTGATTGTTGTGCCTAGTCTGGCTTGGGCTGAGACTTCATGGCAGGAAGGAGAGCACTATACCGTGGTCAGCCCCGCCGTGCGGGTCGGGCCTACGGATCAGGTAATCGTTACCGAGTTTTTTTGGTACGGTTGCGGGCACTGCTACACTTTTGAGCCCATGCTTCAGGCGTGGAAACAAAATTTGCCCGAGGGCTCGCGCCTTCAGCCCTCACCCGCCGCCTGGAACGACGGCATGAAGCTGCATGCCAAGGCCTATTTTACCGCCGAGACTTTGGGTGTATTGGTACCCATGCATGACGCTATTTTCAAAGCCATGCACGTGGAGCGGAATCGCCTGGGGTCAAAAGGGGCAATTCGTGAACTGTTTGCCGCCAATGGTGTTCCCGCTGAAGACTTTGATCGTGCCTTTGATTCTTTTGGGGTTAATAGCCAGGTCAGCCAAGCAGAAGCCCGAGCGCGATCCGCTAAAATTTCGGGTACGCCCTCGGTTTTGGTGAACGGTAAGTATTTGATTGAGGCGCGTAAAGCCGGCAGTCAGGCCAACATGCTGAAGATCGCTGACTTCCTCGTGCAGCAGGAGCTCGCCAAGAAGTCTTAGCGCGCTGGCACTCAGGCGCTGCTGTGATTCAGCGGCAGGGCCGCATGGGTTACCACCTTTCTGAGCTCAAAGCTTGAATGCACACCCGAGACCCCCGGAATTCTTGTCAGCCTGCCCAGTAGGAATTTTTCATAGTGGACCATGTCGGCGACCACGGCCTTAATTAGGTAGTCGGCACTTTGTCCGGTGACAACACAGCACTCCATGACTTCGGGGTATTGGGCAACTTCTTCTTCAAAGGCCGCGAATCGTTCGGGTGTGTGTTCGTCCATGGTAATGCCGATATGGGCGGTCAGCGCCAAGCCTAATTTTGACTGGTCCAACAAGGTGATGCGCTCCACGATAATCCCAGCCGCTTCTAGGCGCTTCACCCGTCGAGCACAGGGTGTTGGCGTTAATCCGACGCGATCAGCGAGTTCTAGGTTACTAAGGCCCGCATTGCGTTGTAATAAATCGAGAATTTTCAGGTCTATTCGATCGATTTCGGTTTCCGGCATTTTTAGAGTTTTCCGCTAAAAAATTGCCAATATATTACCAATAACTGCTCACAAAGGGCAATATATTGGTCTATTTAGACAAAAAAGCTCATAAACCCGCGGTACACTAAGCCTAGATTTTACTCAGAGAGTTATACCATGAAGCCTAGCGCGTCCTCGAATTTTGATGCCCGTAAATACCGGTCTTTTACGCCGATTCCCAAAGCGGATCGACGTTGGCCTGACCGCACCATTGATCGCGCACCTCAGTGGTGTTCTGTTGATCTTCGCGATGGTAACCAGGCTCTTGTAGAGCCCATGAACGCGCAACAAAAACTGCGTTTGTGGGAGCAGCTTTTAGACATTGGCTTCAAAACGATTGAGGTTGGTTTTCCCTCGGCTTCAAGCCATGACTTTGATTTTTTGAGGAAGCTCATTACCGAAGATCGCATCCCCGATGATGTCACCGTTCAGGTGCTGGTGCAGGCTCGAGCGGAGCTTATTACTAAAACTTTTGAAGCTTTAAGTGGGGTCAAGCGTGCGGTCGTGCACTTTTATAACTCGACTTCAACGGTTCAACGCCGAGATGTTTTTAAGCTCGATAAGGCCGGCATTACTGAAATTGCTGTTGAAGGCGCCAAGCTGGTGAAGGCAGAGGCCGACCGTCACCCAGAGACAGAGTGGACCTTTGAGTACAGCCCCGAGAGTTTTACCGGTACTGAGTTGGATTTTGCCGTGGAAATTTGTGATGCGGTTAATCAGGTGCTTAGCCCGACACCGGAGCAGCCGGTCATTATTAATCTCCCTGCTACCGTTGAGATGAGTACGCCCAATATTTATGCCGACCAAATTGAATGGTTTTGCGATCATGTGGCTAACCGCGAGGCGATATTGATTTCACTTCATACCCACAACGACCGTGGTTGTGCGGTAGCCGCGGGAGAACTAGGCGTCATGGCGGGCGCTGACCGTGTTGAGGGTACCCTGATGGGTAACGGCGAGCGCACAGGCAACATGGATATCGTGACTATGGCGATGAACCTCTATAGTCAGGGCATCGACCCTGAGCTGAAGTTTGACAACATGGACGCGATTATTGCGACGGTCAGGGACTGCACGCAGTTGCCGGTGCATCCTCGCCATCCTTACGCCGGAGAGTTGGTGTTCACGGCATTTTCGGGCAGTCATCAAGACGCCATTAATAAGTGTCTCGCTCTACGTGGCGATGAAGATGCCTGGGATGTGGCCTACCTACCGATTGATCCCCACGATATTGGACGCACCTATCAGGAGGTTATTCGTATTAACAGCCAGTCTGGCAAGGGGGGGGTGGCTTATGTTTTATATCGAGACCACGGTTATGACTTGCCGCGCTGGTTGCAGATTGATTTCAGTGGCGCCGTGCAACATCTTGCAGAGCAAAGCGAAGCAGAGGTCGCCTCAGATCAAATTCACCAGCTTTTTTGCGACACGTACTTAAACGTCCCAGGAGCCTGGAGTTTGGGTCGGTATGAGGTCACAAAAGACGATGCGGAACACCAGTTAGCGGCTGTTTTGGGGGCGGGTGATGGCGAGACACGGATTCAGGGTAGGGGTACGGGTGTTCTGGACGCCTTTATCGATGCCATGGAGCAGGTGACCGGCAAAAATATGATACTGGTTGAGTATAGTGAGCATACCCTGGGCCAGAGTTCTGACGCAGAGGCCGTGTGCTATGTACAGCTTAATATTGAAGGGGCAAGGCCCTGCGGTGTTGGGCGAAGTAATGACATTGTGCAGGCAACCTTGAATGCAATTCTCTCGGCGTTGCAAGGCCACTGCCAGCTTACCGAGAATGCTGCTTGATTTTCAATGGCGCTTTACCGCTGTTATACAAGGTTCCTTGTGTCACACTAAAGCAACTGAGTATGAGTGGCGCCAAGAGCGCAGGTACATGATCGATCGGGAGCAAGAGATACCGCGATATGACGCGACGGGCTTTAAGTCACCGGCGCGTTTTTGGCGCAGTCTGCTAAGGACCGATGCCGACGCTTCACAGGGTTTTGAACCCGAAGATGTGCAGCATAAGCGCCGTGTGATTCTGTATCGCTTGCTGTTACCCGTCATGTTTTTTGCCACCGCGATGGTGTTAACAGAAAGCCTGTTAAGCACACCCAGCCCTTTGGCTCTCGATACGTTTTCCGGCGTTGTCACGCTATTACTCGCCGCGACGATGTTTCGCCTTTTTCGCCACGAAAAAATTCTAATTCCGCCGGTCTTTGCGCTGCTCATAACCCTCATTACCGTCGTCTGGTCGATAAAACTTGGATCTGTCTATCAGGAGCTGTGGGTTTTTCTGCTGATGATTGCGTTGACCGCACTATTGCCATTTGCAATAGCGCTTGGGGGCGGGCTTGTTACCTTAGGCGCTCTGTTCTGGGCACATGGGTGGCAGGGTTTTGGACAGGGTTTGGCATTTGATGCCGCCCTATTTTCAACGTGGCTTTTAAGCTTGACGATCATGCAATTACAAACGCGTCAGACTGACGAGCTTGCCGATCTCGCGCTCACAGACCCCCTTACGGGCGTTTACAATCGGCGATATTTGTTGCCACAAACTCGCAGGTATTTAGCGGACTATCATCGTTACGCGAGGCTTTCGTCACTGTTGTTGCTCGACATCGATAATTTTAAGCGCATTAATGACGAGATGGGTCACGTTGAGGGCGACCGGGTTCTAAAGGCCATGGTGGCGTTAATAACTAGCAGGATTCGAGGTGCTGACATGCTCTTCCGCTTGGGTGGTGAGGAGTTTGTGGTGCTTTTGAGCGAGGTGAGTGCCCAAACGGCAGGAACAATTGCCGATGAGTTACGTAGCAAAATTGCATCACAAGAGGTCATTCCTGATCGGCGAGTAACGGTCAGTATTGGGATTTGCGATGTGACAGCGGTTGATTCCGCTGAAGACTGGTTGTTGCGTGTTGACCAAGCAATGTACGAGGCCAAGCGCAAAGGTAGAGATCAAGTTTACATCGAAGAACCCTCACCACGGGATCCCACAAATGTTGAAGGTACGATACCCATGTGGCGCTAAAGGCGTCCTCGTTCTGGTCATGTTTTTGACCATAACCGCTTGCTCTGGCACGCGGTTTTTTTATAACAGACTAGACACGCTGATCGATTGGTACGTTGATGACTATGTCACACTCAATCGCGAGCAGTCCGCCGACTTTCAAGGCCGGATCGATCAATTACTCGAATGGCACCGCCGTGAGGAGTTGCCGAGTTACGCGCAGCTGCTCACAAATTTTGAGCGCAGCCTTGACCCCAGCTTAGATGCCGAAGCCGTCAAAACCTTGTTTGCTGAATTGTCCGCTGCAGCGGATCGTCTTGAGGTTCGTATTCTCGACTTAATGATCGACTTTGGTGCTACGTTAACCCTCGCCCAGCGGCAAGAGTTCATGCTGGCGCTTGAGGACGAACAGGATGAACAGCGAGAGCGGTTGTTGTCGCGATCTGACGAGGCTTATCGTAAAAATGTCGAAGAACAATTTGCCGATAACCTGAGTAAGTTTTTGGGCAGGCTGACGGACTCCCAAAAAGAGACATTAGCGCTTTATACCCGGGACTATCAGCGGTTTGATGGCGTCTGGATTGAAGATCGAGCCCGCTGGACCGCTGAGCTCACCGATGTGATTGCCCGTGATACGGCGAGTTGGCCCTCTGAGGTTCATGGGGTGCTCGCAAGGCGAGAGGCCGCGAGGTCGTTGGAGTACGTTGCGGTTTATGCCCACAACAGCGCATTATCGCAGGCGATATTCACCGAGGTGATTAACTTGCGTACGCCAAAGCAGGACCGTCGCCTACGGCGGAAAATCGACGACTACCGCGAAGACTTTACCGCGCTAGTGGCACAGGCCCAACCTTTTAGTCCAACAGCGATAAATCCCTGACGGCTCCTTTGTCGGCGCTGGTCACCATGCGGGCATAAACTTTCAAGGCGGCGCTGACCTGTCTTGGGCGTGCTGCCTCGGGCTGCCAAGGTTTTTCTGATGCATCCATTTGCGTTCTTCGATGAGCGAGGATTTCGGCATTGAGGTCTACATCAATCCGCCGATTAGGAATGTCGATCGCGATGGTATCGCCAGTCTGTACTAAGCCAATCGCGCCCCCTGCGGCTGCCTCGGGTGACACATGGCCAATTGATAGTCCCGAGGTGCCCCCGGAAAAGCGGCCGTCGGTAACCAGTGCACAGGCTTTACCCAGCCCTTTCGATTTTAGGTAGCTGGTGGGATACAGCATTTCTTGCATACCCGGTCCACCTCGAGGCCCTTCATAACGAATGATAACTACAGCACCGGCAGCAACGCGATCTTCCAGAATGTCGGCAACGGCGGCCTCCTGGCTTTCACAGATGTGAGCTGGGCCGTTGAAACACAGGACATCGTCATCGACCCCTGCGGTCTTAACCACGCAACCGTCTTCAGCAATATTGCCGAATAACACCGCGAGGCCGCCTTCCTGGGAATAGGCGTGGGCAACATCGCGGATGCAGCCTCCCGCACGATCGAGATCAAGGCTGGGCCATCTTGTGGCCTGACTGAAGGCTTGCTGCGTCGGTATGCCAGCGGGCCCAGCAGAAAAGAGCTTGTGAACGTCGGCGTTGTTGGTCTGTGCAATATCCCACTCTGAAAGCGCTTCACCGAGGGACGCGGTATGCACGGTGTGGGTACTGGTATCGATGAGGCCACCCCGGGCGAGCTCGCCGAGTATCGCCATGACACCTCCGGCACGATGAACATCTTCCATGTGGTAAAGCGGTGTACTGGGCGCAACTTTACATAACTGGGGTACCCGGCGGCTCAAAGCGTCGATATCGGTCAGAGAAAAATCGAGGTTGGCTTCTTGTGCTGCAGCTAGTAAATGCAAAATAGTGTTGGTGGAGCCTCCCATAGCAATATCCAGGCACATGGCATTTTCAAAGGCTTGTCGGTTAGCAATGTTGCGAGGCAGTGCCGAGGGGTCGTCTTCCTCATACCAACGCCTTGCCAGCGCCACAGAGACCCGTCCCGCGCGCTTAAATAAGGCCTCACGATCGGCATGAGTGGCCAGTAAAGAGCCATTTCCCGGAAGGCTTAAACCCAGTGCTTCGGTGAGACAGTTCATAGAGTTGGCGGTAAACATGCCCGAGCAGGAGCCGCAGGTTGGGCAGGCAGAGCGCTCGTAGGCCTCAACCGTGGCGTCGTCTGCAGAGTCATCAGCCGCAATAACCATGGCGTCTACTAGATCGAGTTTATGTTCAGATAGCTTTGTCTTACCGGCCTCCATGGGCCCGCCAGAGACAAAAACACAGGGAACGTTGAGGCGCATAGCGGCGTTAAGCATGCCCGGTGTGATTTTATCGCAGTTGGAAATACAGACCATGGCATCGGCGCAGTGGGCATTGACCATGTATTCCACAGAGTCGGCAATAATGTCTCGAGAGGGCAGGCTATAGAGCATGCCGTCGTGACCCATAGCAATGCCGTCATCCACGGCGATGGTGTTGAACTCTTTAGCAACGCCACCGGCGGCTTCGATTTCTCGGGCGACCAGTTGACCCATGTCTTTTAAGTGCACATGGCCAGGAACAAACTGTGTGAACGAGTTCACCACGGCAATAATTGGTTTTTCAAAATCGCCGTCGGTCATGCCGGTGGCGCGCCAGAGTGCTCTAGCACCCGCCATATTGCGTCCAGCGGTCGATGTTTTAGATCGGTATTGGGGCATGCTCTGTTCTCCCGAGTTGGGCGAGAATTCTAACAGCTAAGACCGATCAGTCGAGGTTCTTGATCAGGACTTTGGAGTTTCGCTGTAAGTTATAAAGTGCCTGACGCTCGGTCGGCAGCTGGTCGAGGCTGGCATTGACGAATCCCTGCTCAATAAACCAATGGGTGGTTTGGGTGGTGAGCACAAAAAGTTGCCGGATGCCTTGGTCTTTAGCTTGTGCTGTTAGCAATTCCAGCAGATGCATACCTCGACCACCATCGCGATAGTCTGGGTGGGTTGCAATACAGGCGATTTCAGCGGTCTGACTAACTGCGAAAGGATACAGTGCCGCGCAGGCCAATACCCGACCATCCCGTTCCAGCACGGTAAAATTGGTGATCTCCTGTTCAAAAAGCTCTCGGGAGCGACGCACTAATACCCCAGCTTCTTCGAGGGGCCTCACTAGGTCCAGCACACCCGCGATATCGTCAACACTGGCTCTACGGTGTTGCTCGAAGACCGCCTCGCTCACTAATGTTCCGGCACCATCGTGGCTAAAGAGTTCCTCAATAAGTGCTCCGTTGTGGGCGTAGCTCAGGAAATGCGCGCGACTGACCCCCTGTTCACAGGCGCGGCAGGCGGCATCACGCTGACTGGCTTGTATGGGGTCTTCGATGGCAAGTGCCCGGGCAGCAGCCACTGTGCATTGGCGTACCAGGGCACCTAGGTCGTCTTTTAACCCTTCGGTATTATCCATGAAGATCAATTTATCGGCGCCCAGTGCAATGGCTGCAGCCGTTGCTACCTCGTCAGCACTCAAGTTAAAGACTTCGCCGGTGGTAGAAAAACCCAGGGGAGATAACAGCACAATGGCCTGATTATCGAGGGCGGCCGCCACGCCTACTGCGTCAAGCCGACGCACAGCGCCGGTAAAAAGAAAGTCGACTCCGTCGACGATACCAACAGGCCTTGCGGTGATGAAGTTACCGCTGACCACGCGAAGGCGAGCGCCGTGCATTGGCGAATCGGGGAGCCCTTGGGACAACTGACTTTCTAATTGCAATCGTTGTGTTGCAGAAACGTCTCGTACCACACCGAGAACCTCAGCATCTGTGATTCGAATGCCTTGGTGCAACTGTCCGGTAATACCCAGTGCGATCAGTGCCTGCTCGACCTCGCTGCGCGTTGCATGAACGAGCACCAACCGAATACCCAGTAGGTGCAGTAGGCAGAGATCACTGATCAGATTATTAAATTGGTCACTTTCTAAAGCACCATTGCCCAAATAAATCACAAAGGTCCGACCCCGATGGGCTCGGATATAGGGACTGGTGTGTCGAAACCAGTCTATGTGATGGTTGGAGGAGGCCAAGGTATTGAGTCCCTTACGTCAACTTCGTTAATTTTCAAAACGCGAGACTACCCGAAAGCCACCCACAGAATCTTGGGAATTTTTGGCTGGGTTAGCACTTTCCCCGGGGACGGCCGTTGCCTACACAACGGTTTATGTTGGGTTCTTGGGCGTTATTTGACCCCAACAAACCGAATCTCCTTAGCGGTTGGCGAGCCCCAAGGCGCAATGATTGTTGTTATTGAACAAATTTCGAAGTAGGAGAGTATTCGGCACGCCATGCTTAGCGGCCTATTAAAAAGACAAAGGAGTTGCCGGTATAACGGTGACAGGGATTTTTCAGCGCGTAAACTGCAGCTATGACTGATCACATGATGATACCTCCGGAGTCCCGCTTAGATATGATCAGCCTTGCCGAAGGGTTGACGCGAGCGGGGCGCTTATCGGCTAAAGATTTGTTGCGGCTCAAATCCATGCGGCAGATGCGCCTCGCCCCACTCCCGTTTCTGGCAGAGCAAAAGTTATCCGACGTGAGCGCCGACGGTGAGATTTTGGATATGGCAGCATTACTGGAGTTTCTTGCCCAGCAAACCGGGTTGGGGGCGTTCGATATTGATCCGCTGAAAATCGACACCAAAGCGGTTGCGGAAGTTATGTCAGAGGCTTTTGCCGAGCGCCACCAAATTCTTGCGGTAGCAGTCGATGATATGACGGTCACGATCGCGAGCAGTGAGCCCTGGGTTACCGGCTGGGTGCGTGATCTTGAACACGCAACGCGACGTCCCATTCGCAGGGTACTGGCAGATCCTCGGGATATCGCGCGGTACACAAAAGAGTTCTATGTTATGGCGCGCTCGGTTCAGGGTGCGCGCGCGCTGAATCAGGGCGGCGGTGGCAATCTTTCGAACCTCGAAGCCATGGTGCAGCTGGGGGACAAGTCGGAGCTCGATGCCAACGACCAACACATCGTGAGCGTTGTTGACTGGCTTTTACAATATGCCTTTGAGCAGCGCGCGAGTGACATCCATATCGAACCGCGCCGGGAACAAGGAAACGTTCGTTTTCGTATCGACGGTGTGCTGCACAAAGTTTACGAGCTACCTGCTGCGGTCGCGTCTGCAGTGACCAGCCGCTTTAAAATTCTTGGACGGTTAGATGTGGCGGAAAAACGCCGCCCTCAAGACGGACGCCTGAAAACTCGGACGCCCGATGGCAGCGAAGTGGAGCTGCGTCTTTCCACCTTGCCAACGGCATTTGGTGAGAAATTAGTCATGCGCATCTTTGACCCTGACGTGTTGCTCAAAACCTTTGAAGAGCTGGGTCTGCGGGGCGACGACGACCAGCGTTGGCACAGCATTATTGAACGGGGCACAGGCATTGTTTTGGTAACAGGCCCTACGGGCTCGGGAAAAACCACAACGCTCTATTCCACTTTACGGAAGCTCGCGAACGCCGATGTCAACGTTTGCACCATTGAAGATCCCATTGAAATGGTGGAGTCCGCCTTTAATCAGATGCAGGTAAATGCCGCAATCGATCTCGATTTTGCCTCCGGTGTTCGAGCGCTGATGCGACAAGATCCGGACATTATTATGGTGGGCGAAATTCGCGATCTGGAAACCGCCAATATGGCGATTCAGGCCGCGCTGACCGGACATTTGGTGCTCAGTACTCTTCACACCAACGACTCTCCTGGCGCGATCTCACGGTTAGTTGAATTGGGTGTGCCCGCGTTTCTGATTCGTGCCACCGTTCGGGGCGTTATGTCCCAGCGCTTGGTCAGAACCCTTTGTAGTCACTGTAAGCAGCTTGAACCCACAGACGTTGACGGCTGGCAGTCGTTGGTGGGTGATTATCCGATGGCTATGCCTGAGGCACTTTACCGCCCGGTGGGCTGCAAGGCCTGTAGAGATACAGGTTATCGGGGTCGCGAGGGTATTTATGAGGTGCTGGTGTCTGACGCTGGTGTCCAGAGTGTGATTACCGACAGTCATGATATTCGTCAAATTCGAGACCGATCTGTGGTTGCCGGTATGGTGCCTTTGAGAGTGGCAGGTGCCGAAAAAGTTGCTCGAGGTGAAACGACGCTCGAAGAGGTCATGCGCGTAGCCCCTGCCCTTGATGACTGAGCAGGCCGTGGTGCCACCGGCGCTCACCGCCACGCTAGCGAAAAGCTGGGCGTATTTTAAAGATCAGCTAGAGGCTTCCGCTTGGAACCGTCTGCAGGTGGCACTGGCAGACCCGACCGTGGCCGCTGATTTTGATCGGCTTCTGGCAACCAGTGAATTTTTTCGCGATCAGTTTATTCGACATCGTGACTGGGCGTTGACTGAGCTTGAGGCTGGCCGATTATTTCGGTGCAGCGATCTTGAGGGCGAGTCCCGGGAAGACGCGCTGAGTCAGCTGGTCCTCGATAACGCGAGTGAAGACGCTGTCATGTCGGCCTTACGGGTATTCCGTAACCGGCAAATGCTAAAAATTGTTGCTGGTGAATTATCCGGTCGCGTCACCCTCAGTGAGACCTTTCAGGCGTTGACCCATCTAGCCGATATTACGATTCAGTTTTCGGTGCGCTGGTCGACCGCTAAATTGTCCCAGCGCTTTGGTCACGCTGTAGGTGAGTGGTCTGGCGAGCCTCAAGAGTTGGTGGTCTTGGGTATGGGCAAACTGGGCGGTGGCGAACTTAACCTGTCTTCAGATATTGACCTCATTTTTTCCTACCCCGAAGCGGGTGAGACTCAGGGCGGTAAAAAAACCCTCAGTAATCAGGAGTTTTTTATTCGGATTGGTCAGCTGGTCATCAAGTTGCTAGACGCTAAGACCGTTGACGGCTTTGTATTTCGGGTAGATATGCGGCTGCGCCCCTTCGGTAGCAGTGGCCCGCTGGTCGTGAATTACAACGCACTGGAGGTTTACTACCAGCAACATGGCCGTGATTGGGAGCGCTACGCCATGATCAAGGCTCGAGCTTTAACCGGGTCGGCCGAAAATCAAAAACCCCTAGAAGAACTCAAGCGCGCTTTTGTTTATCGCCGGTACACCGATTATGGCGCCTTGCAGGCGCTGCGCGAGATGCGGGCAATGATTGCCGCCGAGACCCTTCGCAGTAATTTACAAAGCAATATTAAGCGCGGTTATGGCGGTATTCGGGAAATAGAATTTATTGTTCAGTGTAAACAGCTGATCCACGGTGGACGGCATCCTGAATTACAAGTTCGTCCTCTGGAGGCGGCCTATCAGCGTCTTGAAGAACTGGCGTTTATTAGTGCAGAAGATCGACAAGGGTTAATTGACGCGTACTATTTTTTGCGGCGTCTCGAAAATATTCTTCAGGGGTTGGGTGACGCTCAGACTCAGGAGTTACCGGCAGATCCCCTCACGCAGGCGCAGGTGGCGTTGTTGATGGGCCACCCTGACTGGTTCGCATTGACCGAAAGCTGCGAGGGTGTTCGCAATCGGGTGTCTGAGTACTTTAATTCTCTGCTGACCTTGCCCGAGGGTCAGCTGCCCGAAGTTTCTTCCTCGACGGATTTGCAGTACGTTGATTTATCAGTTGAGGTATTAGTGGCTTTGGGGTTTCGCAACGCCACCACCACCTGGGAGGCGGTAGAGGCCCTCATGAGCGGTGGCCGAGTGCAGGCGGCGCAATTAGAAAGTCGGCGTCGCCTTGAAGCTTTTTTACCTCAGCTCATTTCAGTGTCCGCTCAAACCGTCAATGCGGATCTTGCTGTTACCCGCACCCTTCCTTTTGTCAGTGCGGTGCTTCGACGCAGCGCTTACCTGGTGATGATGACGGAACACCCACAGGCGCTAGAGCAGCTTGTGTCGCTCAACGTTGCAAGCCCCTGGATTGCCCGCAAGCTCGCGCAACGTCCCGAGCTCGTCGAAGAGCTACTTCACGAAGATCGACTTTATCGAGCCCCGAATCGCAGTGAAATGGCGGCGCTTGTTCAGGACCAGCTGTTACGCGTGCCTGAAGATGATTTAGAGCAACAGATGCACGCGATGGCTGGCATCAAAGATGCCGTCGTTTTGAGAGTGGCCGCCAGCGAGCTTAATGGTTCACTGCCGGTCATGGTGGCTAGCGATAATCTTACCTTTCTCGCTGAAGTCATGGTCGCTCAAGCTATTCAAGTGGCCCGGGCAGAATTGGTCTCTCGTCACGGGGAACCTGAGGGGCCAGATGCTGGTTTTGCGGTCATGGGCTACGGAAAGCTGGGCGGTATTGAGCTGGGGTATGGCTCCGATTTGGATCTGGTTTTTGTTTATGACGGGGGGCGAGGGGCTACGTCGGGCCCAAAAATTATCGAAAATACGCGCTTTTTTACGCGCTTGGCCCAGCGTGTGGTGCATGTACTCTCTACAAACGTGGCTCAGGGTCGCCTCTATGAGGTCGATCTACGCCTGCGCCCCGATGGCGGCTCGGGATTGCCCTGCGTCACCTTGGGCAGCTTTCAAAAATATCAGCAGGAGTCGGCATGGACCTGGGAGCATCAGGCTTTAGTTCGTGCGCGTCCGGTGGGAGGCTCAGCAGACTTGTGTCAGAAACTAGAGGCGTTGCGGCTGAAAATAGTGTGTCAGTCTAGGCCCAATCATGAGCTGCGCGAAGCGGTGGTAATGATGCGCATGCGCATGTTTGGAGGGGCCGAGATCCGTCTTGACGCGGCTCCTGATGAGTTTGATATCAAACGCGACCCTGGTGGCATTGTTGACATTGAGTTTGTGGTGCAATTTCTAGTGCTACAACACGCTGCGGCCCATCCCGATCTGGCACAGGCCACCGATGTTGTTAATTTGTTAAATGCTCTTGCTGATCATGACTTGCTGTCAGCCGAAGATGCCGACACACTGCGTGCTGCGTATTTGGTGTATCGCGCCGAAGTACATCGTGCAGTGCTTGAAGATGTAGAATTAGTCGGTAAGCGATCTAAATTTATGCAGCAGCTTATTGCGGTTACTCAGATCAGGGATCGGTTTTTACCTGGTTTGCCCGCACTCGAAATTGATACAGATAATAGTTAAGAGGAAAAAGCATGGACCTGTCTAAACTGAGCGGAAAAATTTGGCTCGATGGCGAGCTTGTGCCTTGGCAGGAGGCAAAGGTGCATGTCTTGACTCACACCTTTCACTACGGCCTAGGGGTTTTTGAGGGCGTACGTGCCTACAGTTCTTCCGATCAGGGCACCTGTATTTTTAGGTTAAAAGAACACACCGACCGATTGTTTCGTTCTGCAAAAATTATGCAAATGGATATGCCCTGGGATAAGGATGCCCTTAATGCTGCCCAGCGTGAAGTGGTTCGTATTAATGAGCTTGAAGAAGGGTACCTGCGTCCTATGTGTTTTCTTGGATCAGAAGGTATGGGCTTGCGGGCCGACAACTTAAAAACCCATGTCATGATAGCCGCCTGGCCCTGG
>Ga0233438_10003414_pt1 | contig 14732 bp, 8 predicted proteins | sample SI_123_September_FD_182720 | JGI IMG/M metagenome (GOLD analysis project Ga0233438, IMG submission 182720) | Seawater microbial communities from Saanich Inlet, British Columbia, Canada - SI_123_September2016_10_MG | ecosystem: Environmental > Aquatic > Marine > Inlet | place: Canada: British...
AGCTTGGCTTTGAATTCAGCGCTGAATTTCTTTCTGCCTCTAGTCATTTCGCCTCACCTTAGCAACTGCTATTCTAGAAGCAAAAAACCACCTTAGCTACTGGTCCGAAATCTGGGGTCCGCCATCGAGGTCGCCAACGCTAAAGCCAGTGGCACTAAAGTATTGTTTGTCGGAGTCTGCGACAAAGTCGAGCCACTGGTATTTTGAGTCATCCACGGAGTCGATGCCTAGATAATCGAGCAGGGCGCCGTTGGCTTGAATGATATTGCCTTTGGTATCAGCTACCCAGATCAAGTGGGGCATGGCTTCGGAGAGCGCACGGAGATTGGCTTCTTTTATAGCCAATTGTCGCTGCAGCTTTTTGCGCTCGGAGATGTCGACAAAAAACATCATCCAGTCCTTGTCTGTGGGACCTAGACTCAAAAAACCGGTGATGACCTGCTTGATTGCACCATCTCTGGTGCGGATCTCCGTCTCGAAAGGCTCGAGTGTGTCGAGTCTGCCGTCAGTCGGAATAAGGCTCTGGGCTTGTTTGGACAAGTAGATCCGAGCATCGCTGCCTATGCTTACTTGCAGGGGAGAATACCCTGTCAAAGCAAGAAATGATGGATTGACCTCGAGGATCTTGAGGTCGTGGCTGACAAGCAAGGCGGGTACGGGGTCCGTGACCTGTATCGAAGGGATCTTGAGATACTCTGGATCGTTGGCTATGGTGCGCAACTGTTGGATTCGGCGGCGAGTTTCTTCGATCTCGCGCTGGAGCTTTTTGAGGTCTTCTTCGGTGATGGGCTGGTTTGCGTGCATGCTCTTTGTTTGATGGTCTGTCAGTCTATCGGAGTCCAGGTGCCGACCCATTGCACGACCCGGTTCTGGCTGTTGCGCAAGGATACTGCGCGTGCCAAAAATCTGTGGTATTTGGCATCGCTTGTCTCGTCCGGCCTTGGTATTCGGGTCGTTGTGATCTCGATATCATTATCGTCTCGATCTTGCAGAGTGCCGGCACTGCTCTGCAGTTTAAATTCGCACTCAAAGGCATCGCCTGATTTGATGCATTCTCTCCAGTGAGACATATAGGCCTTACGATCGTCCGGATGGATAAACAGAGCCCAGTCCAGACCTCCTCTGTGCTCTTGCGTGAGACCCGAATACTGGAACCACCTGTTGTTGAAAAAATCGATACGGCCTTCTGGGCCTGCTGTCCAGACGATCTGCGGAATCTGGTCGGCCAAAGCTTGAAAGAGGTGTGCGCTTTCTAAGACCTCTTCGAGGAGTTGTTTGCGCTCATCGATATCCGTGGCTGTGCAGACCCAGAGTGGCAAATTTTGAAAGCTATCCGCCTGAGAGCCGGGAGCGGAAGGGCGAGGATCTCCCATAAAATCAGCCGACTCGGTGCAATTGTCGATGGTCAACTCTACCAGGCCCTGTACTTGCCCTGGCAAAGGCTTTTTGAGCAATTGACCGCGGATGAGGTGCCAGAGATAGTCACCATCGGCGGAGGAAAGTCTGACTTCACATTCAAAACTAGTGCGAGCCTCTAGGCTCTCGGCAAAGATCTCTTGCAAGTTTTGCAGATCGGCTGGATGCACCTTTTTGCTCCAGATGAGGCCATTGTCAAAACCTGCCTCGATCCCTGTCAACTCATAAAAACGCTTGTTAAATTGTCTGATCGCGCCGGTATCGTTGAGCAGAAAAGCAATGTGCGGCATCTCTTTTACGAGTGCTTCAAAGCGTTTTTGACTGTTTTTGAGGAGGTCTTCTAGATTTTTTTGTACGCTCAGATCGAGCATAAAAACTGTCCACTCGGAGTTATCCATCCGGGTCTGGCGAAAGGTGACGGCAACAGCGATGCGTTGGCCGGAGGCGGTGAGGCGCTCAGAATGGAAGGTGTGAGAGACCATTTGGTCCTGTAACTCGAGTATGCGCTGAGACTCGTTGTGACGACAATCGATTGGAGTGATGGCCTCGACTCGCATCTTGCCGTCCATCAAAAGCTCGCGAGGAAACTGCAAGAGTCTAGCGGCTGCTTCGTTGGCGTAGAGTATCTCGCCTTGCTTGTTTACTTTATAGGCAGGCGTGAGATTGGACTCGATCAAAAATTGGTTGCGTGACTCAGACTCTATAAGGATCTTCGCGCGTTGCTGGGGATCAGTGGCCTCGGCAATTACAAATGGATGACGCGAGGCCGAATGCGCCAGCATGTAGGCACGCTTGGCTCGAGATTGGACGCCTAGCATCTCGATCTCTTGTGCGCGCAATGCGGCAAGCTGGGATTTGAGCGCCTGATAAGCCTCGTTGAGAATGTCCGACTCAGGTATGGATACATCGATCTGGGACTTGTCGGCGGTTTTTTTGCGTGCGTCACCGGCCTCCCCTTTGGAGGAGAAGTCATCGGGGTTTATCAATGAAGGTCGATCTGACATATATTATTAGTGCCAACAAGAAAGGCTGCGGCACCGTTTTCCCGGGGGATTTTTAAACCAACGCTTATTGTGAGCATAACACAACAAGCCTCACCTCTTTGCAATATTAAATGGCTAAAATACGCCTGTATGGGCATTTTACACACGTAAAAGGGGCGCTCTAGGCGCCCCTTTTGGCCGCCGGTTTTTGACCGGGTATTTATCGGGATCGAAACCTCGTTTTATAACGAGCGTAATGCAAGACCAAAATGACAAGAAGATCTTGAAGTACGTTTTGAATATTGAAACTAGACTCTGAAAAACGGTGTCTCTAATACTTTGTCGTCGTAAAAGACCTGGATCTGATATTGACCAGGGCCTACCTTGACTGAGGGGGCGACCATGGCACCGTCCTGATTGGTCTTGCGAGCAAATACCACTCCTCGATCAGATTCAAATATCTTGATCTCTACTTCGGGAATGGCATTTTGGTCTTTGTCCTTGGCCTGGAGAAGTAATCTGAGATTGTCATCATCGACGAGCCAGCCCAAATTGACCTGGATCTGCACGTCATCAATGTTTTGCTGAAATGTCCCTAACGAGACAAGGCGGGTACCGACGCCGCGGGTGGCGCCTGCGGGCTCCATCTGGCTCCAGCTGTAAGAGCCGAGCATTTCCTGCCAGGCATTGACGGCAGACTCTTTTGTCTGGCCGACTAGCTCTTTGATCGAAAATACCAATTTGGCAGCGGTCTGGCTTGCCCCTGCGACGACTGGATTTTGATTGAGATTGGTCTCGAGACGCTTGCTCACTTTTGTAACGATAGCCTGGTCGGCTGGAGACAAGCTGAGAAACTGCGAGGCAGTCCACATTGCCTTGTCGAATAGTTTGTTTTCACCTGGCAAGGGTAGGTCTTCAAAGTGATCCTTGCAAAAGGCTTCAAAAGAACGGGCGCATTCGGCCTCGTCCTGTATGGTCAGTAATTGCTGTAGCTTTTGGTTGAGGGTTGTCATTTCGATCTCTCCGATAGTGGCCGTGGGGCCTAATTTTCTTTGTCCAGCTTGTCCTTGAAGGCTTTAAGGGTGCGGACGATTTTCTTGTCGATCGTATCTATACTTTTGGCATCCATTTTTAGACACTCGATTAGATCTTCTCTTTTATATCCGTGGACATATTTGAGGAGAAAGCAGGTGCGGTGTGTGCCCTGCGGCAATTCTTGGATTACTCTTTCTATGAGATCGTTGATCAGTGCTCTGACTGCTGGGTCGCTGGTCGAGCCTCCAGAGTCGAGGACGCTAAACTCGACACCCATTACTTCGTCGGCCGAGCGACTGTCGTCTTCGTCAAACATGGAGTCTAGCGAGGTGGTGCGATACTGGCTGGTGGTCGAAGCCTCTTCGCTAAATGACTTGCCTGGTGCCAGGGCCTTTACAGCCATTACCGCGCCATCTAACTCTATGGAGTGGACCAATTGGTCTCTGGTCTGTTCCTCGCGATTGGCGGGCTCTGTTTCGGCAGGGAGATCTCGTTTTTTTAATGCGATCTTGTGATATCGCTCAAGGTTTTGCGCTATGGCCTTATTGCAGGCCGAGAGGCAATACGGTGAAAGCTTGGCGTCAGGATGACTGGGGTCATAATGATTTGTCACGAGCACGAGGGCATTTTGCAATATGTCCTCGATATCCTCGCTGGTGGCAAGTCGAGCACGTGAACGAATGTAGCGCATCATACGCTCTGGAGTGAACTCGAGTTCGCCCCTCAAAAATGCTCTACTTTCCTTGTTGTTCATGTGTGGCGATCAGACCTTTTGACTAATGTTAGCAGATTATAAGCGGGGCCCAGCTCCGAGGGAAACAGTTATACTTGATCAGCGAAATGAAAGCTTTACCAAACAAATTTTGGCATCCCTCTAAATATATTGCGCTGGCCTTGACCTGCGCAGTCTCTGCGTCTTTTTGCGGCGGGCCCGCAGCGGCGCAGATGCGTGGGACTTCGCAATTTCCTTCGGGAAGTGGTGCTGGCAATACTAGTGCAGGAAATGCAAGCAGTCCAAGCAATACCGCTGGGTTTGGTGTCACTCGTGATATCTCCATGCCGTCTCTGGATGCCTTTAAGCCTGATCCTATTGTTTTGCCGCCTGGTGGTCGCGATGCTGTCGACAGCTCGATCGATAAGCAGCTCAACTCTATAGAGTTTGCGCCCGGTCAAGACCCGGCCAGTCTAAATGCCATCAAGGCCGACCATCTCAAGCTCGATAAGGCCAGTGATTCGCGGACTGTCTCGGGCACTGTGCAATTTTCTGACACTGTTCCCGAACAAGGGCCCGGCGTAACGGTACTCAACTCATTGGACGAAGCTCTGGTAAAGAGTCCGCGGGCGGCGGCCATCAGGTCGCAATTGCAGATCTCACGTGCATCCTTTGCCGACGCGGCAACCCAACCAAATGTGGGTCTCTTTTTTGACCGTGGTCCCTACGCCGAACAGGTAAGGCGGATAGGGCCTGCTTTTAACTGGGAGCCACCCTGGAAATTGGTCTTTCGTATGCTTGCCGCCAAAAAGCTCGTGGACCAGGCAAAGACCGACTTGCTTGCACAGCTCTGGACTCTCCGTGCTGATGTGCGCCGTGCCTATACCGAAGTGGTCGTGGCTCAAGAAACAGTCGAGACTCTCAACTCCCTGTACGATCTGGCCAGGCGCCTGCTTGAAGTGTCAGAAAAGAGATTTCAGGCTGGTGATGTGCCCGAGCTCGACGTGCTCAAGGCGAGATTGGCAACATCGCAGGCCGATGTAGAGCGGCAGGTGGGGGCTCGTCGAGTTATACGAGCTAAACAGCAGCTCAATATTATTATGGGGCGTACTCCGGATCGGGCGATCACAATCCCGCGCCTGCCTGCATTTATTGGTGTCCAGGACACAACCCTGGACGATGCTCAAAAAGGTCAGCTATTGCCGGACTTTACGACTACCGTACCGCCTCTGCAGGTCTATATACAAAAAGGGCTGGATCAGAGACTGGAGCTCCAGAGCATCGCTCAAAAGCAAAAGCTCAATCAGGCAAATCTGCGCACGGCCTATGGCAATATCGTCCCTAATCCGCAAGTAGGCTTTGGCAATTCGGTTTCGGGAAACGCACCGACAGGTCCAAAACTCAGCTCTGTATATGTGTCCTTGATGATCCAAACCCCCGTGACCAATTGGAACCAGGGCGAGATAGTCAGACTCAAGGCTCAGGGCAAGCAATTGCAGTACGAGATGGACGGTCAAAAAAATCTAGTCACCCAGCAGATATCCTCTGCTTATAACAATGTGCTGGCGGCCAGGCAAAAGTTAAAGCAATACCAGGATCATATCCTCAACGACTCATCAGAGGTCGCGCGTTTGGCGCGCAGATCTTACGAGGTGGGCCAGGCCGATATTACTGCGACCTTGCAGGTGCAGCAGGCCAACGTGCAGATCAGGTTGCAGTATCTGGATGCCGTCCGACTCTATCAGGATGCATTTACAGAGCTGGAGCAGGCTTGCGGCCGACCTCTAGAATACGGATAGAAAACGCATAGAATATGCATAGATAGGTATTTGACAGTTCGATGTGAGAAAATGAGTCTAAGCTTTCACCAAGCTTTCATTGTCTCTCGGATTACCGTACATGCAGGGCGCCATCAATAGTTTTATCCAGGCTGCTATCAAGGGCAGATATCTGGCTTTGATCGCCTTTGCTCTGGTGGTTGTGGCAGGAGCGATCGCCTGGATCACACTGCCGATCGAAGCCTATCCAGAGCTTGCCAACCCCCAGGTGCGGGTTATTACCCTGGTGCCGGGCAAGGGGCCCGAAGAAGTCGAAAAGCTGGTCACTGTACCTCTTGAAAAAGAAGTCAATGGCATACCCAATCAGGTCGCCCTGCGTTCGCTTTCTCTGTATGGCCTCTCCGTGGTCATTTCTACTTTTAGCGATGGCACGCCCACGACCCTGGTCAGGCAGCAGGTTTTAGAGCGTATCTCGCAGGCGCCATTGCCGGATGGCGTGGAGCCGCATCTAGAGCCGGATGTGGGGAGTCTGAGAGAAATATTCAGGTATTGTCTGCACAGCCCATATTATTCGGCGATGGGCTTACGGTCGATCCAGCAATGGGAGCTCGAAAAACTATTTCGCCAGATACCTGGCGTCATCGGTGTCATCAGCGAGGGTGGACCGACCAAGAGCTATCAGATCAATGTCGATCCATACAAATTGCGGTCTTACAATGTCACGCTCAAAGAAGTCTTCGACGCGGCCAGTCGATCCAATGCCACTACAGGTGGTGGGTTTCTCGAGCACAATGGCAATGCCCTGATCGTCAGGCAGCTGGGTCTGCTCAAAAATGAGGAGGATATCGGCAATGTGGTGATCAAGTCGAGCGCAGCCGGTATCCCTGTGCGCATCAAGGATGTGGCCCAGGTGACTGTTGGTGGTCTAGTGCGGCGCGGTCAGGTCGGCAAGGATCTCGAAGATGACGTGGTCGAAGGCATCGTGCTCTTAAGGCGTGGCGAAAACCCTTCGGCCGTCCTCAAAAATATAAAAGAGCGTTTGCCGGAGATCATAAAGTCTTTACCGCGCGGCGTAGAGCTGACCACACTATATGATCGCGATCGGCTGATCAAGCAGACTCTTGAGACGGTAGGCACCAATGTGGCCATAGGCGTGACACTGGTGGTGGTGCTACTCGCTGTCTTTTTGGCAGATGTGCCATCAGCTCTGATCACGGCTATCGTCATCCCTATCGCCATGCTCATTGCTTTTATAGTCTTGAGCCTTCTTGGCATTCCAGCAAATCTATTGTCTTTAGGCGCTATAGACTTTGGCATCCTGGTGGATTCGGCTGTGGTGATGACCGAAAACATCATGCGCCGACTCTCTGAGCACGGGCGAGACAAGACACCGACCGAGCGTCTGGGTCTCCTCATGGCCTCTGCAAAAGAAGTCGGCAGTCCAATTGTTTTTGGCATCGTCACGATTGTTGCGACTTTTTTGCCGATCTTTAGTTTTGGTGGGGTAGAGGGGAAATTGTTCAGGCCCCTGGCCATCACCATGGTGGCGGCACTGGTTGGAGCGGGCCTGGTGGCACTGGCATTGGTACCGGTCTTGGCGGCTTTCTTTTTGACGCGTAAACCTCTCACCGAGCGCGAAAGTCCTGTGGTCGCTGTCGCGCGTAGGGTCTACAAGCCGACTCTTGCGCATGCACTCAGGCATCCCTGGCTGGTCATAGCGACGGCATGCCTGGCAGTAAGCGGTGCCGGTTGGCTGTTTACTCAGATTGGTAGTGAGTTTTTGCCACATCTCGAAGAAGGCAATATCTGGCTGCGTGCCACCATCAAGCCAGGGAGCGTGACGCTAAACGAAGCGGTAGCTACCGCGCATAACGTGAGGGCGACGCTCTTGCGCTATCCTGAGGTCAAGCAGGTCTTATCTCAGGTCGGTGGTCCCGATGATGGCACGGATCCAGCGCGTTTTGCCGATCAGGAGCATTACGTGGATCTCAAGCCTGCGCATGCGTGGCGCAAGGACTTTCATGAAGACAAGGCTCTCCTGATCGCTGCCATGCGAAAGGATCTCGAGCAGATCCCTGGTGTTGGCTATTACTTTACTCAATATATCCAGACGACTCTGGACGAGGCTCTCAGCGGCGTGCAGGGGTCTTTGGTGGCAAAGATCTCGGGGCCTGACCTTTTAAAATTAGAAAGCCTTGGACGCGAGGTCGGCTCGATCATGAGCCACACTCCGGGTATCGTAGATGTGATCGTCGATCCCCTGCTGGGGCAGCCCCAGTACGTGATCGAGATCGATCGAGAGCAGGCTGCGCGATATGGGCTCAATGAGAATGACCTCAAGGATCTAGTAGAAATTGCCATAGGTGGCTCATCGGCCTCGACTATCATCGACGGAGAGCGCAGGCATGATCTTATGGTGCGCCTGGCGGCGCCGTACAGATCGACCAAAGAAGCACTCAATGATATTTTAGTCGATGCATCCAATGGACGTCGCGTGCCTTTGTCGCAGTTGGCGACGCTCAAGACAGTCAATGGGGCAACGCAGATCTGGCGCGAAGCGGGCTCGCGGATGGCCACGATCAGGGCCAATGTGCGAGGGCGGGATCTTGCGACGGCGGTCGAAGAAGCGCAAAAGAAAGTAGATAAGATGGTTGCCCTGCCTGAAGGGTATCGGGTGCATTGGTCGGGTGAGTTTCAGCGGCAGAGGGATGCGTCGCATCAATTGAGCGTGGTCTTGCCGGTGACTCTCGTGGTGATCATCATCATTCTTTATCTGGCTTGTGGTACTCTCGGTGGTGCTATCGTCATGTTTTCGGTGGTGCCTCTGGCGGCGATCGGAGCGGTGTTGGCGCTGTATTTGACCAAGACGTATTTTTCGATCTCGGCGGGAGTGGGGCTGATCGCATTGTTTGGTCTGGCAGTCAAAAACGGCATCTTGTTGGTGTCTTTTGTCAATGAAATGAGGCATGAGGGTTATAGCGTCGAAGAAGCCGTCTATGAAGGCAGTCTCACGCGGATGAGGCCTGTGCTGATGACGGCGACGATTGCGGCGATGGGGCTTTTGCCTGCGGCATTGTCTAATGAGGTGGGTTCGCAGACGCAAAAGCCTTTTGCGATCGTAATAATTGGCGGTTTGATCTCTTGTACGGTATTGACGCTCTATGTCTTGCCGGCAATCTATTTAAAGTTTACGCCGAGTCCTGGGCGCAGCGGCGGCGTAAAAAATGATGCGAGTGAGAAAATCAGTAAAAATGAGGAGCAGGTCGGTAATGCCGAAACGCGTGCATAAAAATTATGCGGGTTTTGCGAGAGGCGCGATTTTTGCGATTTTCCTGCCGTTCTTGTGCGCGTGCAGCAAGGAGATGGAGCCATTGCCTGCTGCAAATGGTGCGCATCTGGCAAATCTTCCGGTGACTGTATCGCCTGAGCAGGCGCGCGATATGGGCTTGCGGGTGGAGCCGGTGTCTTTAAAGCGGGTGCCGGTGGAATTGACCGTGCCCTGCGTGGTCGAAGCCAATCCGAGTTTGACTACGCCGGTTATTTCGCTGGTACCGGGGATCGTCGAAGATGTGCGGGTGCAGCAGGGCGATAATGTCAAACAGGGCCAGGTGCTCGTCACTGTGCACTCCGATCAGGTGGGTCAGATAGAGAGCGAATTGGTCAGTAAACTCCTCGAATTGCAGGCCGAGAGGCGGCAGTTGGAAGTGCGAATGCTTTTGGCGCAGAAGGTCTATCAGCGTAAGCAGACCTTGCTGAGTGAAAAAATTGCGGCGGAGGCTGATGTAGAAATAGCCGAGAACGAATTGAGCCTGGAAAAGGCAGCGGTGCGGGCTCTGGACGAAAAGATAGCGGCTGCGATTGAGACGACGCGGCAGCGATTGCATTTATTTGGCATCCCGAAGCAAGAAGTGGATCGGATCGTTGCTTCCAAGCAGATCCAGCACAAGTTTTCGATTCGATCGCCGCGTTCTGGTGTTGTGACTGTGCGGGATGCTGATCCAGGTGAAATGATCGAGGGTGGTAAGCCACTATTTGTAGTGGCTGATCTGACGCGGGTGTGGTTGACTGCGCAGATTCCTGAAAAAGATGTATCTTTGATCAAGCGTGGGATTCCAGTTCATGCAAAGATAGATAGTTTTCCAAAAAGGGATTTTATCGGGTCTTTGAGCTTTATCGATACCAGGATACAGGCGGAGACCAGGACCATGGCTGTGCGGGCCAATATTGTCAATCCAAATAGTGATTTGAAGCCGGAGATGTTTGGCAAAATGACTTTGCAAACGGATACTGCCCAAGCGTTATTTGTGCCATCGCTGGCGGTGCAGCAAGTGGGCGAGGCGACGGTGGTTTATGTAGAACAGGCGCCTAATGTGTTTAAAGAAACACGGGTGGAGATTGGTAAGACGCTTGGTGAGTCGATGGAAGTAGTGGAGGGGCTGCGGAGTGGTGATAAGATTGCGACTCAGGGCAGTTTGAAGCTCTTGGGGATGGCGTTGCAAAGATTGAGCAAGGAGTAGGATAGTACTGAATGAAACTTTTTGCTTAGGGCGTGTTTTAGCTATAAGGCTAGGTTTTGTATTTAGGTGTGTTTTTTGTCTTTTCGATTAATTGTTTTTGGCTCTCTGGTCGCGATCTTATGAATTTGAAGAGTATGCGCTCGTAAGAAATTTTTGAAATTTTCTTTCTGTTTTGTCGCTATGGCCCATGTAGTGGACATTTGACTGCTGTACGAGGCTCCGTCTCCTCACGTTGCTACTGATTTAAGAGGCTTTGTTGAAGCTATAGCAACTTTGAGGCCGAAAGAAATTTTCGAATTTTTCTTTCGACCATGCGAGTGCCATAGCTAAGTCGCGGCTGAGAGTATCTTGTCCATTTGAAGAGCTTAAAAAATGCGATTGTAGGTCTCGAAAAGCCCATGATAGCCACATCGAAAGAAATTTTTGAAATTTTCTTTCGAACGGCCACTAGCCCATTTGAGGCTATCGACCGGGCAAAAACCTGATTTCTTCCCCGCCCTCTTTGGGGCCCCAGAGCACCATCCCGCCGGTCTCTAGATCCACTCCCTGAGGTTTTAGATCGCTTGGGAAGATAGTCAATTCAGCATTGGTCATCAACAAATCCGAGTCAATGCAGCGCTTTTTGTGGAGATGCAGCTGATCAACAGTAAAAGGCACAGCAGACAATGTCAGTTTTCGCTCAATCCATTTGGAAACCGTCTCTGGCAAGATCTCATCCACATAAATCGTTGTCTCATCTGCACCAATCACCGTCTGTTTAGGTACCCAGGCCGTTTGCCAGGTCTGAGTCTGTCGTGAATCCGCGCCATCGCTTCCGTTTCCGCCCCCGCCCTCGATCTGATTTACAGCGGCACCTACACCTGTTATAGCCACATTAAAAGCGGCTAACTGTTTTTTCTTATTACCTTTGATTGTCGCCACAAATTTCAGGTTTTCACAGCGATTTCTATCTTTGCGATCAGCTATCGGCCCAAGATCTATAGTCGCTGTAGCAGGCCTTCTCCCGCTGATCTCCAAGGCTCCGGCCGACCATAGAGGCTGGCCAAAATAAACCTCAAACCAATTTTTGTTGTTCTTTCTATCGGCATTTTTATCGTTTGCCAACACCGTCTCTGCACCTGTGGCACCTTGCCCATGTTTCATAGCAAAAACGCGCCATTGCCTTTGTGCCAGATCCCTATCCAAGACTATTTTATGGGCTGCAAGAGCCTCCGGCGGCTGCGCCAGCCTACAATCCGTACAATCAAAGCTGGCAAACCCTTTTGTCCAGCTGTTATCTTTAAGTGAGGGCAAAAATTCCGCCTGGCCCAATTTTACGCTTCCAAAAATACGCACATTATCTTGCGCCTTTAGGCTGAGATTGAGAGTTTGCGATGCGCCAATTTTTGGCTCATCAGATCCAGAACCACCGATGTCCTTAGCCTGCAACAAAGGCGCCAGGGGATAGACCCACCACTGCCTGAAAGCCTGCTTAGGCTTTCCTTCAAAGTTTGCCTGAAAATCCAAGGCATTATTAAAGGTCACCGCATGCTTATCCAGGTGCCACCAGGGCAGTAGATTTTGCTGCAAATGCGGATCTAGATCCTTGCACTCTTTTCCATCGTCCCCTACTGCATTTACTATCAGGGCAGGCTCCAGAGAACCTGCCTGCGGCCCTGCGCCGACCGCCTGGCAATCCAAAAGCAAATACCGATCTTTTTCCCCAGTATTTGCAAAAAACTCCCTCGGCACGCGCAGCAAAATGCTCTCGCCCGGCTTTAAAACCCGCGAAAACTCTAGAGTCCTCAAAGAAAATAGATCGGCGAGCAATGCACCACTAATGGTGCCACCCAGCAAGAGCGCCGTCAGCGAGGAGAGTTTGCCCGGTCGCGACTTTAACAAACCCCACACGGCAAGGCCAGTCAAAAAACAAATAGAAAGTGGCCATGCGGCCTTGGCAGCTAGAAAAACCACGACATTTTCTGACAGATCCGCCAAAAGATTGTTATACCACTGTGTATGACCGCACAACTCTGCCAGCGTGAGGAAAAACGCACCAAACAATATCTGCATCCGCAATTTGTTGATAGGCGGGCTGCTATTGATTGTGGCTCCGGCCGCCGCCAAAATAATCACTGCAAACGCTGCCGTCGCTGCATAGCGCGAGATGGCTACGAAAGGCAAATACGTAAAATGAAAGACTACTATCAAGGTCAAAAGAGTAAAAGCTTGAAAACGCGGCCTCTTGCCGATTTCAGAATTGCGTCCGCTTTGCGAAAAAATCACCACCACTGCTATCATCGCCAAAAGCAAAAACCAGCAGTGCTCAGCATTCATCAAGGGATTGCCGAGCAGATAGGTGTGATGCATGTCGTTCCAGGGTGCCAGCCACAATCTCAGGACCTTGCGCAAATAGAGCGAAGCAAAGGCTAGAGGATGCGCCGCCACGTCAGTAAGCAGAGCCTGGATCGCCGGACCGGTTTCGAACGGCACTATATGCGGTGAATAAGCCACCCAGCCGTCGCTCCACAATTGATTGCCCATGCTCAAGTTGTAGCCTGGCACCCGGCTGATGGCGAGGGCCATTTTTCCGGTGAGCAATTTGGTCACATACAGCCATGGTGCGATCGTCGCTACCGCTCCTGCTGTGTATGAGGCATAGAGTGGATAGACTTTTGGCTGCACATAAGTAAGGACCTTTTGCCAATTAAAGATGGCAAAAAGCCCGAGACTGATAAATGGCAAGGCCGCAAAACTTGGTCGGGTGAGCATCACCACGCCCGTGACTATGCCAAAGGCCAAAGCGATGGCGAGTGAAACGATCATGTTTTTCTTTGACGATTTTAGCTTTGCCGAAAAATTGAGCGCAAGATAAAACCACAAAGCCAGGACAAAGGTCGCAAATGGCTCGCTATAGCAAAGCGGTGTCGCCACTATGGCCGGCGTATAGATCGCCCAGAACAAGCCTGCGATCAGGGCAGTCACTCGCCTTCTAAAGACCGAGAAGGCGATCAGGACTGCCAGAGGGCTGATAAGAGCATCTATGATTGAGTTGAAGAGTGCAAAAGATTGAGCAAATTGTAGATATTGCTGCTTGGGCTGGGACAGATCTATATGCACAAGGCTTTGCAAGACAGCTAGATAGGCCGGGTAAGCCGGCCCATCCAATAAGAGCCTGTCGGCAAGCTTTTCGGATAAGAGCGCATTCATCTGATTGGGCGATGGCGTCCCTAAGAGCTCAGGCAGTCGGGTCCACCACTGGGGCTCCTGCAAGAGCTTGAGCAGCCCCGTTGCCGTCACATGAAAAAAATACGGATCACCCGAGTCGCAAAACCTGTGCTCCGAAATCTCTAGATTGAAATGAGCCCGTAGAGCAAAGGCCAAGAGCCCCGTAGACAAGCATGCGATGAAGAGAAATCTTTGATTGGACACTTAAGATCTAAAATCTTGCGATGGCGGAAGGTTGTGGCGGCAGATCGAGCGTAGCATTGAGTACGTCAAACTGACCGTAAGTAGTGAGGGTGTTTTTTGCCTGTCTCTCGCCCAGCGGGATCGCGATCGGCATTGCTATGATCGGAGCCAGCGTCTGTGCCACGTCTACGGCTATCATGCCGGCGATGGCGCCTTTTTTGATACCGCCTTCAGTGCCCGCTAAAGTTGAGCGAGGCGTGATAGGCTGGCCCTTCATTGCAAGCATCATGCCCTTGCTTGGCATGATGGTCGCCGTGCCTGCCTGACAGATGATATTGCCTGTATCGGGCTCGATACGCACTTGCTGTGCTGGAGCCTCAAACTTGTAGATGCGCTTGGATGTGAGATCTGCGATCTGAGCAAATGGCACATTGCGAGTCTTGCCCGGGAGGGTGTCAAAGGTCAGAGAATCAGTACTGACACCACGAATGGTGCCGTTCAGGATCTGCCCGTCGGTCGTGGTCAGGACATCATTGCGATAGGTGCCAAGCTGGCTCAAGCCCAGGTCTTTGAGATAATCGCCACCATCTATGTACACCAGACCCTGGACCATCTGTCCACTGGCAAGCTCACTTGGAGCATTTGATTTATTTGCCTCATTTTGACTGGATTTGAGGTCGATCTTTAGCAATTTGCCCGTCAATACAGTGTGCCTGTCAAAGAGCCAATCCGGCACAGCTTGGATCTCTACGGCCTGCCCTCTGATTTTTATGCTGCCCGAGGGCAGAGCCACCTTGCCGATGCGCGTCGTAGAGAGCATAGTATTGGCTTGTGCACCCTTGCCATTTTCGGCCTGCTTTATCATGAGCTGAGCGGCCATTGCTGGCGAAAAAATCGCTTG
>Ga0233438_10003415_pt1 | contig 14728 bp, 13 predicted proteins | sample SI_123_September_FD_182720 | JGI IMG/M metagenome (GOLD analysis project Ga0233438, IMG submission 182720) | Seawater microbial communities from Saanich Inlet, British Columbia, Canada - SI_123_September2016_10_MG | ecosystem: Environmental > Aquatic > Marine > Inlet | place: Canada: British...
AATAATAAAATACTACAAAACTTAATGACCTCCAAATAGAACTATAAGAGAAATTTATATAGCAGGTGTTTATTTTTTTTCTAAAAAAAATAAAAGGGTTAGAGTAGTGCTTCATCCAGTATATTATATCATAAGGAAAAACCCATCGAATATATTTCTCCTTATCAATCTTTTGTTCTTTGATGTTTTCACCCAAGGAACCTTTTATATAGCTACTTAAGAAATTTGCATTGCAAAACTCTGACAACATTATTGAACCCCATAACCTAGGGTTGATCTCTATTAGTTTGTAAAGTCCATCTCTCTCATCAAAGAGAAATTCTATCATTATAAAACCAGACCAATTTAATTCCTTTATTACTTGAGCTCCGAGAGCTTTAATTTCCTTATTATATTCAGATTTAGAATAGACAGTTACACCTCCAATTTCTGGATATGTTCTTATACGTTTATGGCTATAAAAAGAGATGATTTCCCCCTGTTTACATAAATAGAATCCTGCTTGAATATCTTTAGGATTTGGCAACCTTTCTTGAACAAAATCTCTTTTAAAATCAATTTTACAGTTGCTCAATTCTTGCTCGTTTTCAATATAAACAATACCTTTTGCTCCAGATCCAAGGCTTGGTTTTTTTATAATTGGAAATTTAAATTGTTTGTTTGTTAAAACGGATTTTGAAATGTATTTTGGACAAGAAATAGACTTTTTTTCACAAAACAAGTTTAGCTGTTCCTTGTTTCTGGATAATTCAAAGTTTGCTAGGCTAGGTAATAGATATTTAAAGTTTTTATCACCCTGAACTTCGATAAAGTTTAAAAAATCCAAAGTAGAATCTTCTTCTATAGGGAGATAAACTAAAATATAGTCAAAATATTTATTTACTAATTCAACAAAATCATATTTATTTGATCTATTATGATTTTTTTGAAATACAATAATTGAATTTGGATAAAGCCATTTGAGTTTGACTTTATTCATAAAGCTTTCATTACTATCTGAAAAAATAATAATATCGCTCGGATCATAATTGAGTTTAACTAAATTATAAACATCAAAAGATTTTCTAAAGAAAGGATCAGTAATTATTATTTTTTCCATTTTCGCCAATCAGATAAATCTTTATTAAGCATTTTTTCAAGAGAATCTACTTCATTTGAATAATAATTATTTAAATAATTAAAATCAGCTCTGGAGATTTTAATCTTTTTCATATTAGATTTAGCTATATTTTCTAATATCCTTCTTGGAATAAAAGTTTTTAAAACCTCCCTCAGATATGTAAAAGCTTTAGATTGTCTATTAAGTATCATTTTAACAAACCACGAATTTGGAATTCCAGAGGGATTATGAGCTGTATCACATAAGATGCTGTATTCATTTAGACCCAAAAAATTAAATATGTCTCGACAAGTAGTTTCAGGTGATTTGATTAAATCATCAAATAAAATTACATTAACATTAGAAAAATGCTTTTTAAAGTCATTTATTTGCTTAGTGTAAAAACCACTTTTTTTATAATGCCACATAAAATCCCAGTTTTGATTTATCCTTTCATCTTCAGAATCTAAGGCACTTTTAAAATTCAAAACCTCGCGATTATCTCTTAATAAGTTGCTATAGGCTGAAAAAGCTCTGTATATTGGGTTTCGTATACTAATTATTATTGGTATATCACCTAACTCTTCTTTAATTATTGGTGCTAAATCTTTAGAAAATAATAAATAATCAGGACTCGCTTCCCCTTTAATCATATCATCTGGACATGATTTAAATAAATTGTAATAATCGCTAGATTTAGTAATAGCTGCTCTATCAATACTCCAATCACCAATACCGTTCTGAGGATATGGTTTTATTTTAGAAGAAAAATACTTTGTTTCCTTTAGTTTAGGAAACCAAATATCAGGATGTTGTTGTAAATAATAATATAAAGATGTTGTACCGGCTTTAGCGGCTCCGACAATTAAAAAATCAGGTTTTTTAGTCATTTGAAATAATATTTAAATATTTTTTGCAAATAATTCTCCATGAATATTTTTCAGTAGCTAATTTTAGAACTTTGCTTCTAAAATCATTATAGGTGTTTCTTTTATTAATTTTATTAAATATTTTAACTAGTTCATCTATTTCTTTAAAATAAAATGCTGCATCCTCAAGGATAAAAGAATTAAATTCATTTTTGTGTGCTATTATTAAATTTCTTGAGCCCATAGCTTCTATTAAAGATGGATTAGTCCCTCCAACTGTATGTCCATGAATATAGGCAGTACAATTAATTCTTATAGATTGTAAAAGTATGCTATCATAAATACCTCCTGAAAAATGAATATTGTCTAAATTATCATAATATTTTAAATGCTTTTGAAAATAGTTAGTTTCTTTACCACCCACAATTAGAAGAGGGTATAGTTTATTAGATTGTAAATATGACTCTAAAATCAACTTTATATTATTCTCAGGTTCTAATCTGGCTATAACTAAGAAATAACCATTTGATAGGTTCAAATTTAAAGAAGTATTAAATTTTTGAAAAGCTAGTTTTTTATCCTCAGATTCTATATTTAAAATAGTTCCATATTCAGCTACAGATAAATTCTTTTTTCTTTGTAATTTATTAGTAAAGAAAAGTTTTATTCCTTGAGAATCACATATAATATTTTTAGCAAAAATTGAACAAGTAATAAATTGAGTAAACAAAAATATTTTTTTTAAATACCCATACTTTGATCTCATAAAACCTAAACCATCAGGATTTATGTATGTAATATCGTTTAAACTATAATAATAAAGATGCGAAAAAATTCCTGCCACTCCACAATGAATAATGACATCAGGTTTATTTTTTTTAGCTAAATAAATAGATCGGTGCCAAAATTTAATAGGATTATCTCCCTTAAAAATTTTTATAGAAACATTTGAAATATTTTTAGAGATTAATTTTGTTTCTGAAGAACTATCACCAAAAACAATGACATTGTGTCCAAATTGTTGAAATTCATATGAAATTTTCTCAGCAAAAGTTTCAAAACCACCATATTTAGCGGGGATTCCTTTGGAACCTATTATGGCTATTTTCATAAACTTTGAGTAAATTTAATTAACTTATATGATTCTTTTTTCCAATCATTTCTGTTTTTCACCGTTAAGTAACCATTTTCTCCCAAAACTTCCAAATCAAAATCTAAAGTAGATAGAATTGCTTCAGCTAAACTTCTTGGATCACCACTCTTAAAACTAAACCCATTAACACTGTGTTCAACTCGATCAAGAAAAGGCGGTAAATCTGATGTAATTACAGTTCTACCGTATGAATATGATAATAACATTACCGCGCTATTATATATTCGAGTGTAAGGCAGAATGACTATATCAGAATTCGAATAGTAGTTAGTTACTTCTTTATCACTAATAAAATTTAAATTATAATTAAAATTATTATTAAATTTAAAGGATTTGAATTTTTCAACCATTTCACTTTTATTTATTTTCCATGGTCGACCAACAATAGTTAGCTCAAAATTTGAAGATTTATTACAGACTATTTCAAAAGCTTCAAGAAGTATATCGATTCCTTTAACTTTTTTTAATTGGCCAAAAAATAATAATTTAATTTTACTGTTTTTATTTTTTTTTCTGTGTGGTAATTTCTCAAAATAATGAAGATAATTTCCGTGTGAAACTATACAAAAGGGTTTTGTTAAACCATATTTTTTTTTGAACTCATCTTTACTGAATTCATTAAAAAACATGAAACCGTCTGTAAATAGAGTCCCATATTTAGAAATAATAAAATTAGTTTTGTAATGAAAAGATTCTACATCATGTATAGTGACTATAATTTTACCTTTAAAAAATATTTTTGCCAATACTAAAATTAATAGATTTAATCCACCCCATTTAAAAAAATGTAAATTAATAAAATAAATATCTTTTCTATTTGACAATACAAATGAACTAATATATCCATAGAGTAACATAATTAGCTTAATGATGCGAAACTTTTTTTTCCAAATATCTTTAAAAGAATAAATTGTATCAATCTCTGAAAATTTTAAAGAAGTATCTGAACAAGTGAAAAGATATGGTTTCCAATTATTAGAAATCAATCCGAGACAATACCCATGTGTTGTGTAATTCATACCACCATATCCTCCTACTGGATCAATAATGGATATTTTATTATTATTTTTCATCAAACAACATTTGTTTTAAAGTCGAATGTATATTGTTTTTACCTAAGTCAATTTTAATCACCCTTTCAAGTAAATCAGTTGAACCCTTCAGATGACTAATTTCATTCTTTCTTACAAACAACTCATTTACCTTCACGTTAATTTGATGGTTTGTTAAAATTTCAATGAAACTAATTATTTCAGCAATACTATAAGTTATTCCGCTGCAAATATTTACAATTTTTCCACTTGATTCAGAAACCATGAGCTTGAAATAGCAATCTAAAACGTATTCTATAGAATTAAATTCACGGAAAACATTAAGATTACCCAATTCAACAATTTTTCTTTTTTCTTTAAAGTGTTTGACTATTTTTGGAATTAGGAAATTTATTTTTTGACCATAGCCTGTATAATTAAATGGTCTAGTAATTATAATAGGTATTTTATCAAAATAATTCTTAGAAATCTTTTCTACTCCTAATTTACTTATTCCATAATGAGACACAGGTTCTGGTGAAACGGATTCTTCGCATTCGCTATATTTATTTCCGTAAACTGAAGCTGTACTGGATATAATAACCTTCTGTACAGAACAATTAGATTCAATAATTGCTTTTAATAAATTTTCTGTACCCATAATATTTGTCTTGTACTTTTCAAAGGAATCACCAACGTTGGAAGAATTTCCTGCCAAATGAAAAATAAAATCAGGTTGCACCGAAGTGACTATGTCTTTTAACCTCTTAAAATCAAGTATATCACATTCATGAATTATACAATCATCAACACCCTTACTACTAGATTTTTTTCTACTAATACCATGAACGATAGCTCCCATATTGTTAAGATATTTAGCCAAATGTAATCCAGTAAACCCAAGGATTCCAGTTATAAAAATTTTAGAATTAGAAACTAACACCTTTCTCGTTTCTTATGATATCTTTTTTTATCATTAGCTCGCATAATTCCTCAAGACTTGTTTTAGCCTCCCATCCTAAAATTGTTTTAGCTTTCTTAGCATTACCAATTAGTAAATCAACTTCTGCAGGTCGGTCAAAATCTGCATTTACTTTAACTAAGGTTCTATTTGTTGCTTTATCAATTCCCTTCTCATTTATGCCACTTCCCTCCCAAGTAATATCAATTCCAATTGCCCTAAAACTCATAGTAGCAAAATCTCTAACACTTTCGGTACGATTTGTTGCTAATACAAAAACATCTGGTTTATCAGCTTGCATAATTCTGTACATTCCTTCAACATATTCTTTAGCATAGCCCCAGTCTCGCTTGGCATCCAAATTTCCCAACTCTAAATAATCTAGCATTCCTAGATGGATTTTTGCTACAGAATCTGTAATTTTACGTGTAACAAACTCCTTACCTCTTAAAGGAGATTCATGATTAAATAAAATTCCAGAAGTACAAAACATATCATATGATTCTTGGTAATTCAAAGTCATCCAATGGGCATACAACTTTGCAACACCATAAGGACTTCTGGGATGAAATTTTGTTTCTTCTGTTTGAGGAATTTCGTGAACCTTGCCGAACATTTCTGAAGTTGATGCTTGATAAAATTTTATTTTTGGATTAATTATTCTTATAGAATCTAATAAGTTCAATGCTCCGATTCCAGTTATTTGTCCAGTAGCAATGGGCTGAGTAAAAGAAACGCCAACAAAGCTTTGGGCTGCAAGATTATAAACTTCATCAGGCTCACAATCTTTAATTAACCTGTAAGCACTTGATGAATCAATTAAATCATATTCAATTAATTTTAGATTTGAATGATTTTGAATTCCTAACTCTTCTATTCTCCAAAAATTTGTTGAACTTGTTCGTCTAAAGGTTCCATAAACTAAATACCCTTTTTCTAATAACAATTCAGCCAAGTATGCACCATCCTGACCAGTAATTCCTGTAATTATTGCTCTTTTCACGTTTTATAAATTTATTATTTTTATTATTTGCTAATATAATTTCTATTCAACATTTCTCAACCATCACGCACCATTTTATTCAAACTCATTAATATCACGGTCAAAATTATTTTAATATTAAATTATTTCGATAATTTAATATTAAAACTTTTAAACACTATTTTAATTGTTAAAAATGCCATTTCTAAGTTTCCATAAATTAAATACTGAACAGCTTTACTAAAACAATATACAGAAAGAGTGATTTTTCTTTTATGTTTATCATAAGAAGTGAAGTGTTTATCAATTATATAAAACCTATTTGGTATAGTTAATGAGAGATAAAATTTCAAATTTGGATTCTTTGGGTGTAACTGATTTATTTCTTTTCTAGTACTTTCCTTTTGACTCCCCTGGCATTTATGAAAAATTATAGATTCATTAATGAAATAAATTTTCTTTTTTTCTTTCTTTAAATTAAGACATAATTCCACATCTTCGTCATACATAAAAAAAGCAGAATCAAAAATCTCATATGATTTTAAATATTCCGTTTTAAAAAATAATGCACAACCAGAAGCAAAATCAACATATTTACTTTTTAATTTATGATTATTTTGTCCAACTTTATTGATATTAACACTCATTTTGAAAAAATTAAAATACCCTCCACCATACCATATTCTTGGTTTTTCTTCATAGGTTAATATCTTAGGAGTTGCAAGAATCGTTTCAGCATCACTTGGAAAATTATCGATTAATTTTTCTATAGAGTCTTGTTCAACAACAGTATCGTTATTAAGCAGAAATATATAATTTGTTTCTAAATTTTTTAAAGCCCAATCGACACCAATATTATTAGCTTTTCCAAAACCAATATTCTCTTCATTATAAATAATCTTTAATAATTCATAGTCCGTTTTTAATAACTCTAGTTTATCTAGATCTTTAGATGCATTATCTACAATTACTATAAAGGGCAACTCACCAATTGATTGCTTTATACTTTTTATACAATTTCGAGTATCATCAAATCCATTGTAATTTACTAATATTATTACGGTATTATTTTTTATCATTATAATTTTATAAATGTTAGTTTATGCGTTTGCTGTAAAAAGATAAAGCAGAAAATTAGAAATCATTAAAATATATTTTCCAATTAATAGAATTTCAGGTAAAAAAAATAAAAACTTGATTAATTAAAAATTTAAATAAATATTTTTTTATGAAGTTTTTTTCTTGTGATAATTATATCTAAACAATTCTGTCAGACAAACATAAAACATGAATTTTTTGTAAAAAACAATACTTTCACCGGTTAATAAGGAAGTTATCATCATATAAGAAAGAACTAAAATTGAAAAAATCTGAAAAATATTAGAAGGCTTTACTTTTAAATTTTTTAATAAATAAATTAACTGGGTTACGAAAACTAATAATCCTAAAATCCCAAAAGTATATAATATTCCAAAAAATCCAATATCACTTAAATGAAAATAAACATCTCCAATAACTTTTTGAGATTCACTAACTCTAAAATTACCATTTCCAAAAAAAGGATGCATACTAAAACGTTCTATAGCAAATTGAATCTCATTAATCCTAGCAATTACCGAGGAATCGCCTATTTTACTGGCACTTGTAGTACTAAAAATTTTAAATGCTGATTGAAACCTCCCAATTAATTCAACTCCTACATTAGAACTTATATTTATGATAAATAAAATAAAAATTATTAAAAATGTAAACATTTTTAATCTAAAGTTAGCTTTGTAATTATTGTTCTTAAAAATACCAATAGCATATAGTAAAATTGATGAAATTAAAGCATAACGTTGAACTTCATAAAAGTGATTACTTGAAAAAAATAATATTGAAAAAAAAAGATATTTAATGTTGTTCTTAAAAAGAAATATTGAAAAAAAATAAATTGCTATAAAATTTACTAAACCCTTTGATAACTTACCACCATGTATTTCAATTATTTTTCCAGTAAGATCAGATTCGTTTATATATGTAAAATTAGTAATTATCATTAGTGCAATTATTATAACTGTAATCCAACCACTAATAGTCAGTAATGAAAAAAAATTAGAAATGGGTATTTTATATTTTAAAAAAAAATACCAAAACAAACTAACTAAGCCAACCTCGTATAGTTTAATATTAGCAACAAAACCAGAAACGAATGACTGACCATAATGTACATAGGTGGTAATAATTGAAATTAACATCAATAATAAACCTAAAAAATACCAACGTTTGAAACTAGTAGTAAATGACTTATTATTTTTAAAAAAAATAACATGACCATAAGTTGATAAAATTAAAGACACATAACTTCCTGTTCTAGCAAGAGGAGACAACCTTAAAACCTCCAATAATAAAACAACTACAATAATCAATAAAAATGAAAATAATGTTCTTTTTTTTATCATTTAGATAAATTAATTATAACTTATTTAAAATAAAATCTTTATAGCCTTTAAATACAGCACTTACTTTTTTTAGTTTTTCAGATTCGAAGAAAAGTATTTTAATGAAATCTGTAATTGTATGTTTAATCAATTGCATACTCAGTGTAAAATTAGAAGTGAAATGTTCTTTTATTAAAAAAAGTCGATTTCTAGTGATAAAATACCTTCTATAGGTACTGTGATTTGTTACAAGTATTTTTGAAAAGTATAACTTAGAGTTCCCAAGCTGATGATTTAATAAAATATCATTATATCTAATTATTTTAAAACCCTTTTTTAATGATCTCAAACAATAATCATAATCAACGTAATCTATAAAAAATGATTCCCTAAAATCACCGATTTTTTTATAAATATCTATATTTAATAAATTCCCAGATGTCATAACAACTTTAACTTCAGTTGGTTGATTACTACTGGGTAAAGAATCACTAAAAATACAATGGAAAGGAGATATAATTGAAATTTCATCATAGTTGATAAGACTTAAGTAACTACAAAACTTAATAAAATCATTTCCTTTAAAAGAACTATCTTGATCCATTGTCAATAGCCAGTTAGCATTATTTTTAATTGCTGTTTTTGCACCAATATTTAATGCAGCAGCAATACCTCCTCTGTTGTTATTAAAAAAATAAATCACTTTAGATTTTTTTTTTATTTGAGAAACTATATCAAAGTTTTGAACAGGAGAATTATCAACCACATAGAGTAAATCTATATCATCTATATAGCTATCTATATTTTTTAAAACTGACTTATTTGGATTATATAAAACAGTAAGTCCATCAATCCGGTAATTTTTATTATTCATTAATATTTGAATATCCTAATTCTTTAATAAACTTATCATTTTTTACCTTTTCATATTTATCAACTAGAAATTTATCACCTAAAAAAGCAAACTTTCTCGATTTATTAAAATCTTCGCAAGCTTTTTGAAAATTATCATGACTAACATCTAAATTTAAAAAATTTATTAATTCGGAAATATGTTTTTGAGGATTATCTAAAACATCTTCATACTTTATGTGCAGAATACTTTTTTCAAAAGTTTTTGATAATGAAAAAGCTTTTTCAGTGTATGTTTTCCATAAATTAATTCCTACATTAATGTTTTTAAATTCAATTGTAGAATTATAGAGGTTCTTATTGTAAAATAAATTGTCTTTGAATTTTAATTTTAATTTATCAATAACTCTAAGTTTAATTTTTTTTGATTTTCTGATTTTATCCTCTCGACACTTCAAACTTTGTGCTACATCAATTGGGTTTCGATAAATATGAATTACTTTCATTTGAGGAAAAATATCTTTCCATAGTTCAATTGTAAAGGTATTTCTTGGATCTTTCCAACCCCATAAAAAATCAATTTCATTAAAATTTAAATTACTGTTTTTCTTAAAATAGGTTTTGTTTTTTTCTGAAGATAAGTACCATTTTAATATTGGTGTCATTTGATTTTTAAATAATTTATCAACGTATTTAAACCTATCTGGATTATTCCAATGGCAATTAACTTGATTTAATAACCATTCATTGATATTTCTAAAAAAAAAGGCTTCATCGTTTTCATCTTTTTCATTTCCAAGAAATAAACCCAAAGATTCAAGTTTTCTAGTAATCATTGATGTTCCACTTCGATGCATTCCTATTATCAAAATTGGAGATAAGTTATATTTCATAATTATTTTATCTGTAGGGAATTGTTAAAATACCTGTTTTTAGTTTAGCTAAAATTACTTTACTTAAATTTTCAACTATTACGGTTAGAGTAGTTGCTAAAGCAGCACCAAAAGCTCCAAATTCGAAGATCAAGATAACATTTAATATAATATTTATAAATAACCCAAATAATGAAATAAAACCATGATATTTTTCAAAACCACCCATATTTAGTAATACGCCAGAACAACCAGTAGAAATATTAAAAACTTGCCCAGAAACTAAAATTATTAGAATCCAATACGCATCTTTAAATTCTGCACCCCATAAACCTAAGAACCATTCCCCAAAAATAAAAAAAAATAAAAGAAAAAAGAAGGCGACTAAAACTAACCCTTTTGTTACACGACTCACCATTAACTGCATTTCATCAATTCTAGATTGATGAAATAAACTTGCTAATTTTGGTGCTAATGCAGCATTAGAAACTTGTAAAAATAATGAAGTTAACATAGCTAAACGTAAGCATACACTATAAACACCGACATCTTCAAATGTACCTAAAACACCTAACATAATTATGTCTACATTACTTGCAATTACAGAGGCACCTCCAACCAACAACATAGGTTTAGCAAGACTAAACATAGGTTTGAAATTAAATTGACCTTTAGTTTTATTTCTAAAAGTATTTTTCCAAAATACTGTAATTATTAACGCTACTAAAATGCGACTGACACCATACAGAATCAATACGGTTATAGGAGTGAATTTGACTTCTAAAAAAAAATATAAAATAAGTCCAAATCCAACGAACAAAATTGTCAAATTTTGGTTTAAAAAATTAGATTGCCATATTTTACCATATCCATTTAAAGCAGCACCGTAAATTGCAGATAATGTTTGAGGTATGAGTACAATCAAAATTATCAATATAGGAATATATAATTCTTGACTTTCTAAAAACCAAAATTTAAAAATTGATTTTAAAAAAATAGCTCCAACTGTTGCAAAAAATATTGAAATTGAAAGATTAAAAAATAAACTTGTTTTAATAGTATTAGCAATACTTATTTTGTCAAACTTAGACTTAGCAATTGCTATATATTTAATAATCACATTTTCAAAACCAAACATTGTTAAAACGAGAAAAATCACTCCAACTTTGTTTGCAAAATTAACAACTCCCAATCCTTCAGCCCCTAAAGTTCTTGCTAAAAAAACACTAACTAACAAACCTACAATTAACCCAAAAATTCTAATTGTCATAGCTTTAAAAGTATTGACAAAAACCTCAATAGTATGTTTATCAAGTTTAGCTTTTATTTTATCTACATTTATCAATAAATAACTTTTTATTATTTTAAAATATTTTCTAGGGAGTCTTTAAAATAAGGAATCTTAAGATTATACTTTTGCTTAATCAAGCTCTTATTCAAAACAGAGTAATAGGGTCTTGTTGCAGGAGTTGGATATTCAACACTTTCAATAGAATTAACTTTAATTAAAATTCCTTTAATTTCAAAAATAGTCTTTACAAAATCATACCAACTACAAACCCCTTCATTTGAATAATGAAATACCTCTACATTTTTATTTTTTATTAGAGGTAAAATAGTTAAAATAGCTTTCCCTAAATCACTTGCATTAGTTGGTGTCCCAATTTGATCTGCAACCACAGAAATTTCATCTCTAGTTTCAGCAATACGCAACATCGTTTTGACAAAATTATTACCAAATTTAGAATATACCCAAGAGGTACGTATAATTACAGAATTCGCAGGATTTATTTGCTGCATAGCTATTTCTCCATCCAATTTTGTTTTACCGTAAATAGATTGAGGATTAGGTATGTCTTTCTCAACATATGGTTTATGATTTGTACCATCAAACACATAATCTGTGGATATATGAATAAGTTTAATATTATTATCTCTTGATATTCGAGCTAAATTAGCTGTGGCTAGATGGTTTATGGCATTAGAAAGTTCAGGTTCAGACTCAGCTTTATCAACAGCAGTGTAAGCGGCACAATTTATAATTACATTAATCTTATTATTTTTAATTAACTCTGCCACTTCAATATGATTTGTGATATCTAAATCTGAAACATCTGTAAATAAAAAGTTATACTCTGAATGATTTAAAGCTATTTCTCTGATTTCAGAGCCCAACTGTCCATTACTACCAGTTACAAGTATATTATTCATATAAATTATTTGAGTAATTAAAGTAATCAGCACTTTTAAACAAGGGCTGAACCATATCTTTTTTTGATAATTTTAGTTCGTTTATTTTTAATTGCCATTCTATTGAAAGCTGTTTATCGTCAAAAGCAATACCTCTGTCACATTCTGGACTATAGTAATTATCTACTTTGTAGGCGAATACAGCTTCTTCACTGAGTACTACAAATCCATGAGCAAAACCTCTAGGAACCAATAATTGATTTTTATTTTTAGCCGTTAATTCTACTGCAACATGCTGTCCAAATGTTGGTGATCCTTTGCGGATATCTACGGCAACATCTAAAACAGCTCCTTGAATTACCCGTACTAATTTGGTTTGAGCATGTGGAGCTAATTGATAATGTAGCCCTCTTAATACACCATGGGTAGATTTGGATTCATTATCTTGACAAAAAGCAATATTAAAGCCCAAAAATTGTTCTAACTTATCTTGTCTAAATGTTTCAGAAAAATAACCTCGATCATCCCCAAAAACTTGAGGCTCGCACAATATCACATCTGGAATTGATAATCTTTTAAACTTCATTTTATAATTCTTTAGCTCGCTGAATTAAATACTGACCGTATCCATTCTTTATTAAGGGTTTTGCTAATTTATTAAGTTGATCTTTGTTAATGTAGCCTTTTTCACATGCAATCACTTCTAGACATGCTACCTTTAGACCTTGTCTATTCTCAATCATTTTAATGTAGTTTGATGCTTCGATTAGAGATTCATGAGTACCTGTATCTAACCAAGCAAAACCTCTTCCCATAAGCTCAACTTTTAACTCACCTCTTTTTAAATATTCTTGATTAACAGTTGTAATTTCAAGTTCACCTCGATCACTTGGTTTTATGTTTTTTGCAATCTCTACAACAGAATTGGGATAAAAATAGAGACCAACAACTGCATGATTACTCTTTGGATGTAATGGTTTTTCCTCAATTGAGAGTACTTTCCCTTCGTTATTAAACTCAACAACACCATATCGTTCTGGATCACTAACATAGTATCCAAATATAGTTGCCATTTTTTGATCTTGAACATTAACTATAGATTGATCTAAAAGTTTTGAAAAACCATGTCCGTTGAAAATATTATCTCCTAAAACTAGACAAACATCATCATTACCAATAAACTCCTCTCCAATGATGAATGCCTGAGCTAGACCATCAGGAGAGGGTTGCTCTTTATAAGATAATTTAATTCCTAATTCGTGTCCACTTCCGAGAAGACGTTCAAAATTTGGTAAGTCTTCAGGGGTTGAAATGATTAATATTTCTCTGATACCAGATAGCATTAATACCGATAATGGATAATATATCATCGGTTTGTCGTAAATAGGCAATAATTGTTTAGATGTTCCTTTAGTTATTGGGTATAGACGTGTACCCGAACCACCTGCTAAAATAATTCCTTTCATTGCTTATTTATATTGCTGTTTATAGTAATTTTGATATTCCCCTGAAGTTACGTTGTTTAGCCATTCTTTATTGTTTAAATACCAATCAATAGTCTTAGACAACCCTTCTTCAAAAGTAACACTTGGGCTCCAACCTAATTCTTTATTTATTTTTGAGGCGTCTATGGCATAGCGTAAATCATGTCCAGGCCGATCCTTAACATAGGTGATAAGTTTTTCACTTGTTCCCTCGTCATTACCTAATTTTTTATCTATTTGCTTACATAGTAATTTTACTAAATCAATGTTTTTCCATTCATTAAAACCACCAATATTATAAGTTTCAGCATTCACACCTTTATGAAATACTAGATCAATGGCAACAGCGTGGTCAATCACATATAGCCAATCTCGGGTATAATTACCATCACCATATACAGGTAATGCCTTATTGTTTAATATATTATTAATAAATAAAGGTATTAATTTTTCTGGAAATTGATGTTGCCCATAATTATTGGAACAATTAGTAATAACATAGGGCAAGCCATATGTCTCTCCGTAAGCACGGACAAAATGATCTGAGCTAGCTTTGGAAGCTGAATAGGGTGAGTTTGGGTCGTATGAGGTTGTTTCTTCAAATAAGCCTAGTTCTCCAAGCGAACCATAGACCTCATCTGTACTCACATGATAAAACCGCTTTCCTTCCCAGTTGGTATTCCACAATTCTTTAAAAGCATTTAATAAAATCATGGTACCCAATATATTTGTTTTAGCGAAACCCAAAGGATCTGTAATGGATCTATCTACATGAGATTCTGCAGCAAGATGAATCACAGCATCGAAACGATACT
>Ga0233438_10003420_pt1 | contig 14716 bp, 15 predicted proteins | sample SI_123_September_FD_182720 | JGI IMG/M metagenome (GOLD analysis project Ga0233438, IMG submission 182720) | Seawater microbial communities from Saanich Inlet, British Columbia, Canada - SI_123_September2016_10_MG | ecosystem: Environmental > Aquatic > Marine > Inlet | place: Canada: British...
CACTAATAGCACACTTATCAAATGGATACCAAGGAATTACTAAAAAAAGTTAGAAAAATAGAGATCAAAACACGGCGGTTGTCCGACCATGTTTTTGGGGGCGAGTACCACTCGACTTTTAAAGGGCGAGGTATGACTTTTTCCGAAGTGAGACCCTATCAATATGGTGATGATGTCCGAAACATTGACTGGAACGTCACCGCTCGTTGCAGTGAGCCACATATTAAGGTGTTTGAAGAAGAGCGCGAACTGACCATGATGCTCATGGTCGACGTGTCTGGATCTAAACTTTTTGGAACCGAGGCCCAATTTAAAAATGAAATTGTAACTGAAATCGCTGCAACCCTGGCGTTTTCGGCCACGCAAAATAACGATAAAATTGGTCTGATTTTATTCTCGGATGGGATTGAATTGTACATCCCACCAAAAAAAGGACGTTCTCATGTCTTGAGAATTATTAGAGAATTGATTGAGTTTAACCCGAAAAGTAAACGCACCAACATTGCGGAAGCTTTAAAGTTTCTGTCGAACGTCATGAAAAAGAAAGCTATTGTATTTTTGCTTTCTGATTTTATGTCAGATGACTATCAACACAATTTAAAAATTGCTTCTGGAAAACACGACATCACAGGAATCCGAGTTTATGACAAACACGAAACGGAAATTCCTAATTTAGGAATGGTACAAATGCAAGATCAAGAAACAGGAGCCTCATTTTTAGTCAATACCGCCTCAAAAACAGTGCGTAAAAACTACCGTGCGAACTACCAAACCAAGCTTCGTTATTTTTCGGATAGCTTTAAAAAATCGGGGGCAGGGGCACTCGATTGTAGGATAGATGAAAGCTATGTAAAAAAATTATTAGGCTATTTTAAACAACGTGGATAAGCATATATGAAGACAGCTATTACCATAAAATACCCACCAACTCAAAATTTACTTTTGAGTGTTTGTTGTGTGCTCATTTCTGTTATGGGTTATGGACAAGTGTCTTCTAGCATCGATTCTACCTCCATAAAAATTGGAGCTGAATTGTTTTATAAAATTCAAGTGAAAGCAGACACCACTGCTTTGGTCGTGTTTTCTGAAGAACAAACATTTCAACCCCTGGAAATGATCAATAACTATCCTGTTGATACCACCAAAAAAGAAGGGTATTATCAACTGACCAAAACCTATGGTCTTACCCAATTTGATTCTGGAGTTTATACCATTCCAAAACAAAAAATTCTGATTGGGGACAAAAGTTTTTTGACAGACTCATTACTCGTTCAAGTAAACCCTGTGCTAGTAGACACCACCAAACAAAAACTTTTTGACATCAAACCGCTTACCCAAGTTGAAAAAAGTCCTTCTGGATTTTGGGGAGGAGTAGCAGTTTTTTTAATCGTATTATTGCTCGTTGGAGGTATATTATACTGGTTTGTGTGGCGTAAAAAACCGTTGACAGAAGCCGAAAAAATTGCAGCATTGCCTCCTTATGAACGTGCCAAATTAGCCCTTGAAAAATTAGACGAGGAACATTATTTTAAAAATGAAGAGGTTAAAACTTACTATTCGGATTTAACGTTGATTCTGAGGCAGTATTTGGATGAAAAAGTCTACGACCAATCGTTAGAAAGCACCACCGATGAATTGGTGTCCCGCTTAAAAACACTGGAAGCTGCCAATCAAATCACACTAAACAAAGACACCATTCGGAATATTGAAACCATTTTGAAACGAGCCGATTTGGTGAAATTCGCCAAATCAAAACCTGATTTTCAACTTGCAAAACTCGATAAAAGCACTATCGAAATAGAAATTGACCATGTAAAAGACGGGCTTCCTGAGCCAACTGAAGAAGAGTTACTGCAAGATTTAAAGTACCGGGAAGCAATCGCACGCCAACAAAAACGCAGAAGAATTAAGCAGATTTTAGCCATTGGGATCGGGATCTTCTTCATGGCAATTACAGTGCTTGTCATTCGCTCTGGGTTTACAGAAGTTAAAGACACCGTCCTTAGAAATCCTAGTAAAATTTTATTAGAAAAAGCACCTTGGGTAACAAGTGAATATGGCGCTCCTGGAATTACCCTTTCCACTCCGGAAGTTTTAGAGCGTCAAATCATTGAGCTTCCCGAAGAAATGAAGGGTAAGGTTCAAACGATCACCTTTGCATATGCTGGAGTCGACACCCCATTTGATATCGTAATAAACAGTTCTAAATATACCGCGCAAACCGACGAGAATGGCAAGGAAAAAAAAGCTCCTATTGATGTCTTAAAAGTCGCTGAAAGTGTTTTGAATCGTTTTGAGGAAAAAGGCACAAAAAATATTACCACACGCAACGAACAATTTATAACGCCCAATGGGCAAGAAGGTGTTAAAACTTTTGGAACAGGTGATTTTCTTATTGAAGACAAACTAATAAAAGGAAAGTATATCATTTTAGGGTTTTCGACACCCAATTTGTTACAACAGCTTATTTTGACTTGGAAAGAAGAAGATATATATGCCGATCAAATTATCGAGCGTATTTTAAATTCTATTGAACTTATTAAACTAACAGAAGACGAAAAGTAATGTTTAAGGGAATCGATTTTACTCAAAAAGAATTTTTATGGCTACTGTTATTGGTGCCTGTGCTGGTGTTTTGGTATGTGCTAAAACTCAAAAAGCAGACGGCTGAGCTTAGTATTTCAAGTGTACAAGGCTTTCAAAAAAACAATGTTTGGAGTGGTCTAAAGCATCTGTTGTTCGGGCTCAGAACAGCGGCGATGATTTTAGTGATTTTGGCGCTGGCACGGCCTCAAACAGTTGATGTCTCGACCAAAACAAAAACAACACGTGGTATTGATATCGTTATGGCGATTGATGTTTCTGCAAGCATGCTAGCAAAAGACCTAAAACCCAACCGGCTAGAGGCTCTAAAAAATGTGGCGGCTGACTTTATCAAAGGACGTCCCAACGACCGAATAGGGCTTGTAGAATATGCAGGTGAAAGCTATACAAAAACCCCGATTACAAGCGATAAAAGTATTGTGCTTCAATCCTTAAAAGCTATAAAATACAACACGGTTATTACAGGTGGAACGGCAATTGGGATGGGGCTTGCCACAGCCGTGAACCGCATCAAAGACAGCAAGGCAAAAAGTAAAATTATTATTCTTTTAACGGACGGTGTAAATAATGCTGGGTTTATAGACCCTCAAACTGCCAGTGAATTAGCTGTCGAATATGGCATCAAAACTTATACGATTGGATTAGGAACCAATGGGATGGCGCTGTCTCCTATTGCGATTCGCAACGGTGTGTTTCAATATGGAAAGGCTCAAGTAGAAATTGATGAAAAACTCCTAAAAGAAATTGCTGAGGTTACAGGTGGAAAATACTTTAGAGCAAATAATAATCGAAAATTGAAGGAAATCTATAAAGAAATCGACAAGCTCGAAAAAACAGAAGTAGAAGAGTTCAAGTTTTATAATTATGAAGAAAAATTTAGACCTTTAATATGGGTCGCCTTGGGTTTATTAATGTTTGAATTTTTATTGCGATTTACAATCTTTAGAAGTTTTATTTAGATGTATCAATTAGAAGAAAAAATATGGTTTTGGCTGCTGCTCATCATCCCCTTGATGTTGGTGGTGTTTCTGTGGACACTTCTTTGGAAAAAACGTGTTCAAAAAAAGTTTGGGAGTAGAAAAACCTTAAAGCGACTGAGCCCAGATCAATCCATATTCAAATCGATACTTAAGTTTTGCGTACTATCACTTTCTGTTGGCTGTTTTGTGATTGCATTGGTGAATCCTAAAATTGGCACAAAACTTGAAACCATCACACGAGAAGGTGTTGATATTGTTTTTGCGATTGATGTGTCCAAAAGTATGCTCGCTGAAGATGTAGCACCCAATCGGCTGGAAAAGTCTAAGCAGCTCGTCACACAAATTATAAACAATTTGGCAAGTGATCGTATCGGAATTATTGCTTACGCAGGAAAGGCATTTCCTCAACTGCCGATTACAACAGATTATGGCACTGCAAAAATGTTTTTACAAAGTATGAACACCGACATGCTTTCCTCAAAAGGAACGGCTATAGATGAAGCGATTCAATTGTCACGAAATTATTTTGACGATGAAGAACAAACCAATAGGGTTTTGGTCATCATATCCGACGGAGAAGACCACAACAACCTAAGTATTGAGGTTGCGGAAGCCGCTTCAGAAGAAGGCATCAAAATTTACACCATTGGGGTGGGAAGTGAAAAAGGAGGCCCGATTCCGCTCAAAAGAAATGGAGTCGTGATGAGTTATAAAAAGGATAACAATAGCGAGACGGTTATTACGAAGCTTAATTCAGAAACCTTAAAGTTGATTGCCGCAGAAGCAAAAGGCGAATATATAGACGGCAACAACACTGCGGTAGTTGTAGAACAAGTTCGAGATGTTTTAAATAAAATGGACAAAAAAGAATTTGAGGCCAAAGAATTTGCAGAATATAAAGATCAATTTCAATGGTTTTTGGGATTAGGATTGTTTTTTTTAATTTTGGATATTTTGTTTTTAGAACGAAAAACAGCTTGGCTAAAACGCCTCGATTTATTTAACGAAAACCTATGATGTACTTAAAGAACATGCTGAAAAATTTGGGGTTTAAAACCCGTCAATCAATCGCTGTTAGAAGCACTTATGTTTTACTGTTTTTGGTATCGATGGCTATTGGCTATGCCCAGGAGGTGGATCCGCTTTTGTCTGAGTCCAACGATTATGTATTTGAAGGAAACTCGCTCGTGGGTGAAGATTTTATAAAAGCCGAAAAAAAATACCGCCTCGCTGTTTCTACGAAACAAGATAACGCCACAGGATCGTTTAATTTAGGAAACGCCTATTACAATTCTGAACTATATGATGAAGCATTGCTGCGTCATATAGAAGCGATGAAAAATAGCAGCTCAAAACCTGAAAAACACAAGGCTTATCACAATATTGGAAATATTTTGATGCAAAAGAAACAATGTAAAGAAGCAGTTTCAGCTTTCAAAAATGCTTTGAGAAACAACCCTACTGACGATGAAAGTCGGTACAATTTAGCGCTAGCTCAAGAATGTGCGAAAGAACAAGGGGATGGCGATGGTGATGGCGACGACGAAGATAAAGATAAGGATAAGGACGAAAACAAAGACGAGAAAGACGATAGTGACCAGAACAAAGATAAAGACGAAAAGAACAAAGATAAAGGGGGCGAAGACGAAGATAAAAACGAAGGAGACGATAAGGAAGATGAAGACGGAAAACCCAAAGACGACAAGGGCGATCAAAAAAATAAAGACCCTAAAGATGATAAAGGGCAACCACAACAGCAGCCTGGAAAATTATCGCCACAACAAGTAAAAAATTTACTTGAAGCAATGAATAATGAAGAGAAAAAAGTGCAAGAGAAAATGAATGCATCCAAAACAAAAGGTGTCAAAGTTAAAACAGATAAAGACTGGTAGGGAATGAAGAGAAACATCCTTTTAGTTACTTTTATACTGTCCGGATTCCTTTCGGCACAGGTGTCCTTTGATGCTAAAGTGAGTAAAAAACAACTGGGGATCAATGAGCGTCTTCGGGTCGATTTCACAATGAATACGGATGGGGATAATTTTGAGCCTCCAAGTTTTGAAAACTTTACAGTCGTTGGTGGGCCGAGCCAGTCGATCAATAATTCTTGGATAAATGGAGTGCGTTCATTTTCAAAAAGTTATAGTTATTTTTTAGCGCCCAAAAAACGTGGTGAATTTACCATTGGTCAAGCGTCGATAGAAATTGATGGAGAAACCTACAAAACACTTCCAATAAAAATAACCATTACTGCTGCGATTGATAAGCCAAAAGACCCTAACGACCCCGATTATATTGCTTCAGAAAAGGTGCATTTAGTCGCTGAAATTTCAAACACCAAGCCCTATTTAAATGAAGCAATCACTGTAGTTTACAAGCTTTATGTCGCTCAAAATACTGGAGTACGAAACTGGCGGGAAATAGACAGTCCGAGATACAGTGACTTTTGGAGTCAAAATATTGATGTTAAAAGTATGAATGTTCAGGAAGGCACCTATAAAGGAGAAGACTACCGCTATGTGGTACTAAGAAAAACCGTTTTATACCCTCAAAAAACAGGAAAACTCACCATTGAACCACTATCTCTTGATGTAACTATTGAGGTCCCTTCACAAAGGCGTGATGTTTTTGGCAGAAGTTTTATGAGTACGGTGAATCGAACGGTTGCAAGCAGAAATAGAACAATTACCGTAAAACCCCTTCCCGAAAATGGGAAACCTGAAGATTTTTCTGGAGCAGTTGGAAGTTTTAATTTTAATGTGACCACTAACAAACAGAGTTTAAAAGCGACTGAAGCCCTTGAACTTAAAGTCAGCGTTTCGGGAAAAGGAAATTTAAAGCTCTTTAGGCTTCCAAAACTGGTGCTCCCGAGTGCGCTGGAGGTTTATGAGCCAGAGCACTCCGAAAAAGTAAATACGAAAGCTGCGGGAATGCAAGGAAGCATTAGCGACACCTATACAGTTGTCCCAAACTACCAAGGAAGTTATCCCATTCCAAACGTATCCTTTTCTTATTTTGATTTAAAAACAAAACGCTACAAAACATTAAATTCAGAACGGTTGATCATAGAGGTAAACGAAGGGCCTGTGGGTGCAAGCAATCCAAACAATAACACAACTGGAGGCATCGCAGAAAATGTCATCACCCCATACTTGAACCAATTTAGTTCTTTCAAAACAACAACAAACTTCAAGCCAATTCACTCCAAGCCGTTTTTTAATTCCAACTTGTTTTGGCTCTTATTATTGACCCCTTTTTTATTAATTCCATTTACTATATTTATGGTTAGAAACCGAATGACACGTGCGTTGGATGTCTCTGGAAATAAAATTCGGAAGACAAATCGTCTGGCTCGAAAATATTTAAGTACTGCAAAAAAATCCTTAGGTCAAAAAGAGCAATTTTACAATGCCCTTGAGCGCGCGCTTCACAATTATCTAAAATCAAAATTACGCTTAGAAACAAGTGAGTTTAATAAAGAAAAAATTGAGGCAGTATTAGGAACTAAAAATGTAAACCGTGCAAACTTGGATGGGTTTATTTCACTTTTAACTTCTTGCGAACTGGCAAGGTACACTCCGCTGTCGGTAGTAGATATGCAAAATGATTATGACAAAGCCGCCACTGTAATTAATGCTTTAGACAAACAAATAAAATAAACAGATGAAACACTTTTTTGTTTTTTGGTTGATGTGTTTGGTGGGGTTTTCACAAACTTCAGGGTCGTTTAGGCAAGCCAATCACCTTTACAATTCTGGCTATTACAAAGAGGCGATTGAGGGCTATACCTCTATATTAGAAGCCAACCAACATTCTGCAGAGCTCTACTATAATCTTGCGAATTGCCATTATAAATTAAATGAAATTGGCCCGAGCATCTTCTATTATGAAAAAGCGCTACAGTTATCGCCAGACGACCCCGACATTTTAAACAACTTGGGATATGCACAAAAAATGACTATTGATGTCATACAAGAAGTGCCTAAAGGGAGCGTTTGGAAATTCTTTAACAAAATACTCAATAGCCTTAGTGTGGACGGCTGGGCTACCCGAAGCGTGGGATTGGTCTTTTTGTTTGTGATTCTGTTTTTGGGATACTATCTCTCGCGCTCAGAGGCCAAAAAACGGTTGTATTTTGTTTCAAGCAGTCTTGTTTTAATTTTATTATTAACCTCATTAGTTTTGTTGTTTAAAAAAGACCGTTTGGACCAAAGCGTCCACCCAGCAATTGTTTTTGCTAGAGAAACAGAAGTAAAAACAGAGCCGAACCTTAGGGCTGAAACCTCGTTTATACTCCATGAAGGCACTAAAGTTTTGGTAATTGAGACGTATAACTCCGATTGGTCAGAAATAAAATTACTCAATGGAGAAACGGGTTGGATGCCAAATTCTGAGTTAAAAGCGCTTAAATAAAAAATGAAATAAGATTTCATTTTTTATTCTATCTTTACAATCATCAATAAGTCCAATGACCATCACAAAACAACTTGCTTTTTTATGCTCCCTGTTTTTGTTACTAAATGTAGCGAGTACAACGCTTGTGCTTTTGAGTTCAAATGGTGAGTTGTCTACAGTTGTTATTACCCTTGAAAACGAAACTGGAAAAGACATTGAAGATCTTAAGGATCTCAATGAGTTTGATGTTGATAAAACCGCTTTTCAAAAAGTGAATCTGACTCTAAATCGGGAATCAATGACTTTTGTGTTTTGTAATAAACCTCTAATTGAAACTCCTTTAGAAAACACATCGCCTCCTCCAGAGCTTCTATAGAGTACTTTTTTTTTTACGCACAAAGAACTTATCTTCTCTTTGTAAACTTTAATCTTATACTATCACATACTATGAAACAATTTTTTTCAAACATTAAAGGGGATGCTTTTGGTGGTATCACCGCAGGAGTCGTCGCATTGCCATTGGCCTTAGCGTTTGGAGTCTCTTCTGGGCTAGGGCCTAGTGCTGGACTTTACGGGGCTATTTTTATCAGTTTTTTTGCAGCCCTTTTTGGCGGTACTAACACCCAAATTTCTGGTCCGACAGCACCAATGACCGCCGTGAGTATGGTGGTAATTTCTGGAATTATCGCCGCCAACGACGGCGATTTATCGATTGCTCTTCCCGCAATATTAACCGTATTTTTAATTGCAGGGCTTTCTCAAATTGGCTTGGGAGTTTTGGGTCTAGGAAAGTATATTAAGTACATTCCATACCCTGTAGTGTCTGGATTCATGACTGCGATTGGGGTTATTATTTTACTAACTCAAATTTTACCTTCACTTGGGTATAGCCCTAAAGAAGACCTACAATACGTCAATCAATTCAAAGCACAAGCAGAAGAAGTAATTCTTGAAAACATATTAAAAGATGAAGCCGGAGATGGTGTTTTAGTATTAGAAAATTTTAAAGAAACAATTGACCGCGCTTCTTTAATATCGCCAGCCGATATCCAAAAAGAATCTAAAGCCTTAGCTTCTAAAGAAGCTTCAGGAACAATTGGTGCACTAAAATTAATGCCTAGGGCGCTTCAAAACATCAACTGGTTGGAGTTGCTCCTAGCTTTGGGTACCATCATTATTGTTTATGGATTTAAACGCATTACGACCGTAGTGCCTAGCACTTTGGTGGCGTTGGTTGTCATGTCTGGAATCGCCATCGCTTTTGGGTTGAATTATAAGCCCATTGAAGAAATCCCTAGCGGGTTGCCAGTTGTTCAGCTAGAAATATTTACTAAATTTAAATTAACAGCCATCACTCCCTACATTTTCACAGGGTTTACACTTGCCTTATTAGGAGCTATTGATTCCTTACTGACAAGTATTGTGGCAGATAATATGACCAAAACAAAGCACAACCCCAATAAAGAGCTAATTGGGCAAGGAATCGGAAATAGTATTGCGTCAATTTTTGGAGGGATCCCTGGTGCAGGAGCTACCATAAGAACCGTTGTAAATATAAATTCTGGAGGGAAAACAAAACTCTCTGGAATGATTGCTGGTGTCATGCTGTTGTTCATTTTATTAGCCCTAGGTCCGATCGCTTCAAAAATTCCTACCGCTGTGCTATCAGGGATTTTAATAACTGTAGGCATCGGGGTTATGGATTATAAAGGGTTGAAAGCAATTCCTGCTTTACCAAGAGACTTGTCGTTTGGTCCGTTCAAATTAAGCTCTGAAGTATTGATAATGCTTGTTGTTTTACTATTGTCCACTTTTTGGGATTTAATTTTTGCTGTGGGAATCGGTTTGATTATTTCTTGTCTAATGTTTATGAAAAAAATTGGGGATTTAACTTCTCAATATTCCAATGTAAAACCCTTAAAAGAAAAATCATGGTCGGATGAAAAAGATTTCCCAGAACACCTAAAAAAGTCTGTATTTATCAAGCGTATCAAAGGACCATTATTTTTTGGGTCTACTTCGGATTTTCAACAACTATACAAACAAATTCCAGAAACAGCAAAGACTGTAATTTTGCGCTTGGAACGCATGCAATATATGGATCAATCTGGGCTTTACGCTATGGAGGATATGATTCAAGATCTTCAAAAGAAGAAGGTTGAAGTGCGGTTTATTAATCTATTAAAACAACCTCGATATATGATGGAACGGATTGATATCATACCAGATTTTATTCCGGAGGAACATATCTATAACAGTCTTAAAGAATGTATTAAAGAGTTATCTTGAGAATAAAATCACTCTTGATTTTTGGTAGAATTAAGAATATTCGGAAGCTCTAATGGTGTTTCTTCGTTTATAAAGTTTGGAAAAATCATTGGAGCTAACGACTTTACGGGTTTATAAAGTATGGAGCTATCGATTTCTTCGTCAGAAACAAAAGGAATCGTTTTATTCAGGGTGTTAAAAATTAACAGAAGTATACTGAGGATTAAAGCAATTTTTAATCCCCCAAAAAGGCCGCCTAATAATTTATTAAGGATGCCCAAGGCTGCGAAGTCAGCCAGTTTGGTCAGTGCTTTACCTGCAAGAGAAATGACTAATACAATGGCCACAAATGTAATGGCAAAAGCAGAGATGTTGATTGTTTTTTCACCCCAATCAAAACGCTGTGACAAAAATTCAGCGGCGTAGTTGCTAAAGTGTACGACGCCATACACACCTACCAACAGTGCAAGTAATGAGGTTACTTCAACAAAAAAACCTTTAGACAGTCCTTTGAACACTCCATAAAGAATAAGTGCTCCTAAAATAATATCAATAATTGTCATGGTGTTTTATTTAAATGATGTATGAAAATTAACAATGATTCTAAACTTAACAACTCAAATGTTTCGTTTCTATTTTAATACACCCTAAATTTACGAAATATTTATGGCTCGAGACGAAGAACTTAAAAAACGATGGGAAGAGGTGGTTAAAAAGCTGTCCACTCAATTTGCGGACGGTGATCCTTTGGATTTAGATGGCATCATTTATCTAATTGGCGTACAAGAGCTTGGCCAGTTACACAGAAATTTTAAAAAAGATGAAAAACTCAATTTGATGCACATTGCAATCTGTCGACTTCTAGAGCCTTATGGCTACTATGCTTTTGATTATTTCGACGAACAGGGCTGGCCTCACTATACCGTAAAAGAAGCGTTGCCCAATTTAAAGGCTGGTGAACAGAGCATTCTGATGAAGGATGCGATAGTAAACTATTTTATTGAGGCGGAGTTTATTAGTTAAGTTTTCTTAAATTTGGCCATTATTTAATTTTATCATGATAGAAAAGATCCATAAACATATAGAAGAGGCTGAAGCTTTTTCAACACATTCTTTAGAAGAATTAGAAGCATTTCGTATTAAGTTTCTCGGAAAAAAAGGGCTTTTGAACGAATTGTTTACAGGCTTTAAGGACGTTCCAAATGAACAAAAAAAGGATTTTGGACAAGCTATCAATAAACTAAAAAGTGTTTCTCAGGATAAGATAAACTCCTTAAAAGTTTCTTTAGAAAACACTTCTAGTGAAACTGCTGTTTTTGGCGATTTATCTCGTCCTGGTGAGCCGTTTGGCATTGGTGCGAGACATCCTATTTCATTAGTTAAAAATCAAATTACTGATATCTTTTCTCGAATTGGATTTAATGTAAGTGAAGGTCCAGAAATTGAGGATGATTGGCATAATTTTACAGCCTTAAACTTACCAGAGCATCACCCAGCAAGAGATATGCAGGACACTTTTTTTATCCAAACTGATCCAGACATCTTGTTAAGAACACATACAAGTTCGGTACAAGTACGATATATGGAAAACAACCAACCTCCAATTCGTACAATTTCTCCAGGAAGGGTCTATAGAAATGAGGCGATTTCGGCACGTTCCCATTGTTTTTTCCACCAAGTAGAAGGATTGTATATTGACAAAAACGTCAGTTTTGCCGATTTGAAGCAAACTCTTCAATATTTCACAACAGAGCTTTTTGGGAAATCGAAAATCAGGCTGCGACCTTCTTATTTTCCGTTTACTGAACCAAGCGCCGAAGTGGATGTTTACTGGGGCTTAGAAACAGAAACAGACTATAAAATGACCAAAGGAACCGGTTGGTTAGAAATTATGGGCTGTGGTATGGTCGACCCTAATGTTCTCGAAAATTGTGGCATTGATTCCAAGGAATATTCAGGTTTTGCCTTTGGTATGGGGATAGACAGAATTGCATTGCTATTGCATCAAATTAGTGACATTCGATTGTTAAGCGAGAACAACGTTCGTTTTTTAGAACAATTTAAAAGCGCGCTTTAAATTCTTATTTTTGAAAAAAGACATCACTATTCCCGAGGTAAAAGACCTTTATGTTGCTATTGTTAAGGAATACAATGAAACGTATAAGGTTTACGACTGGAATGTGTACATTATTAATGATAAATCAGTAGACTTAGAAATGGTTATTATTGTAACCAAAGGCTACTCAGAAGATAAAAAAACCGCTACATTACGAAAAAAAATTGAAGCCCTACCAGCGAAAAATTTTGCAAAGATTGAACTGATTCTAGAGGATGTTTTATCGATAAACAATCTTTTTAACGTCTCTTTTTTTGAAAACAACAAACTGTTTGAAAAATCATTTGAATTCAAGAAAAATACGATTAACGAAAACGCACTTCAAAAAATTCCATTGATTGACTCCAAGGGGGTTTTATGCTCTTAAACTAACTAAGGATTTCTGTTAGTTTTTTAAACGCTTTTTTAGGGTTTTTGTTCATATACAAAATATCATAAACAGTATCGATAACTGGTATCTGGGCCGGTTTTTCCTTGCTTTGATTGATTTGGTGGGCGCTTTTTGTAGCATAATACCCTTCGGCAATCATACTCATTTCCATCTGTGCAGACTTTACGGTATATCCCTTGCCAATCATGTTTCCAAACATTCTGTTTCTAGAGAATAAAGAATAACAAGTCACTAGTAAATCCCCTAAATAAACCGTTTCGTTAATGTTGCGTTTCATTTTGTGAACTTTTTTGATGAACCGTTTCATTTCGCGTGTGGCATTACTCATCAATACACTTTGAAAGTTGTCGCCATACCCTAAACCGTGCGCCATTCCTGCTGCAATAGCGTATATATTTTTTAGCATGGCTGCATATTCAGCACCCACTACATCATCATTTGTGCTGGTTTTTATATAGTTGCTCGAAAGCTGGTCAGATACTGCCAAAGCTGTATCTGGGTTGGTACAGACTATTGTCAGGTAAGAAAGGCGCTCCAAAGCAACCTCCTCCGCGTGGCATGGGCCCGATAAAACAACAATGTTATTTAGATCAACCCCGTGTTTTTGATGGAAATGTTCGCCCACCAAAAGACCCGATTCTGGGATAATTCCCTTCACCGCCGACACAATTATTTTAGAAGAAATATTGGATGTTAACTTTTGAAGTTCGGTTTCAATAAATGCTGAAGGAATTGCAAAAATTAAAACATCTGCAAAATCTGCTACTTTGTTAATGTCAGCATCCATATAGAGTTGACTGTTATCAAACTCTACAGAACTCAAATAAGAGGGGTTGTGTTCTTCAGAAATGATATAGTCAATGGTTTGTTGTTTTCTTACATACCACCCTACTGTGTCTCGGTTTTCACAAAGCATTTTCACAATTGCAGTGGCCCAGCTTCCACTCCCAAAGACCGCATATTTTAAATCTGTAGACATTTAAGTGATGTTTGAGCGATCAAAAATACTAAAAATAATACGTTCCGAGCATAGATGACGCAAAGCTTAGTTAAATTTTTTCTCTATAATTTCCAAAAATCGCACTTCGATATCTTCTTGCCCTTCCCAATTGTTATAGTCTGGTTTAATAATTGAGTTTAAAAGGCTTGTAGCCTCTTCAAAAGAGTCTAAGGTATTCAGTTGAGACATGACGCGCTCATAATCTTCATTTTTATTTTCGAATAAATTTTTAACAAACGCGAGTCGGTCGTTTAGCCCTATTTGAAAGCCTTGATTTTTTAGCTGATCGTTCAATGAAGCCTGTGTTGTTTCAGGCTCAATAGCATCAAAAATAGGAAGTTGAGCATAAGTTGGCGATAGCTCATTTAGGTCATGTACTATCGTTTCAGTGGGTTCGTTTATCGCGTCAATTATAGCGTCGACCTCAACGGTTTCTTCTGGCATTTGGGCAACTATATCCTTTATTTTTTCGATTGCTGGCTCCATAAGCGCATCCCCCTCTTCGCTGTCTATGTTTACAAATGTTTTGTCTGCAACCTCAACGGAGTCTGTAACCTTGTTATTAAATGCGTCGTCTAAAGAGTCAAAAAAAGAAGTGTCCATCCCAACCGCATCTGTCGCTTGTACATCCTGATTGTTTTCTATAAACTTTAGAATTGTAATTTTTTGATAAAGTAATGCAACTTCAGATTGCATTTTTTCAAGATCTTCTTTGCCTGTAAGTTTAAGAACTCTGTGGGCAATACTTATTAATTCCGACTCTAATTTTTTTTTCATGGTGTTGTGATAATTTATTTATACACGTCTTAGTGGTTGTAAACTCTGTATTAATGATATTTTATAACTTTTAAATTTATACTTTTGATTTTTAATAAATTTATGTCACCTTTATAAAAATGAAAGTAAATTTCATTTGGTGTTAAAATTACAAAATGTTTCTCGAAAATACAGTAAACCCTAAA